>JGI24158J21664_10002076_pt1 | contig 23822 bp, 18 predicted proteins | sample Ectturendosymbi3_FD_21664 | JGI IMG/M metagenome (IMG submission 21664) | reverse complement strand
AGGTGACTGTCAAAGGGTGTCATAGATACAGTATCTTGGCTGTCACAGTCCACAGATATCTTCACGAAGTTCAATGAAGTTAATTTGCAATTTCAGGNGAATGGTGTTAACCTCATNAAAGNCANATCAGCANTCTTCACCTTCTTGTCCAAGTTTAANGCTNTTCAAACGAAATCGCGCCCTTCATGAACTTTAATAGTTTCCAAATCATAGACTCTAACAGTTTCCAACTGCTAAATGAGTTAATTTGCTAAATTAGGTTTTATAGTGAAATGCACCTTTGCACTCATTCTTATTTTAATCATTTTCAAACATGCCAAATATAAAATACGAAAAAATTGTGTTGATATGTGTGCTAGGGATGGTAGGGGGGGCGATAAAATTTGTTTGTCAGAAAAGGGGGCGCTAGCCAAAAAAAGATTGAGAAACACTGGCTTAGAGCATGTATGTGTATAAGGTTATTGGTTTGACATATCTGCTCTGCTTTAATTTAGCTATAACGGAAGTGATGTTAACATTTTGTACTATCAGGTGTAAGCCGTAGAAGACAGTAATTTGACTGTATCTTCCTTTGGCAGCAAGCAAGGAGATGATATAAATGTTGTTATTTTTCCTCCAAATGATGATGGCAGTATTAGTGATGAATAGCTAATTGACGATAGCAAGCTAGTTCCTGCTACACTAGCGTTCGTAGCAGAAGTCAAAGGCCAAACAAACACAGTTGAAAACACATAGACTTTGGAAGATCTTTCGATGGAACAAAGAAATCCACCTCTGCACCCGTGTTGAGACACACTTTTACATATTTTGATCTGCTGCCAACCACAGAACTAGAGTATTTGAAGAAAAAAATCCTGACCATGATTCTAAATCATCATACCAACTCTTCGCAATGTATTTTGATGAGGATATGATGAATCTTATTCGTGAACAAAGTGAATTGTACTCCAGTCAAAAGATTAACCAAACTTTACTTTGGATCCTACATCTTTGGAGGTTTCTTGCGGTTTCAATCCTATCTGGATGCCACTCACTTTCACAGGAAAATCTCTACTGTTCAACTTTTGTTGATGCTCAAATGCCAGCTGTGTCTTTTAGTATGTCAAAGCGAAGTTTTCGAGAGACTAAAAAGTGTAGGCATCTTGCTGACAACACAGCTTTACCTCCAGACGATAAAAATGAACAAGTTAAGAAGATTTTTCAATCTTGCATTAGCAAGGTTTCAGCAGTTTGTTTTGTTTTCAAAGTTTGTCAGTGTTGATGAGTAAATGGTTCCATACTTAGTTATCGCAGTGCCAAATTTTTCAGAAAAAAAAGAACCTGTCCGCTTTGCTCACAAGCTTTGGGTTTTGGTTTCCGACAAAGGCTGTACGGTTAGCGGTAAAGTGTTCCAAGCAGGTCCGCAACCGGTCAATTCCCCTCCACGAATTTTCAAAAACATGCTTAGTTTTTAGGCACAACAACGTGTTAGAATAATTTCCCTCAGAAAATAGTAGCAACAACAAGTTACAATCATTCCCCCACCCGAAAATATCAGCTGGTTGCGACCTGATACGAAGGAAAATCGAAAACAACAGAAAAAAGAAAAGCAACATGGCACCCAAGTTGTGTTAGAAGTGCTTGGGTGTGTAAACGAGTCTTTTGTTTGTGCGATCTTTATTTGATAAGTATTTCACATCTCACGAACTCAAACCTTAAAGCGGAATCACCTATATGACGAAGTGATCTACAAAAAATGTCAGGCATCAGTAATCACCTATTTGAGGAAGTGATCCATGAAAAATGTCAAGAATTAGTAAAAAGCGTCATAGTGCACGCGAAGCTCAATACGGCAAATTTGTTTTGTAATATGTCGTGCAGTTGGAGCATAATTACTCAAACATTTTGTTTGTTTGAAATTTCCATAGACTAAAAATGGCGGCACAAAATGTGTGACATCATGACGATAATGTTTTGTATGACAATTCGTGACATATATAGCATGGCATCCACATTATATAGCAATGGAAAAAGATATACTTGTTGTTGCGATCAGAAAGCCTGAGCGGCATGTGCGCAAAGCTCAGAGTTCACATGCCATGATCACTCTATTATTGCTTGTTCGCGCCACATATATGTGGTGTTGTTCTTCGCGCACATCCCGTTCGTGGTGAATCACACATTTAACGCAACGCCAACGGAGTGGTTGCAGCATTAAGTTGCAAAGTTACGGTGTGGCGAACAGCTCATGAATACAATAACAGATTATGAGATTACGAAAAATGTATCCTGATCCCTGCCAATTTTCTATTTGTGGAACATAAAATATATAAAAAGCTGTCGAACTCATGCAATCAAAATATGTTTTGGATTAACCATAAAATATCAAGTAACAAAATGGAAAATGATTCAGCAGCTTTCATGGCCAGAAAATGTTCGGCGCCTAGGGGTTCTGTTCACATGTTTGACTGTAGGCGACGTGGCAGCTGTTGTAAAACAGGTTATGTTTAATTGTGCTCCTGACCTTTTGGTAATTTCCGAGTATTTCAGAATTCTTTCAGAAAATATAGCAATTTGATTTGTTCACNAGAAGGATCTTGTCAAAAATTTCCTGCCTAAGTAATGCAAACCTTTTCTTAAAAATTATACTGTACTTATTTTCATTGTAATCAATGNGAGGTATGATAATATATCTGTATTTTGCTTCTGGTTGCTTTTTTAGTTCATCACTAAAATGGCTTCATTTAACGCCCATTTTTAGTCAACAAACGTTGCAGAAGGTTAATAACCATCATCATTCCTAAAATGACACTCTGAAACTCCACCATCCGCACTAATAGTGTTAAATGAATTTTATGATTCCAATGATTGGAAACTTACATATTAAAAATCACGGCCAATGAAAACGATATCAATGACATATTGCAGACGTTTCGACAACTCCCGTTATAATCACCAGTGCATTACAAATTGAACTGCAGTGATCTTGCTGCTAGTTCTTATGGTCAGTCAGGAAAAAAGCGCGGTGAAAAATTAAAACGCGAAGGGCTGTTTCGCTAGTGACATAGAGGCGTAAATGAAAACGTACATTTTCATGAAAGCATGTGTAGCATTTGATACTGTGTGTACACCTATTTCTGTGACGTTCAGCTCTAAATCTACCAAAATCACATCACGCTGCAGAGTAGGATAATGTGCAACAAATGGTGTGCAACTAACAACATAGCACATATCCATTGGACAATGTTCATGGCGTGGTTTTCAAATTTTTGTTAATTTTTCAAGTACGTTGGCTTATTTGAGAATTGACTGCATGACTGATGATGCCTTTAGTTTTCTTGGATGTATTCAAGGGCATAAGCGTTAAGAATTCAACTACTTCTCGTTTGTTTTTTTCTTCAGAACAACCCATTGCCAGTTACTTCACTGTTTCTTATATTCAATGACGTCTTAGAGAGTCAACTTCTGTTTTCCAATCCAATCGTTCTCCCAAGTGTCGTATCAGTGCTAATGAATGGGGAAACTTCCACTCAAAGGTTTGGCTTGGATACTGGATTTGTGAGCACCACAAATTTTGATAACTTAACTAATGGAACTGAATACTACGGTCTGGTGAAAATGATTTGCCTTCCAGCAAGTACCCTCTTATTGGTTACGACGACGTGGATGACGGTATCTTTCATCATTTATGGATTCAAAATTCGAAAGAAACGACACAAAGAGAAGACATTTCTTTCAGGAACATCTCGGTGGTGGACGATCCTATTGCTATTTTCGGTGCTGCCTCGTTTGGCTGCAACTTTGAGTCTAGCATTTGTTGGCTACAAAAAAACACCACAGGCCAGTTTCCTCTGTGAACTGACTATGGATATTTCGATTGCTGCATACGGTTTGGGTGTTTTTCCAACATACTTGAATTTGTGGCTTCGCCAGCGAGCTTTATACTGTCAACCTTTACTTCAGGAAATCGACACAGCGCTTGTGAGATATTTGTCTTGGGGTTTGTTCACATGTTTGACTGTAGGTGATGTGGTAGCTGTTGTCATTTATTTGTTACCCAGGGCGTACGCAGGTTCTAGATACGGCTGCATAAACATAGAGAAGAGCCGCTATAATATACCACACTATGTTGCTATTGTCATGCAGATTACAGGACAATTGTCCCTTCTGGCACTTTTTCTCTATCCTCTCTGGGTACACAAAAGAGTTCAGGAAACGTTTCGCTTTTCTAAAAGAAAGCATAAAATTACTGCTGTCGGTGTTTCATCAGATGTAGTTCTCCATACTATAATGAAGTCTTTCAGATGCACGTTTGCTTGCATTCTTTCTGACTTAACTGCCATGATAACTGCGGCTTTTATTATTCCTCTTGCTCTTCCTCGATTCTTGACAAACATTGTGTATGACTTTAATCTCACTTTCAACATGATAGTTACAGTGTTAACTTTTCAAAACTACCGAAAAGTTCTAAAAGCAGTGTTTGGTCGGTGTTCAAAGTAGAATGATAAAATGACAAATTTTACAAGCACAAAAACTGTTTCAAGGCTTGAAACTATTCATAAGTTTTTGCATCTTGTCTGGTACGATTTTTGATTCATATTTAACCTGAGACACTGACTTGTTTGAGATTATTTTTATATATTTAATCGAGGGTGCGAAAGTTACGACGAAGTGCGGGCTTGACAGAGTACTTTCCTTTGAAAAATCTTCCCAGCTGTTCTTGCTTTTGAAAAACCTACTATGATCATCTTGTGATTGTAAGAATCTTTGCGAGTATTTCAATACTTTTTTCGACACATCTGTGTGGTGGGCATCGCCATGGCGCCATCTATTAACACCATCTATTTTGATCTATTTTTTAATTGTATTTGTTTTTCAGCATTGCAAAAAATGTTGATAAACGCTTTCAGCTCAAAAATTGACATGAACGACTTCGTGTTTGTATGACATTGGTGATCTGGAAAGAATGCCTGTGAAGTGACTTGGTAAAGAAACATTCACTAGTGAGGTACAGGGATTTCTATTTATCCCTGGTGAGATACGACATAAGTAGCTGGGATGATGGTAACGATTCGCAACCTAAATAACGCTATTTCAATGAAGCAATCATCGTTTTTTCCCACGATTTCAGGAATTGACTAGAAAATCTTTAAATACTTAGATTTCTTCGTCAGATTTTCTTTTGTTGACAATTCCTCTTTATTGTAATCCTGTCAAGTTCAACAAAATCCATTAGACAATGTTTCTTAATCACCAAATGCTTCTTACTTTTTCTGTAGTGTCACAGAACTCCTGGTATGTATTGAATCAGAAGTGAACCTTGGTCTGGACTGACTTTTGCAATATTTCTGAAGATCCTTTAAATGTTTAATTTTTGACGCATTTTTGATCAGGTCGATTTTTCCCGTTTCGTTGAGAGGAAAGTGCACGTTGTTTTGAATCGTCTTTTTGTTTTTGAAGAGATAAAAGTTTGAGTGAAGTAGTAATTGACCCAGCAGTGTGCATCCCTGACAGAAACCACAAAACTTTCCATTGGAATCACGCTTGCATGAACTTGCCAGACGTATTGTTTTGTTTCTGCGTACAAAGTTCGTTGTGTTTGCTTTCAGAAAGCTAGATGAAGGTTGTGTCTGTCATCAACAACGCCCTTATGCACTTGGGCCCAACATGTCTTATTTTATATTGACTGGTATTCAAATATAAACAAATTTTCTCCAAGAAATAGATAACTGAAAAATAAAATTTGGCGTGGTATTGTGACAGACCTGCATCAATTTGCGTTCAATTTTGCACGAGAAATTTCTGAGTGCTTTTGGCGTCGAGCGTTTGGGTGTAGTTCGCTTTATCTTGATTCCCACGAAGACTGCCATTGCTTTTGGTCTCGTGTGGCGCGACAACTGTTTTTACGATCGTCTGTACGCCTAAGTAAAATCTTGTGTTGGGAATACAACAGAAAATAACACCACACGAAACACTTTGGAAGAAACCTCTTGCCAGTGTCATCTGGGTTAATCTTCTACTTTCAGTGCTTTCCACTACTTTGCTTTTTTGGTTTATTCTAGGCAGAGTGCTTTCTGGCTTTCAGTGAGAACCATCGCGCAGTGCGCACTTCTTCAGAATGTGCTTCTTTCTTGCGATGACGTCATATGTTTGAAGTGTGTTCAAAAGATAATCTATAGTGCCATATTTTGTTAGTACCTGCGATGCTTCTTTTGTTAAAAGGATTATAATAAAAACAATATGCAAGTTGAATTTTTTTAAATTTATCTCTGAACTTCCAGCATTTATTTAAGAGGCTACAGGAAAAACGTGCAAAACGAGTTGAAAACAGGACATGCACAACTACTGCAGAATCACGTAAAAAGTATGGGTATTAGATATAAATGATTTGAAACATTATATATAGTTCACTGAATGGTTGTGAAGAAACAAACATATGTAAGAAGTGTACATGATGATTTTGCAGTAGGTCACGCTAAGCACTGAGCTGCCATTCATTTCCGCAATCATCAACAGGGTAACTTGAACAGCGGATGCATCAAGCAGCTCGAAACCATATCTTGAAGTATATCAGAGAATGTCAGCCTTTGCGCTTGCTACGCGATGTGTGGGATTCAAATGCATTTTCCTATCAATGGCGCGTCCTCACCACAAGTCAAAAACATGCAGTTTACCGGCTAGTCAAAGTGTGCATTACGTGGAAATACCAAATAGTTTTCCGGTGATTTGTAGATTATATGTCATAGCTCACATCAAGACTCGGAATCTAGAAGTTCTTCTGCTTTTTCAAGTTAGCGTAGAATTAGTTAGAGCTGCTCAGTAGTATACTAAAGAGGGATGCTGTGCCGATTATTTCATGACGTTGTGCACATTGAATAATTTCTGAGGTAATATGCTTGTAAACATATTCTGATCTGATAACCTTTTCACAGAGGCGAATTTTCATTTTCGGGGCCCTAGGCTATTTTGAACTTGGGGCCCCTCTTGAAGGTTTGCGACGACTGATGTCATACAAATCAGCACTACACGTGCTTGCTACATTCACTGAACAAGTTGTTCCAATTCATAAACTTATTACTTTCCTCTGAATTCCCTCGATATTAGGAACCAGAGCCGTGTCAGCTTCCTTGCATACCCCCAATTGTGGGCCACGCTGTCAGAAGGGACCCAAAGTTTAGAGCTTAACCGCAAACAAAATTTCAACCCCCTAAATTTATATACGCAACACTAGAAATTAGTGAAGTTTTTGCCAGTCCGTATCCTTTTCTGTCCTGTAATTTACAAACAGAGCAGTGCCTGCCGCTGTTACTAAGAATAACATCGCCTGATTAGTGGCGTAGGCAAACTAGGGGGTTGCCTAAGGCGCTAGGCCAAAGGGGGGCGGTCAGAAAAGTGTCAAGAAATGTTCAACTAAGTAGTTGTGAAAGTGACGAACGTCCACCGAGTAAAAGTGAATGAATATGACGAAAGTGAATAGAACACACGTTCACGCAGTTTTTCAGGTTTGCTGCACAGGGTGAAAACTTTTGTTATTCAACTATAGTTCGTTTTCGAATGATTTAGCATCCCTCCTTTCAGGAGAATGCACCACCTTGGGAGCGGCCCTTGCCGTGCTCGTATCAGTTCGGATATACGCTCTAGTAACAACGAAACGGCCGTCTAACTGTGCCCGTCGGCGGCGGGGCACGAGTGCATCGTGTAAACCAAATTTCAGTGACATTTTTAATGTCGGTGAAACAGTGGTTCTTTAGACATTGTGTTTTCCCGGAAGCTTGGGTTTCTACATGCAACAGAATGAAATTAGCTTGAGACATTAAAATGTGTTAGTCTAAAGGATATTTACAATTTTCAGGCAAATAAGTTACATATTCCCAAAATCAGTAAATGATTTGCAACAGTTCCGTTCACAAACAAGCTAAACTGTTGCGCAAATGTTGGTGCACCTACATGCGCCAATTCGTTTGACCAAAAGTCTTCCTTGCCACAATATAGGTACCCCTGTCCAAATTTGTCAAACATTTCTTTGTTGCACTACAGGTAACCATTCGTCAAATTGACCATATACCCCCGCCCCCCTATTTCAATCATACAAACAACCTTATGCATATTTCGACAGGGCTACTCGTCAGAGCACACAAAAAATTAGCAACTGAAAGAACCAACTTTGAATGTGAAATGCAAGGTATTTAGAAATAATTTGAAAAGTGATTTGCCCAACTTTGTTCCACTTACGTGAGCAGGAAGATAAGTTTAATAGCTGGAGCAGTCATGCACAATGCGACTCTCTGCGTTGCGCTGTAACGGGATTTGTGGCAGGCGTACAAAAATGACCGCGAACCATGGGCGTCGGAAGGGGGTTTTTTCAAATTTTTAGCAAAAAAGGTTTTCTTAGTTTTGTGCGCGAACAAATAAATTCAACCACTTTTGCCTCCCCCTGGAAAAAATTTGGAAAAATCCCTTAGTGACCCCCTTGGAAAAAATCTTTCCGACGCCAATGCTGAGCACGTCTGCATTCTGTTCAAACAGAAAAAAACATTGCGAATTTCGGTTTGTGGTTACCTGGATTCTGTGAAAATTTTCTACGACTTTGTACTTGGAAAATATTCATCCGGTAACTTCGGTTCGTGCTTACATGGGCTATGCCACAATTTTACAGGATTTCGCACTTCAAAACATATCCCTTTTTTTAATTCTGACACACCGCCAAAGAATGAAAATCTTTGGTCCCCATACGGGCATGTTTAACCTAGTTGTTTCTGCTTTCTCGTTCGAATCTTGTATGAAATGATTGGATGCGAATATAAATGATTGAAAAAATAAATCTGTGGCTTGTTTCATAACAACGGAGACATGAAAGGAACAAAGACTTGGTGCGTTGTTGTTCGAATGTATCAACACGGTCCTTGGAAGCAGGGTGAAAACAAGCTGCCTGAGTAAGTAGGTGAAATAACTTCAGAAAGAAGTGATCATAGTTGTTTTTACAAAACGTGATTATTATTGTTTTTATAAGCCGAGTTTTGCAACTAACCAAAACGGAGACATACAGGGATATCTAAAAATTTCCTGCATCGACTGGGCGGTTTGCAATGCTTTACATGCCCGCTGAAAGCCTACAGGTCAGAGGGCCTCACATTTGTGGCAAGCTGCGGTAAGTCTTGTGGTGTCTACCCATTTTTGGAGTTTCCCAACCCGGAGTTTCTGGTAATCGTAATCGTCAATCGTAATCGATTACAATAGATCACAGTTCTTTGATTAATCGCAATCAGTTGAACTGACCATAAATGGCATGTTATCGTGATCGCAATCGATTACATTACGTATTTATTCGAAATTGACGATTACTTTTGCCATTAAACTTGGAATTCTTCACGCTACGTCACTGTGAGATGAACCGCGGTTTTGAAGGCTGGGTTTCCTCCTTTATCGTTGCTTGTCATGGTTATGGTTCAGGGAAGGCCATTTGCTCTCTGTGCGATAAATCCAGATAGCCCAGTCGCAAGCGCAGCTTTTGTAACGAGTTCTCGCTTTGTTCCAGCTAGCCTTCCTGTTGGCCGCCAGAAGTAACGTAGTGAGTTTGGTGAGACGTAACAACAAAAATAAGAACTTTACTTAAAACGGGTTGGCACTTCGGCGAAATAAGAGATAGCGGTACATTATGAGGAGAGGCGTTGATTTTATTTGTATATGTTCAGAGTGAACATGCGTATGAAAGTGCTGGAGTAGGCTATGTATATAATTAGCAGGCCTACACTAATTTATATAAATTAACTTTTTCAGAGGAACAAGATAATTTAACCCAAGTCCAAAGCACCTTTCCACAATGCTGGTAACTAGCATGTCAACAAAGATCATCCACGGATATTGGTGAAACAAACTCAACGAAACAAGTGAGGTTTTGTGGACCACTAACTTTTGGTCGAATAGACAGATGCGCAGCTATATTGGCATCACTGTTCATTTCATTTGAAATGAAAAGCTACACAATGCTATGCTGCGCTTGCAGACGATCCAAAGGCCATCACACAGCTGACAACATCGTAACCAACAGTTTGAACGAAATGACAGCAATTTTGAAATTACTGTAGCAGGTCAATATTAGTGTTTTTCAACAGGGGTTCCGCGGAACCTCAGGATCCCGCGAGTGGCTGCCAGGGGTTGCGCCGAAACGAACCGAAATTGCTTGGGACGAAATTCACAACCACATTTCTATGCAGTTGTAGCCATACCACTGTGTTACATGTTTATTACAGAAAGTAGGATAGACACTTGGATCATTGCATGGGGTTACACGAGTAACGCAATCATTTGCAGAAGGTTCCACTGCAGCAAAAAATTTGCAAAAACACTGACCTATACTAACAAACGACTTTTCAGCGTTTCTAGACGAGTGTTCAAGCATGGTAGATGTCGTTTGACTGATAAATGATTTGAAGCTTTGATGTTCACCAACTGTAACAAACATTTATACATTATTTTTGTTCAATCAATATTTAAAGTGTTTGTTGCAGTGGTGGAACTGACAGGGTTCAAAGGGGTGAATTTCCCCCCTGACAAGCTAAATGTAAGAACCGGGATCCAAAATAGCTTATATTTGGGTTTTCGTATTCTTTTGTTTTCAGTATGTTGATGTTTTTTTTGCATTTTTCGGAGTATTTTCAGCTCATTTAGGGTTTTAGTATAGCCATCCACATCCGGATTCAACATCATTTCTCAAGATTTTATTCTGAGTGTTGGCTAGTGGGCTTCTTTCAGCTAAGTTTCCCACCCCTGGCTCAAACCTATGCACATCTCAATGAACAATTACTGTGATTTTTCTTTCTTCCGGTGCGTAATCCTCACAGATTGGTAATTTCGTTCATTCACATCCTATGTTGTCTAAAAATATACTTACATCAATCAATGCAAATAGGTTTTGTTTCATTCTAAAAATGTTTCAAGACAAATGTAATCGCGATTGTGATTGTGATTACTTTCAATGTAATCGTAATCGATTACATTGTGATTTTGGTCATTCGTAATCGTAATCGATACATTTGTGATGTAATCGCCCCATGTCTGATCGAGGCAGATTGACTGCATTTTATGCAGCACATCAGCAATCCCTACACCCAGTCAAGTTTTTCGTGGTGTGTTCGCTTGCGAAAACTTTTCATGAAGAGCTGATGATCCTGCAAAGCCATGATACTACAATAACTGTTTTCCATGTGTGTTGTCAATACTGCGTTTATTTTCTACTGTACATGTGATGGGGCGAATCTATGCAAAGCGTTTGTAACGCGTTTCTCGCGAGATTTTGTTGGAAACAGTCGTGCTGTTGCGCAGGTTGCAAACACGTAGTTCCGGTGAACTTGTCGACGCAATAAATCACACGGCACGTTGCTGTACGTTTAGTTTATTTGTCGGTGAGTCAGTACGCAGCAGCTTGTCACAAAGCACTTCGACAGTTGTTAAGGAGCGCAAAGTTTCCAAAATGTCCTCAAGCTGGACTTGGCTGTCTTCGCTTGGCAGGGGTTGCTTTGCGTTGACAAGCTTGTAGTCAGACGATTTGTCGACAACGTGGACCAAATAGTCTTCCATGGAAAAGATGCATTCGATTTGAAAAGTCAATTTCACTCCTTGATTTGTAACTTCTTGCTGCACGGCACCAACGTGGTGTGTTCGCAAACACAGCTGTTGGTCATCGCACGTTGCTCTGAATAAAACGGTGACGTGTGTACTTTGAGCTTGCTTGGGTACGATGATGATATGCAGATTGTTTCCGTTCATATTTTAGCAACAGATGTTAACAGCTCGGGGTTCATCTTTGCCCAACTCCTGTGCAAATCAGTCAGCGCTTTTGAATCATACCGTTACTGAACATTTGACGAAGTGAGTAATGAACAGCGCACCTGGATTTGCTGAATCAATTCACAAAAAGTTTGAAGTGGTCCAAAAAGATAGTTCCAATTTTTCAGAAGCTAAACACAATTGAGAACGCTGTGGGTGTCCCAAACAATCTTTTATATCTATAATAAGTGTTTGAAAGATATACATCAAAGCAGTTGTCACCAACCTTTTTGTAACCGCGGACCGGTCAAGGCTTGGCAATTTTACTGCGGCCTGGGAGTACTCTTGCAACAGTGTTTCCAGGGGAAAAATCGACCAATCACATGCGCAGTAAGCGAGTGGTGTCACTACCAGTATACATTGTGTGATTTCGCCGCCCAGTATCGGCCCGTGGCCAAGGGCTGAGGACCACTGCCCTAAGGCACGCTGCGCGCTAGTGTTTGACCCTGATATGGATATCCGCATATGAGAAAAACACAATGTATGAAACTTATTCCTAACTGCTTGGAAGTAGAATGGTTCTTCTTGNACTAGGACAGCGTTTTCCNACTACTTTTGACCTACCGGCCATTTTACAAAAATGTGAGAACTCGCAGGTCACTTCCAATAAAATGGTACATTGAACAACAGATTCACAACATTTAAATTTAAATCTGAAAAAGGGAAGATAAGTAAATACATCATTGAAATTATTACACAATAGCAAACTTAAAAAGTATTATTACACAACAGCAGAAAGCAATTTATTACAAATTTTTACTAATGGATGTCTGTGGTCGAAGCTCCTCTGACACTATAGATCCTTTATCAATACCAGTGTTAGTGGTGAAAGTCGGAGACAAGTCGTTCAGTGTTTCGTCTGCCATTCGATATCTGTTTTCAGATTTGACTTGCTTCATCGTAGAATATGTACTGTACTTTCCCACACGTACGTGCTTCCAAACATCGAGCGCATTTTCAGTGCGAAATCTTTCAGTTTTGGAAATCTATCTTTGCTGACTAATTTCTGGAAACTCTCTGCAGTCTCCAACACCGTTAGTATTCCACATTTCTATGAAAAATTATTTAAATTACAGGGACTGACAGCTAAGTTGGCTCCAGGGCCACTGTGAGAAGGCCGCGTTTAGCGGATAGATCGACAAATTCATTTTGCGGTACTGAGTTCACTACGCCAGCCGCCAGATGTACTCTTCAAGACAACAAACGCTGGGACGCCGAAACAACAGAGGTTACCTAGACAGGTGCCCCATCGGGGGGTTAGCTGCAGGCCGTATCTTCCAACTTGATTTCAAAATAAATATAATAAAATGCTACACAGAAAAGGTATTATTGATTGTCGTTGTGCAAATGCACTTTTTCCAGCGCAAGCAAGTGAGACAAATGTTACCACACACGTTTTTCAACAATTTCAGATTTGATTATTCTTCCTGAACGGTTCCGCGGGCCACTGGAATCGCTGTGGAGGGCCGCATGCGGCCCGCGGGTCTGTAGTATAACCACACTGCACTAGGAAGTGACAACACAATTTCCGGGCTAGGAGCCTAATAAATAGCGAAATGACGATCACATTTCCAGATGAAACTTGTGCAGTTACATGCACATGGAAAGCATATTTATTGCTGAAGCGACAATTCAAAAACAAAAAATAAATGAAAGACTTTAGTGACTAAATGCTGCGACGGAATAACTGCAAATATATTGGGCTGCGCACTAAAAAGCAGGTAGTTGGCTATAACACACACACAGTTCTACGTCAGCACAGTTCCTAACTGCAAAGTAAAACACACTCGGCCCCACGATAGAACAAGGCCTGGAAGTTCACAACTGCGGAAAGTTTAGGCTGCACGAATGTCTAGTCAAATGCGACTTACCCGAGCAGTCGAACACAGGTATGCGACAGGCTTGGCACACACCCAGGTTTGGCAGATCGAAATTTTGGGCCTAATGTTGGTAAGAAAACTTTTATTTTTTATTATGTGCTTGTTAAATACAAACTTCTGGGGGAACAGAACTGATACGGGCTTGTTGGAACTGTTATGCTCAATCCGACTGAGCTGCCAGTTACTGACGAAGCTCGAATGCGTCCTGGTAGATGCTGATGCTCATATTACAAGCAAAGGTTTGCGGTTGTGTCAGCGCACACCCAGGGTTGCCACATCAATAAACGAAACAACAAACTAGTGATGCATGAAAACATCAGATAAATCAGGCAAGTTGAAATGGGACAGTTTTGAAAATTGGCTCAGAAAACTAACGGCACGTCCCTAATTACCTTTGAAGTTTTTTTTGTGATTTTCCCTGGATCGCACGATTTGAAAAAAGGCACGTTACGATCAGTTTGACTAGGTGCACACCGCACACCTAGCACATGCAGAGTATACACCCCAGCCAATAAGTTGTGGCGTTTACGAGAACGAAACCCATATGAAACTTGTCGCGCAGCATTAACAGCACGCCGTGTGACGTTGCGCCACCGACTACATCCGAGCAGTTGTCAGATTAATTACATTATTTAAGGAAGTGGATGCTGCATGCACAGCTTGTCGTGACAATCGAACAGCATAAAATTTTCTTGTTCTTTGCTTTTTGCTCCGTGATTTAACACCTCTAAACACAGAGAAACTATGCAGTGTAGTGTTTTTATGTGTGTATTTGGGAGCAGCGATGAAACAATCGCTTGCATTATTAAGAGATTTTAATTTTGAAGAATCGCTTGCTTCAAGAGAACTTGCTTTAACATTGCCAGTTACGTTGTTCCAAGTGAGATTATCAAGGCAGAGTTTCAAACATTTCTTTTCATCATATGATTTTGATGTCAACAATCATATATTGAAGAAAGTGAAGCTAAGTTAAGGAGAGTTTAAAGATTAGACATTAAAATTTTACGAAAAATGCTGTTCTTTTTGCTACTCATCTTATTGCGTAGCAGTTGCCGCCAGGTTTCAAATCAAGCAGATATATTCGAACTTCTGGCGACAATAGTATTATTGTGACGTTTACATTGCATGTTATATGTGTTTAAAAATATTGCCCTGAGGAAGCCTTCTTGAATAGGTGGGCGAAACGTCGGCAAATTCTATTCTGCGTGTTGGAACACTATCCTTGTAAAAGGTGCAGCAAAAGTTCAATTAAGATATAAACTAGACACTTTGGCTGTTTCGAATCCATTACTGTACTCAAACTAACTTCAACTTTCAGACCAGAAGTAGCGCATTTGAAAAGTATTTTGATTGTAGTGGTCAAAGTTGCGGTTATTTTGCCCAAGGAATGTCCGCTTTTATATGAATTAACCATTTTCGATTTCATTGGGTGAACGGGCCGCAGAGGTGCAAATACAGTTTGGAGAGTTTCCGCGAAGTCATTACCAACTTTGTCTAGGGTGTTTCTGTGTACAGTAACGAACAAATGGTGGACTCATACTGGCGGCCTCAGTCTCCCTATACAGAAAATGTTAAGCCACAACGCCTTACAGATTGTAAAATTCTCCTGAATTCATCATTTTTCGTGTCAAAGAAGGAGAGCAATAAAAACGTCTTATGGAAACACATTCTTACTACTTCTTTTTAAAACTTTGTGTGTTCCACTAAAGGTTACTGATGTAAAAGGTCAAACAACAATTGATAGTTTTGCTGCAAAAGTATACTTGCTGCTCAGCAAAACCTGTACTGCATACCTGGAATTCAGTAAGAGTCACTGTTCTAAACCCATTAGGCGCCATTCTTCCAATATTGGAACTTGCTATTTGGAGCTTTCTTACAAAGACATTAGCGTTTGCTTTCTTAAAATAAATGGTCTCGTGACATAATCTCTTTTTCAAAGCAGTGCAGTAATATAAGAATTTTGAGTATGACGTCACTATGTCGAGGGCTTCTTTGAGTTCCTTTTTATGTCCTGACTTTGAAAGAACATCAAACTACAGTAGCACATCAACAGCAATAAAACTCTTTTATTCTTTAGGTTTCGCTAAAAGGACTGACTAATTTTCTGGTGCATTCACTAGCCCACGTTGCCACGATATGTTTTTTTCTTTTGTGTGTTCCATTTTTGGAACAATGGTTGGAAGAGGGTTAGGCCTACTCTTTATGGATAGGCTAGGTTAGGAAGTATTCCGCTGGAAGTTGTGTTTATAAGAAGAGTGGAACAAGTCAGTTACTGAATAATGGAGATGAGCCGTGTTGAAGACATTGAATATTATATTTGTTTGTTAGGTCATGAATTCAGTAGCAAAAATGTCGCAATCGATTGTAAAGTCATAGAAGTGGAATGTGTAATGCATTTTTTGAATACAGGTTGGTATTTGTGAATGAGAAGCAGGTGTAGGTGCCGAGCACTGGTGCCATGCCTAGTGATTTTCACTAGATCGTGTGATCCAGATCTCGTGATCTATCACTAGTTCCATAGTGACTTTTCACGACAATCTAGTGATTTTTTGCACAGTATGTGTTTGAAGAAGATCATTTGCCTCTTTTCTAAGTTTTCAGCCCTTTTAACCCGTAAACAATTGATTATGTTAATCGTTGTTTAATATTTGCACCAACAAAAGGAACAAGTGTTTCTATTTTGACTTTCTTATTGCTTTTACCTCCGTGCTGTTCATTGCTGCAATGTTGGCCATGAAGATATTTTCATATCTTTCCAGGAGCACTGCAGTAGAAAAAATTACTTGGATTTTAAGTTGATTGGTTTACAATATTCCGTGTGTGGTGTCGTTTTCAGCTCTTGAAAAACGCCCGAATATTGTTGGTATGACATTTTCCAGGCTTCAGCAAAGTGGCGCAGCCCGAATGAGACCGAAGAGGCCATGCCCCCCCGAAACAAATTTTCTAAGGTTTTACTGGTGCGTTGTATCAATTTTCAACTATTAGAAAGATGTCGGTGACTGATGACGTGATTGACTGGCCTCTCCCGAACAAAATTCTTGGCTGCGCTACTCTTTAAGCATGAACTATTTTAACAAACCTGAGAATGACGTAAACGCTTTTCGGCAGTAAAGTAAATGACTAAATCAATCAAGAAATACTGCAAACTTCGACTCAAAAATTTTAAATCTAGTGATTTTTTTCAGATCCAATGAATTGTTTTGCGAACATAGTGATTTGTGTAGAGACGCCTGTGGCCGCACTGGTGCCTATAGTCCACCAATAGGCTGCAAGTGCAGACTACATGGCTTTTTCCTATTAATTTCAATGTGCATGCGTAGCACCCTTGAAAAGCCTAGAGCATGTATGTGTATAGGGTTTTTGGTTTGGAATGCTTGCATTTAGTTTAGTTATTATTAGTGCAACCAAATGTCGATAAAGTCGTATTTTTTGCATTTTTTAAAGCTTATGAAACGCCCATAAACCACATTTCACGCTCATTCCATGACGGAAGCCGTCGTTATTAGGTCAAAAAAAGTCAAATTGTATCATGAGGTCAAAATTTCATTGTTCAAACTTTTCCTGCACCACAGGTTTTTCATCGATATTTTATTGAAACTACAACAGATATTGATAGGCGTTTGCACGTTTTGTTGAAATTATGTGATAAAAATGGGTTTGCTACGATTTCTGACCTAATCATGTTGCTTTCCCCACTATTGGACGATTGAATATTATGTGGCACAGGGTGGTAAGGCAAGAAACGTGGTCTTACAGTATCAGGTTTGGTAAATGCTCAATCCATACATATAATATAGTGTTTCAACTTTATGATGTTCCCAGGTTTGACTTTACAGTAGTCATTAATGTACTTATCAGTATATCATTCCTCAAAGTTTAACAACCATTTTTTAAATTTCAAAGCATAGAGTGCATGAATATGTTTCTGGGTTAACCTCAACACCTAAGGATGAGTTATTTGGCAGTTGCAAGAACAGAAAATTTGTTGGTCAAAATAAACTCAAAATTTGTAAATTGTAAAGTCAAAATCTTACTGGTTGCCCGAGTTAAAATCAAACTGGTATTACCATTTAGTACTATCAGGTATAAACGGTAGAAGACAGTAATTTGTCTGAATACACATATGACAACAAGTAAATCGTGACGTTGCAGGAAGTATAAGCAACTTGCTGACAACACAACTTTACCTCCAGACGATAAAAATGACTAAGCTAAGACGTCTTTTCAATCTTGCATTAAAGATTTTTCAGCAGTTTCTCATGTTTTCAAAGTTTTTCAGTGTTGATGAGTAAATGGTTCCATACTTACGTTATTGCAGTGCCAAGATTTTCATAAGAAAACGAACCTGTCCGCTTTGCTCACAAGCTTTAGTTTTTCGTTTCCGACAAAGGCTACACGTTTTAATTCGAGGTATACGAAGCAGGCCCGCAACCAAGGGGGAAACCGGACAACTTCCCCCAGCGATTTTCAAAAACATGTTTAATTGTTATGTACAACATCATATTACAATCATTTCCCTCCGAAAATAGTGAAAACAACAAATTACATCATTTGCCCTCCCCGCAAAAATACTAATGTTGCAACGCTTGTTTTTCGTCAACACCTCTGTTGTCACGCAAAAACTTGCTGATAGTTGCTTAAAATTTTGACGATAAATTTGCTTTACGGTAAGATTACCAAGTATGCACTTACTTCACAGAGCTGTCAGTGTGATGAACACATCTTTCAAAGATATACCCACCTTCTTTATCCGAACTGCCCCGTGTTATTCCGGCAAGATTAGCCCGCACTGGCCACCATTTATGTTGCAGACCTCTGGGCTTGGGCCTGAACATATTAATGAGAAAGACTGTTCTTTATAATTTGGATTGTTTTCCTTTATGTTGTCGACTTCATTCTAAGGAGCTTTCTAGTCACACATATTGAAATTGTCATCTTGACGACTAAGAAATATTTCTTGCATCGAGCTTTATTGTTCTCATCATAAGTAATGAAACTGATTTTCGTTGCAGCAAATGAGCCAATGAACTTCATAAAGTCGATAGCGCAAGGCCATGCGGCCTCGCGAAATATTATCACCGGTCAGACCTTCTGTTTTGATCACTTCACGGTTGAAAATCAAATTGATGCCAGAATAAAAAGTACGGCGATTCGAAGGCAGACTATCTGCAGTGAGTCCCTTATTCGAAACGTGCGTTATTGGAAGAGGGGCATGATGTACATAAGCAAGTGTTTTTAACGTTCTGCAAAGCTGCGATGCAGGTATGGCTTGCCGGAAAGTTTTACGTCACAGATCATTCTTGAAGGGCAATGTCTTCATGTTACAAAGCTCTCGCTGTGGTTCGCACAAGTTCATAGCGTTCAAAACATCTCAAAAACAGCGCTTCACAGATTGGTTTGGATAATTGCATCACTTTTAGGAACAAAACGTTAACAAACTCCAATGAATTAATCCACATTGTAACACCGCGTCACAACAGTAGCAACAACAAGTCACAATCACTTTGCCCCCCGAAAATATCAGCTGGTTGCGGCCCTGATACGATGGAAAATAGAACACAACAAAAGGATGAAAACCAACTTGGCACCCAAGTTGTGTTAGAAATGCTTGAATGTGTAAACGAGTGTTTAGCTCGTGCTAGAGTTGCCAGATGGCCGGTATTTCACCGGTCTAGCCGGTATTTTACTGCTAATTTAGCAGAGGCCCGTATTTTGATAATCAGTGCCCAAAGCCGGTATTTTGAATTTGCCGTAACTTTGAAAAGAACAAACGCCCAATTCCTCAAACTATAATGACTGTAGTAGTTAATCTTGTCATGTCAGTTCCTTCAGGGAAGTTTATTTCCTGCTGTTGATGCAATGCTTGGTACGATTGCCACGTCACACACACACCGAAATGCAATGAGATGAGCCATCCAAGATAGGGGCAAATTTGTGGCTTAACAATACTGATTATCTCTCTGTTTTCCCTGTGCCGCTTACGAATTACGACACAGTTTCGATCTGGCACTGTTCACAAAATGGCCGGTATTTTTACAAAACGCATCTGGTAACCCTAGCTCGTGCGAGGTTTATCTAGGTACTTCACATCTTATGTCCTCTAAAAACCTCAAAGCGGAAGGAATGAAAGCCACTGGGACCGTGCAGGATTGCCATTTGAGGAAGTGGTCTATGAAATATTTCATGAATTTGTAAAGATGGGTCATAGTGCAAGTGAAGTTCAATACAGTAACTTTGGTTTACCTTATGTCGTGCAGTTGGAGCGTTATACAGGTTTTACTCAAACTTCCTGTTTGTTTGAAATTTCCAAAGACTAAAAATGGCGGCACAAAATGTATGACGTCATGACGATAGTGTTTTGTATTACAATTCGTGGCATATCAAGCATAATATCCACACTCTGAAGCAATGGAAAGAGACGTAGGTATGTTGCAAAGTTGTGGTGTGACGAACAGCTCATGAATATAATTATAAATTATGAGATGGCGAAAAAAGTACCCTGGTTCCTGCCAATTTTCCAATTTTGGAACGTAAGATACACAAAAACTACTGAACCCATGCAGTCAATCTATGTTTTGGATTAGTCATCAAACATCAAGCAACAAAATGAAAAATGATTCAGCAAATATGACGGCCAGAAAACTTTCGTCGCCCAGGGGTTCTGCTCACGTGTTTGACTGTAAGCGACGGGGCAGCTGTTGTCAAACACGAATTGTTTAATTAAGCTCTTCATTTTTGAATCAGCGACCTTGTTATTATTTCAGTGTATTTCAGAATTATTTCAGAAAAAAGTCAACTTGATTTTTTCACGAGGTGGATCTACTCCAATTCTTCCTGCACAAGTTATGCAAACATTTTCTTAAAAAATACACTGTACTTCCTCTTATTGCAATTAGTGAGGTGTGATCATGAGTCTGCATTTTGCTTCAGTAAGCTTTTTTAGCTAATGACTAAACATGGCTTCATTAACAATCATTTTTAGTCAAAAAACTTTGCCGAAAGTTAATCATCATCATTCCAGAAAACGTTACTCTGAAATTCCACCATTAACACTAATTCTGTTGAATGAATTTTCATGATTCCAATGATTGAAAACATATATTCCTATTACAGTATGAGCTGCAGTAGATATTGTGTGCAAACATATTACTGTTTGAACGTTTAGCTCAAATCTTCCAAAATCGCATCTCACAGTAGAGTAGGCTAATTGGCAACAAAAGGTTCTCAGGATTGATGTGCAACTAACAACACAGCACGTTGATTGCATGACTGATGATATCTTTACTTTTAGTCAATTTATTCGAGGGCAAAAGCGTTAAGAATTCAACTCCTTCTCGTTTGTTTTTTTCAGAACAAACCATTGCCAGTAACTTCACTGTTACTTACATTCAATAAAGTCTAACAGAGTGAACTTCTCTTGTCTCAATCACATCGGTCTCCCCAACGTTGTAGCACTACTAATGAATCCGGAAACTACCACTCACAAGTTTGGCTTGCATACTGGATTTGTGAGCACCGCAAATTTTGTTAACATAACTAATGGAACTGAATACTACGGTGTGGTGAAAGTGATTTGCCTTCCAGCAAGTACCCTCTTATTGGTTACGACGACAGTGATGACGGTATCTTTCATCATTTATGGATTCAAAACTGGAAAGGAACGACTAAAAGAAAAGACATTTCTTTCAGGAACATCTCGGTGGTGGACGATCCTATTGCTATTGTCGGTACTGCCTCGTTTGGCGGCAACTCTGAGTTTAGCGTTTGTTGGATACACAGAGACACCAGAGACCCGTTTCCTCTGTGAAGTGACTATGGACATTTCGATTGCTGCGTACGGTTTGGGTGTTGGTCCAACATACCTGAATTTGTGGCTCCGCCAGCGAGCTTTATACTCCCAACCTTTACTTCAGGAAATGTACACTGCACTTGTGAGATATTTGTCTTGGGGTTTGTTCACATGTTTGACTGTAGGCGACGTGGCAGCTGTTGTCATTTATGTGTTACCCAGGGCGTACGCAGGTTCTAGATACGGTTGCATAAACATAGAGAAGAGCCGCTCTAACGTACCGCACTATGTTGCTATTGGCACACAGATTACAGGACAGTTGTTCCTTCTGGCACTTTTTCTCTATCCTCTCTGGGTACACAAAAGTGTTCAGGAAACGTTTCGCGTGTCCAAACGAAAGCGTCAAATTATTGTTGTTGGCGATTCATCAGACGTAGTTCTCCATACTATTATAAAGTGTTTCAGGTGCACGTTTGCTTGCATTCTTTCTGACTTAACTGCCATGATAACTGCGGCTTTTATTATTCCTCTTGCACTTCCTCGATTCTTGACAAACATTGTGTATGACTTTAATCTCACTTTCAACATGATAGTTATAGTAGTAACTTTTCAAAACTACCGAAAAGTTCTAACAACGGTGTTTTGTCGATGTTCAAAGTAGAAAGATGACTTTTACAAGAGAGAAAGCTTTTTGAAAGCATGTGGCTATTAAGAAGTTGTTGCATATTGTTTTGTATGATTTTAGATTCATATTTGACCGGAGACACTGACTTGTTCGAACTTATCTTTGTATACTAAATCGAGGGTGCGAAAGTTACGACGAAGTGTGCGCTTTTCGGTGTACGTTCCCTTGAAAAAGCTTCCAAGCTGTCCTTGCTTGTGAAAGACCTACTGTAATCATCTTGTGGTTGGAAGAGTTTTTGCGAGTATTTCGATACTTTTGTCGACACATCTGTGTAGTGGGCATAACCACGGCACCATTTAATAATATATTTTTTTAAGTGTGTTTTTTTTTTGTCAGGACTGCAAAAATATGTCAACAAAAGTTTTCAGCTCAGAAATTGAAATGAACGACTTCGTATTTTTTTGACATTGGTGTTCTGGAAGGAATGCCTGTGAAGAGATTTTGGTAGTGAAACATTCACCAGTGAGATACAGGGATTTCCAGATATCCCTGGTGAGATACGTCATCATCCAAATCAGGATGATGGTAACGATGCGCAACGTAAATGTCACTATTTCATTTATGCGATCATCTTTGTACCCATGATTTCAGGAATTGATTGAAAAATCTTCGACAAGTTAGATTTCTTTAACAAAATTTTCTTCTGTTGACAATTCCTCTTAATTGTAATCCTGGCATGTTCAACAATATCCATTGGGTAATGTTTCTTAATCACCATATGCTTCTTACTTTTTCTAAAGTGTAACACTCACGGTATGTACTTCATCAAAACTCATGTGTGTACTACATCACCCGCCACTACGTCACAACCGTAACGGCTTTTCGCGTTTTTCTTTCTTCACAACGCTTTTCTCCTGACTGGCTATGACAAGTTGCAGCAAGATCACTGTATTTCAATTGCAAATGCTCTGGTAATGGTAGCAGGATTTACCGAAACATCTCCAAAAATGTCGTTTACATCGCTTTCTTTGGCTGTTATTTTCATTATAATGTTGGTTATGTTTGCTTTCGGAAAGTTAGATGATGTTGTGTCTGTCATCAACAACGCGGTTATGCACTTGGTCCCAACATTTCCTATTTTGTATCGGAATGTCTCAAAAAAACACAAACTTGCTCCAAACAATAGATAATTGAAAAAGAAAATGTGGCATGGTAGGCCTACTGTGGTAGTGCGGTATCAATTTTCGTTGATTCTTACACTAGCAATATGTGTGTGCTTTTGGCATCGAGCGTTTGGGAGTGGTTCGTTTCATCTTGATTCCCTCGAAGACTGTCATTGCGTTTGGTCTCGTGTGGCGCGACAACTATTTTTGCGATCATCTGTGTGCACCTAAGCAAAGCCTTGTGTTTTGAATGCAACAGAAAATAATAACACAAGAAACACTTTGAAAAAAACGTCTTGTCAGCAATGTTCCCTCTAAGGTGCGCAACTGCGCAAATGCGCAGTGCCACAAGACCATTTGCCCAGTGAAAGCTCATTTTCGCTCACTTGCAACATTCCAAATTTAATATCGTATAGATATACAGGGTGTTTCACAATTGTTGAAACAAAGCGGCAGCTTCTACAACCTTTATCGATGACCTTATTCATTTTTCTCTATCCAGATTGTCATAGGGAAATAGTTAACCTTTCTATATATTAAACAAAAAATAGTCTAATGAT
>JGI24158J21664_10002075_pt1 | contig 23823 bp, 17 predicted proteins | sample Ectturendosymbi3_FD_21664 | JGI IMG/M metagenome (IMG submission 21664) | reverse complement strand
GTTGGCGTTGATATCGTCGATTTCAGACGATCCAGTTTTCAAGCAGTTCTTCGATTACTGGAACGGTTATTTAATAGGCATTGCTGCAAAACACAACTGATTGTGTCGCCGCTTTGTTCGATTTTTACTATTCTTGCACCTTCTCTCCTCTGCATCTCTGGCACACGAAGCGTGCGTGAAGGTTCAGGGGGGGTTGTTGCTTTGCGTCAGGGGTGCACAACTTCCGGCCGTGAACATGTAATTGATGATAGCAAAAGTTAAGGCGGCCGTGCGTCAATGAAAACTTCTTTGTCTACTGCATGATACTTTGTTGAAAGCAGTGGCGTAGCCAGTCCAAAAATTGGGGGAAGCCAAAAAATTTGGGAGGAGCCAAAATCTTTCATTTTAGGAAAAATAACACTATTTTGCTTGAAAAAACGCTTCACAAAGTACAAAGTGACTATAAGTTGTAAAAATTTGGGAGGGCATGAGCCACTTGGCCCCCCCCCGGCTACACCTGTGGTAGAAAGGTGGCCAAACAGACGTGTGTATGCAGACTGGGGTCAGTGTGCGGAAGAAAAACAGAAGCAACGCAAAAAAATAATGATATACTAAACTCACTAGCGACCGCATCTTCCAAAAGTACTGGTGATGCGGCCGGCATTAGCAAAAAGGTTGTGCATCCCTGGCACTTTGGACTCGGTGCAGTTCGTCATCATGACGTTGCGGCGACGCCATCATGACGTTGCGGCGACGCCATCATGACGTTGCGGCGACGTCATCATGACGTTACGGCGACGTGCAACACGAGAATTCTTTATGCAGCTTTGTCCAGGTAGTAATCGCGTGTAGGCGCTGGTAACTGCTCGTCGCCCGGCATGTGACGACGAATCGCTGCGCTGGCATGATTTGCATTCGACGCGTCTCCAAATCGCTTGTTGGCGATTTGCCCTTAAGGTTGCTGTTGTACTTGTCAGCTGAAGTTTCATACGTTCGTCAGCTTTCGCGACTGTATTTTTCATTTTAGTACTGTAGAGCAGTGGTTCCCAAACTTGTTCGACCCGTCACCCAAATCAAGGTAGCGATTATGTCTTACTACCCTCATTATTTCGCAGTGATCGCTCATTATACAGAACAACATTGTGGTTTTGTTTCAGCGTTACCCACCGAAGAATCGCATATTACCCCCAGGGGGTAATTTTCCCCAGTTTGGGAACCACTGCTGTAGAGTGTAGAATATGTGCTTGTTTCTGCCTTGGCATTAGATGATTGGCGCCTAAGTAAGCTTTTCAAGGACGGTGTATGAAACACAGAGCTTTGATATTTTTCACATGATGTCGAAATTTAACGAAAAGCACGTTATTTTTTGGTATGTCCAAGTGAAGCAAGCTACTTCGTGCCATACTGCAAACCTTTGTGCTTTTTCCACCCAGTCCAAATGCGTTTTCAGTCCTCCAAGCGCGGAGAGGCTTTCAACTTTTTTGTGGCTTTTCGGAACACTCGGTTCGCGTTACCTTGAACTGTAGCAACGGTGAACAACTGACCGAAAATTTCGAGCGTTTGGCTGCCTTGCCATTATTTAACTACAAGAACCGCCTGTATACCTTATTTGAGCGACACCTTAGCGCAGTGTTTCCAAACTTTTTTAGGCTAGCGCAGTGTTTCCAAACTTTTTTAGGCTTGCGACACCCAGTGGCAAACCCATAGCAATTTGCTGTTAAAGGTTTTCATCCTTTTGGTACCGCGACCCATTACACCACCCACTATAAGCCAACGACCACCATCTAAAACTCGAATGAAACAAACGTAATGCAGCAGTGGACACAAAACATCTTCTCGCGACTCCCCCATAAATGGTTTATGACCCCTCTGGGGCCGCGGATCCCAGGTTGAAAACCACTGCTTTAAAGTTTGGTGACATATTGAAAATGTACTCATTGACATACTGAAAAACGTATTAGCTCCTGAGCACCCCTGACTTCCGTAAATGGCATCCTGATTGGGAACCACTGCCTCAGCGCTTCGAATGGTTCTTTCATGCCGAAGTAGTACACTTACGATTTTTGCACTCCTTTTGCTCTTTACAGGCGTGCACACATTCCATACGGTTGTGACGTATGTTGGTGCTTACGTAATCGCGGATTATATCTATTTTGTTTAAGGGGCAAGACCTGTTGCAAGATGACAGATTTTTCAGACCACTGTAATCTCATATGTTACTCTCGCAGACCATCTTGTTCTCAACACCCGCTTTCCGTCACTGCATATTAAGCTTCAGACCCTTGCACAATCGTTCACCAGTGCTTTCATGCAAGTGCACGCGCGAGCTTGGTTTTCATCTGCGCCGCGTGTCACCGCCTTCGAAAAGTACTTGGTAGTTTCTCGAAAGTTTATGTTCCCAAAATCATCGAAGTTGGCCAAATTCAATATGAACCAGACCGTGCATTCACTGCTCGTACCTTGCAGTGTGCAACCTGCTCGCGATCGCAGGATGACTGCGCTCCTCGCGGAGGTCTATTGCACGCACGAGACTTTAGCAAAGCGTGCGTTTCTTTGCCACACCTGTTCTTCACATTGCGCGTGTCCACCGTAGTTCTGATAAATGCGATCTCAAAAAGAACGTTTTACGTGAGCAGATCAATCGCTTCAGATGATGCTTGAAGCACGTTTTGCGAGTACTTCGCCTGCTGGACGTACATCTTCAGCTATCAGCTAAATTCCCGGTTCTGTTCGTCACTGAACTGCTTTGTAAAGGGTTTTCTTGAAACAAACTGCATTTTTCTAAATATCTAAGTTGAACATCAGGTCTGATCAGACGAATAAATTAAGTTGCGTGCTTGATTTTTTTGTCAGACCTTCACTTGGTGAACTGAGAAGTACGTTAATCTTTGCGGTTATAACAGTCCATAAAAGTACTACTGTCAATCTCCTCTACCGTTGAGAAACACCGAATCAACCCAAGATTTTTGTTTAGTTGACATCCGATTTATAGCCTGCAATTCTTCGTCAGTACTGGAACTTCTCAGTGCAGCAACAATTTTAGTCATTCTGTTATTACGAGGTCATATTTCTTCATAGCTCCGTTTGGTTGAGTATGTTTTTCATGTAATGCTGTCACGTGTTTAATCGAAACTACCTGCTCCCAAGTTTTGTATTTTGTCAAAAGTGTGAAAGGAACCAACTTGGTCGTTGCTTGTATGAGATCGATTTGCATGTGAGTTGGCCAGTCGAAAAAATCGCGATGCAGCATATAAGCTTACTGGACATTTCCAAAACCTTGATTACCGTAACATTTCAGTGTTGCATACCGACACTTCCTGTTTTATAAAACAAAGCGGTTCGTTTGTCAAAAGGATTGAAAGTACATTTAAATTATTTTGTTGGTGTAAGGTATGCATTCTAAGATTCTTTAGTGGGGCAGTACCATTTGCTTGTTCATGTTAGAGTTTATTCGAATAACAACCGAGTTTAACTTCAAACTACACACACTTCGTGCTGTCCATGATGTCAAATGCGTCTTTTTTCGATTCTTGTTTTGAGCCTCTTCTACGCCAGACTAAGTGTACATTTTTTCAGCTGGGACAATTCATGGCGAAAGAACAGAATGCCACACTGTTTCAGATTGTTTGCCAGGTAAACAGGTTGTGAAAAACGCTCCATAAAAAATGCTTCTTTTCCGTCCGTGAATTTGCTGAAAACTGACGCGCAAAGCGCCACCGTCTCGTACACGACCACTTTCGGTGTGGAATACCTTGAATGCGTAATGAAATGACACCGTTGATACTGTCTGTTTCGCTTCAGTTTTGATTGGTCGGCGTGCAGTTCGCTTCAGTTTTGATTGGTCGGCGTGCAGTTCGCTTCAGTTTTGGTTGGTCGGCGTGCAGTTCAGGTGGTCGGTTCGTCACTGGTTGCCTTCTACATTCAGTCTTCTTGCATGTCCGGCATGCATCCAATGCGCGACGCAGCGTCAGAATTCAAGCGTTGGCGCATTTCGCTCCAGCGAGGCCCTGAGGGCTTCATGATTCTTTTTTACGCTCGCAAACATTTTTTTCATTACCATTTTCTACGTACGTTGAACACGCCTTACTTTTTTTAACATTAAGAAGATCGTTGTCCGCCAAACTGTCACTACTTCAATAAGACTACTCTCTGTTCCACGTCTGTCCTTCGTTGCAATGGTCCTGTTTTCAGTCGGCCGAGAGAGGTATTTTGGTTGCAATGAATGTTTTGTTCGCCTGCTGCAGTGCCGGTGTATTTATGTGCCAAGTGTTTGTGCAAGCATGCCGCTCATATATCTACCGTATACACACGGCAGCGGTCCAGCGCTTGTCTCGCGTTCACGTTCAATCGTCATTCATCGTACTTCCGACGTTTGTTTCAGCGTCATTCAAATCTGCTACCACGAGTCGCGGGTCCTACGATAAATCTTCTGTATGCTTTATTTTACTTGCACTGTCCAGTATTTGTTGTTACAGTGTTTATTTTTGCTGCTGTAAATCAGTCCTCTGAATGAACCTTGCGGTGTTGCCGAGAAAAGAAAACGGGAGGAACTTTGTTTTTCTTGCGAAGAAATGAAGCAGTTCCTCGTTTAAACTCCATCCTAATGCTTTGTGTCGACTGGCGACGGCGAGGAATCCCCAGTGCGATCACACTGCGCTGTTGATTTACAAAAAAATCCTTTCGATCCCTGCGCCCTCCTTTAATAAAACAACGATTGTTCTTCCACAGCTCTGTGATTATGAAGCGCGCGCTTCGCTTGCTTGCCTGAAATAAACTGAAAACCTCACAACAGGGTTTGTACCTTTCGTGCCTGCCTTTAATCCTTACGCTTGTCAAGAAATGCTTACGTTGTGTTGCACTGCGAGGTATTCGTTGCAGTCTATCACTGCATGGAAAACAAACATTTTTTGACTCGTGAGGTGAGAGCGTTTTGGGGGTAATATTTTTTTGTAATTAGTTCTAATTGATGAGATACATTCTAATCCGTTTTGAATTAGCTTCCACGTTTGCACGGATCGGTACATTGCGCATCCCTGGAAGGTCATACGTACCATAAGTGAAAAAAATTAGTTGCTTAGCACTACTTCTAACAAGAGGAACGGTTTATTTTGTTTGATATCAGTTCTCAGATCAATATTTGTCAAACTGACAGCATTGTAGCAGCGCAAGGGAAGGATTTTAAACAAAATAGTCCGCATACATGAACATGCTGTATGCCATCTGCAATAAGTTTGTCACTTGACATATAACACCGTTGCAAACACAGCAAAATATATCCAAGGTTAATTTAGTCCACCTCATGAAAAGTTCCCTTATAATTTATGCTTGTCACTTTTCTGGCCAAAATCATCCATAAGTGTCTCGTGGTAATCTGGCATAATGTGACGGTCCTATCGACCCTGGTCATATCTATTTTTTGTTTTACTGATTGAGCCTTTTGTTGATATAATCCTGATACCTTTCTTCTGTGGTCTAATATCTTGATAGAACCGTTGTGCATCATGTTCCTCATTTGGATCACCAAGGTTTTCCGGGAATCGAGCTGAATGGCTGAAAAAGCGCTTAACTTTTTCATGCTCATTCTAACGGCAAGGACTTGTGAGTTTGAGAGCATCAGTTCCACAAGATACTGCCCTACGTTTTTTCCAAGAACTCCTTCACTACAGAAACAACATAAGAACAGCAGACTCAGCTGCAGTCATGTGAAACAAAAGCGTGGTATTAAATCATGTTGCGAATTTCTGTTCCGTCAAAACTTGCTTCAGCTTGTTCATTATTCAAACCAGGAAATGCGTTACAGATGCAATCGAAACAAGCACCATTCTTATCACACCTTGACGAATTGCTTCATCAAACCTAGTTGTACGTGCAATGTTGGAAGGATGATGCTGTCACGGCCAATCAGTGTGGTTCGTTCATGATGTTGGTTTTCCCCCCCGCAACAAGCTCTTCACGCATGGCCCAGGGTATTCCACAGACAAAGAATAGAATCATGGGTACTTGACATGACCACCTTACTGCCCTAGCAAAAAGTTGACTATCTTTGAGTGAAAACACACCACTCATTTGTGTTCGCTGTAGCGCAGGACCACCTTCACAGTTGAGTAGTGCGCCGTTAAATATCACCGAATGACCAGTTGGGATTCAGGTGAATTTATTGCCAAGGTGCAGCAGTGCATGCACACTTGAAACTTCGTTTATAGCTGTCGATGAACAACCACCACTCATACGGCTACTACTGGGCTACACCCGGGCCCGTAGTCACAGGGGGCATTCGCGGGCAGTTTCCCACAAATTTTTTTGTGCCCTCATAAATTTTATTTGGTCAGGACAATTTTTTTTAAACATATAATAAAAATAAACATATTTTCCTCTTAAAAATGTATTTCCCACCCCAAACCATAAAACCTGGTTACGGGCCTTGGTACACCCATTGCAGTCAGAAGAAAATGTTGTTGCAAAGCCCGAAGTTATCTTCTTCACCAAAGTATCATTTAAAGTACTTCATTTCTGTGATTGTATAATGCTATGTTGGTCTTGACATCAAGAATCCCGTGTTCATGTTCATTGAGACGAGAAGTCAAGGTTTCAGCTGCTTTTTTCAAAGATAGATAGTCGTTGAATTGGCCTTGACTGATACGCTCCACGTTAGGTGCTTGGTAAACGCGCTGAGCAGCACAAACAGGAACAGGAAGTTCACCGCAATGTGGCACTGGCGCTTTAGTGCAGTGGTTCTTAACCTTTTTCTATTACATCTCCTTTAAGTAATTGTCCTGTGTTTCAAGCCCCCTGGCATTACATAATCTGTGAAAACAAATGTATTTATTGGTTAATTTAATGTTCAAACTTTCCATGTTGTAGGGCGCGTAAAGGCTCGCAAATCCCTTGAAATTTATTGACGCCCCCCGGTTAAGAAACACTGCTTCAGCAGATGATATCAGGATAATACGAAGACTTCTTTTTGCGACGGCTCCATACCACCAAGTCCACTATGCAGAGATGGCAATTGTCGTTGTGGTTCTAAAGTAGCTATGCCCAAATCAAATGGCTTACTGAGCCATAAAGTATGTCGCTATCTTGACCAGGCCGCACATTGAAAGGTATATTAATGAGGGCCGCACATTGAATGGCTTACTTTGACTTTAGCAAACTACATTTAGTTAATCCACTGCAACGGCGGCGGATGGGAAAAATGATTGGAATGGCCGGAGACCAAGAATTACTAGAAAAAAGCGAATGATCCGTATTTGACAAAATATCAAATTCAACCATAAGTTCTTAGTGAACATTGTCATAAAAGGCAGAGTCGTGTAATCAGACGACAATCAAAAACCATACTAACACACGTCACACTTTTCCAAAAACAATTTGACGTTTCTGATTTCTTCAAACAAACTCTGAAGCTATCTTTTGCACATTCAAACTTTCTGTACAATTTCTATGAACAGACAAAATCATTAGGCCTATATATGATTCAGTCTTAGCGCACTCATGGTCGTTCGGGGGTACATTTTCAAAAAACGAAGGGATGAAAAAGAAGCAGTTATAACTGGCAGCATGAACATAAGTTGCAGATGTTTTCTAACTTCAGAAAAAATGTTGCAATTCGAAGTAAATACAAGAGTGCTAGAAACTACGTCTTTCATTTTCACACTGACAATCACTCAGAACAACCAACGGATTAAACCACCTTGAGGCATTCAGATAGTCAATAAATGCTTTTTCACGGCTTCCAAGTTTTCTGTGATCACGCACACTCTGCTTGCAGCGGAAATCAGCAAATTTCCTCATTTAAAGATAAAAAATTTCCTGGTTGAACCTCTTTTGTATTTCACCATTGATGCTGTCGGCAACGTCGAAGTATATCATAAGATAAGAATCTTGCAAGGAACTGAATGTACATGGCCGTGAGCCAGATTGCAGTTTTTTTAGGTCTACGCGCTCTCGGAATACGGGGATCCGTTAGTTGTAACTCCTGAGGTTGCTGCTCCGTTTTCTCCCCAAATGAGGAAAATGCAGCATTAGTTCGAAACTGCTGAACAGCACAAAGTCCTAAGCGGCAAACAGAATCTTTAATGATTTTTGTTATTGTTCCTGCCTTAGTGTGTTGTTTGCTGTAGTTCCACCAAACAAGCGCATTATCTTTGTGTGCTGTTGATGACTCGTGTTCGCGAAAAGCTTGATTGGCGTTTTTCCACGTTTGAAACCCACACGACGAAAACACTGGTTCTGCTTTTGACGAGTGAGGAAACTTCAGGGCCCTCCGATGACGTCATCATATTCAGCCAACCGTGATAATAACTTTTGATTTGCCTAAGATACGGCCACCCAAGGGTATGTTCCTGAGACCACGGCATAACTGAAATAGCAGAAGGAGAAAATGCAAAAGGGTGTTCATGACACACAACTTTGAAAACATTGAAAGTTGGGAAGACACGGCTGGCAACACATAAAGGTTAGGCAATAGCAAGTTGGCATCTACCCCCACTTTACTTTTGCGCCCCTTTTCTTTGCATTCACCATCAATAAACTACAGAGTTTACCCCTTTGAAAGTTTCACACCTTACCCCTTTGAAAAAATGCTTGGTAGTTGGTATCCTGAATTTGTTCACATTCATGTCTTTGTAGGAATCCATGAAACTATAAAAAACAACCAAGAAGATTTAAAACACTAAATTTGTTTAAAATTTCATCCTTTTAACTGCAAGAATATAGCATACAAAGGCATCCAATTAGAGACTTGTTTTGGAAAACTTTGAGACTGGGTGAGTCAAGGCTGCCCTGATCTTGCATTAACACTAGTTGTTTGAAAATGTGCAAAAGTAGAAAATAATTCATCGTGTACCTTATCGCAAACATTTCTACTGCAGCAAGTAGCCTACACAATTGATTAAATCTCTGCTAAGAAAAAACGGTTTAAGTTACATTGGCTAACAGCTGGCAAACAGCGTAAGCATCACCTACCAAGTCTGCCTTAAACCAACCATTTACTAATCAAGCTTCAAATAACCTGTGACTTCAAGCATAGGCTAAATCAAACTACCTAAAATACCTGAAATATCTGTAGAAAAAATGAGTATTCATAATACTCGAAAATTGCCATTTCTGCTACCTGCTTTGTAGTACATTATATGAGTGAATAATAAGTTTTTCATCAAAAATAAGGAAAATTTACACGCGTAACACCTCAAGGGGGAGCCCCCAAAAAGGGGGAGCCGAGGCAAGTGCCTCGCTCGCCTGCCCTTAAACACACCACTGCATATCGGCCATATCACTTTCCGCCGCCCTTGCTAACATCAATGAAAGGTCGAACATGCTATGCGAGTATTCTCGCTTAATGCATGTAACTTTGCTTTAAAACTTCTTTCGGATGCTTATATTGGTCTGGTCGGGCCATACCAACATTTTGGTATGGCCCTGGCCATACCGCATCTGCCGCCTTTGCACTGAAAGCGTACGCTACGATCCTAACTGCAATGGTAACAGACGTGATAAAGCGGCACTGAGGACCACCTGCATCAAAAATGCCAAATTCAAAATTATCAAAATAAGGGCAGGTTGTGAGTACGTAGGATACTTTTACTACAGCGTGAACCTAAACTGGGCAGCACAAAACTCTCGACTGGACCGCATGCGTTGGACATAGCTGTTCTAAAGCTCTCGTCAAGACCTAGGCATATTGAACCTCGTTGCTTTCACTTTTTCTTGGGCCCACAAGCGAAGGGTTCCAGTGCAATCTTACACGCCTTGTGGGGAGCCTATGGCTTGTCTTGATCCCCAGTTTCATGCCAAAGTAATCGTGGCATGCTCTTTTGGTATAATCACGTGCATTGAAACGTTGCTCTTTTCTCATAAATTCACCACAAATATAACATCTGGTTCGTTGTGACAACACCTACGTGCTAAAATTATAACTGTTTCAACACGATCAGTTCTAACTACAGTTCCTAACAGAAAAATAATAAACATTGACAAAAATTAAAATAAAAGGGGCCAATCACAAATGACGTCAAGCTTTTTACCTAAAAATCAAACCCCTCCGCCCTTGTCATATATCGCTACAAATATCTATACCCCTTCAATAATGTCACTCAACCCTTTTCTGTTACACCAAGGGTCTCAAACTCAAATTGTTCCGAGGGCCAAATGAGGGTTTATAAAGTAACCCACGGGCCGCATTATGACTACCCAAGGGCGCATCATGACGCTGACGCAACAATGGCGGCAACTGAACCTTATTGGAAACAGCTTTTACATCTTGTTCTCTGCGAAAGGTATCGTGAGTTATAGGCAAATCATTTCTAGCCGTCCCTACGTTCGTTTACAATGTACTTATTCACTCCCTAGACGAGTGCTTTCAAACACACCAGTGAATAAACTGAATAGCGGAAATGTTAAATATTTGAAAATTCCCAAAAAGCAGCGCGGGCCGCACAAAACGCCCTCGCTGACCATATGCGACCTGCGTGTTTTAGAACTCTGCGTTGCGCACATGTGGGGTATCCGTTTCAGTCGAAAGTGAATCTCCAAATTTTTGTGATGAAGATTTTGCTTTTTAAACCTTTTGATCATCGTCTTTTACTTGTGGACTGGAGCACTGGTCTTCGTACGGCAAGCAGACCAGCAACAGCCTTGATCCGCTGGCAAGAGACATACCAGTCGCCGCAAATGATTGCCTACAAAATAGTCGTCACACGTGGCCTCCAATTATATTTCTAAAGCAAAAGCGGGCCCATATGTGGTGTACACTCTGGGATTCGAACTTGTCAGTTATTTCACCAGAGCATGAAACATCTGAATTTCATTGTGGTGGTCCGATTGCAACGGGGACCAGGGAAAATTACCAGTTTTGACCCCCTTAATTCGACTCTGGTTATGTACGTGGTCTATTGCGAACAGGTCTTATTTGGATGGACACCAAAAAGCTTTTCATTGCACAAGTATGGTGTAATCGTGTAAATACTGTAATTACCTCATTTTACTCTAAATGCAGTCATGACTTATTATCTTACACAAATAAGAATTGCTAACAGTCGCTGGAATGTCTTTCATTTGCGGGTGGTGAAAATAATAACGGCCCTGGTCTCTGGTTACAAGTCCAATTACTGTAAAAACGTGTCTTCAGCTTTTATCACATGCACTTGCATTGTCCTGCTGCTGTTAGGTTACGCAGCGAATTTTGACCAAATTGTGATATCACTAATGACTAACAGATGTAGTCGAGACCTAAACTTCATCAAAGAGTCAGAGACTTTAAAATCTGCGGATTGTGCCAAACTTTTTCTGAAATGAAAAAAATGTCACCACCACTTCGAATTTCTTCGCATTTTTAACATTTTACTCACCTGCTTGTGTTGTTTCCTAACAACAGACAGGAAACACGTTGAATTACTGAAGTTTTCCTAAGCCACATCGTTGTAGTATTGAAAACAGGCTTGTGACCGAGACTCGCAAAAACGGGTCTCGAGACTCCGTCACTGGTAGCTAATCAACCGTTGCTTTATTTCGTACAGCGCTAGGCGAACGTCCCAGGCAGATAGAGTTAACTGAACGCGATGGTCAATTTGGAGGGACTTTACAAACATGAGTTATTCAATATCTCAAAAACAAGAGCCAATTCAGCAACACTACGTGAATTTTAGGACTCAACGACACACATTTACTTTTAAAACGGTATTCAGAGCCTGTTGAAAAAATTTTTTTTGACAGTCAGGCCCGTAACCAGCTTGGGTCACCAGGGGAAGCGAAGAGTTTTCTTAGAGGAACACAAATTTTTTAAACTATGTCCAACACATTTTTCCAGGGGGGGGGCGAAAAATTTGCAAGGGGAGAAGCCCCCCTGGTTACGTGTCTGCCTATAATTGATTAGATCAGTGTTTGTCCACAAACGTTTTTCTAAATCTGCAATTCTGATGTTGAAACGCGTTACGAAGTTTCAATACGCTTTGAAATCTATAAAGTCAGCAAAGTACTGATGCCATGGCCTGTGTCGACTTTTCGACAAACACTGAGTTATGGTATCGAACGTGCAGCGGTGGCCATTTCGTGCCAGGATCACGTGACCGTCACCCCACCGCCTCAAGCTCGTTACTAGACCTTCAGTTGACATGCGCCACATGCAGTGTTTGATCATACGCCGTGTTGCGATGTGTAAAGAAAACAAAGAACAATAGCAGATCGCGGAATTCTCAAGCACAGAAATCAATGCAGACATTGTCACATGCAACAATCAAACGCAGCTTGTAACTACAGCAGGAGTTCCGCGTTCGATGCAAAGCAAGTAAATCTGAAAAATCCGAGTTCGTTTCCGTTGGCTGAAGTTGAGCAAAAAGCTCTCCGACGCTAAAGAACGGATCGCTGTGTTACTGGACACGCATCAGCGCCTGTGACGCAACAGTTGGAAAAGCGCGATGGGGCAAAGGTGCGGTTCGTACGAAGTGCTTCAAGATTTTTTAACCTCCCCTGTGCGGGAGGACCAGGAAGATAAGTACATGACACTGAGATTTAACGGACGTGACAAAAACGGAGGAAAATACGTTTGTGAATGCAATTACGTGGGCAAGGCTAAGCAATCACCGCGCCAAATTCAAAACACCTGTTTTATTGCAGGCGGGATGACGAATGTTGCGAGTCGCTGCTGTTAAGAGTACAACTGAAGTGTTTCATTGCATGGGAGGAAAGACCGGGAGCACAATTCGCAGCGTGGAACTTTCATTAAATCGTTGAGTTCTGCGCAAAATACTGGCCGGACTGCGTCACTGCAATTGTCGTCACGACTTCGTCACAAAGGAGGAAGCAGCGCTGGAAGAAAGAAAAGCAGTGCGTGCCAGACAGGAAGGACGAAATTGCACATTCGTATTTACTCAACAAGGGGTTTACTTATAGCATCTGTCAAGACGAACAGATGTTCTAAGCACGAAAACAAACTAAAACTTCAACCTCTCTTGAAATTAGGATCACCGCAACCACCTTACTCCCTACACAGGCAGTTAACTCCAGCTGGCAAAAGCAAATTCACGCGTGCAGAGCGTCTGAAACACACATTCACATATATATGATCGCGGATTATCGCAAGCGCGCTTTCGGCAGTGATTGGTCGATGAAAGGAGGCGTGTCCGTTACGAGACGACAATGAGACGGAAGGTCGACATCAGTTTTCTTTTCCACATTCGCGTCTGATGGTTTTCGTAGCAAAGCTGCCCGTTTTCTCGTTCGCCGTTTTCTGAAAAACAGTCCGTTGCTTAGAAACTTATGCGAAAAAACGTCCGTAGTTTAGAAACTTATGCGAAAAAAACAGTTCGTTGCTTAGAAACTCATGCGCAAAAAACAGTCCGTTGCTTAGAAACTCATGCGCAAAAAACAGGCCGTTGCTTAGAAACTCATGCGCAAAAAACAGGCCGTTGCTTGGAAACCCATGAGCGTCGAACAGGTGCGTGGCACGATGAATAATATCGTACATTTCAAAGGGCAAAACAGTTGACGGGAATATCTTATCGGCCAGTTGCTGGCGCTTACTTCCTGCACCCGACCTCCATCCACACAATTACACTTTGCGTGTATTTTCTCTATTTTTGTTTCACGCACGACTTGGTTACAACCATGATAATTTCGAAATGGACGGCACGCTCCTTTCGCAAGTGAAAATTAGAAACCCTTCGTATTTCTATTGCTCGAAAGCAGTTTACGAGCGGAGGCCTCGCTTTTAGCCCCGTAAATTCTAATCCAGGAAAGGCGAGTTGCCAGAGAGCAATTGTGGGCACGGAAAGGCTGCAATGGGCGGTCGGACAAATTTTCGCTTATACTTTTTCGCGTTAACGATTTCTTGAATTTAGAACGCTGTTTGACCGCTTATACTTTCCGGGTGAACAGAATGCAGTTTTCCTTCATCTCATGCTTGACTGTTGCAAAAGCGCTCACAGCAGCACTGCGACTTTCATGGCTGAAAACACATGCTTGCTTACCTGGAAGGCTCGAAAGCGGATTTCAGGAGAGTTCTTGTGGCCCAACACTGTGAGCGGGGACCGGTTGGCCTGCTGGTCCGCGCAGTCCGATTGCTTTCTCGCGCTGGCCAAGATCGCCGAACTTGACTTGCGTCTGCGGAGGAGCTCGTCCGTCCCTGCGGCCATTTTGCCCCCTCGCTTCATGGTCGGGACCGGGATCGACGACTTCGGTTTCTTCTGCGACTTCGGTCGCTCAACTGCCATTGGTCAACAGTAGTTCCGTAACGGGGGAATTACCGAAGTTTAAATGAATTCATTCGGCGCAAAGGCTGAGTTGTAACTTTTACTTATTATGCTCGGCACATCCAGGTTTTCAGTTTGACGTTGATGACCGTTAGACATTGAGAGACCGCGACTACTCCATTTGAATAGCGACAAAGTCATAAAGTGAGGATTTAGTGCATTTTGGCGGTGGTTATGCAGAGAGGTGAGGTTCTACTATAATTTGAGTGACTGTTGTAAAAATTTGGGAGACCGTTTCGTTCTCAAAACGCCTTAAAAAACACCGGGCGCATCAATAATACCACAAGCCACATTCGTCTACAAGAGATCGAACTGCAAAGTTTTATGTGATCCGTGGAACTTTGCGGGTCCCAGGTTGGGTTTGTTTTTCGCTCGCGCAGCGTCAAGTTTGTAAAAAATATCGCTTTTCACAACGAGTCATATTTATTTTCCTCTTAAGAGCATATTAGCTAACATTTGGTCCCTTGGGCGATTGTGTATTTAACCTATTGCTTTATGAAATACAAGGATAACTACAAGTGTGAAATTTGTCAAACTTTGACTGCATGCCAAGCATCGCACACAAAGTTAAACAGAAAATAGCGAGACTGGTACATATTTGCGCAGCCTGTGTGGCATTAACGGTAAGTTCCGGCTTCAGGACAAACAAATTGTGCGGATGCAACGTCAGTCGTTTCCTTGTTTTGTCGTCCATCGCAGCCTTTCACGCTCACTAGAAAGCAAGTTAAGTTTCCATCGCGGCCTTTCACGTTCACTAGAAAGCAAGTTAAGTTTCCATCGCAGCCTTTCACGTTCACTAGAAAGCAAGTTAAGTCCGAAAAGACTCACCTCTGCCAACACTATCGCCTTCGCCGGAATCTTCGACGATTGACATGCAGTGGCCGGCACTTCGAACGGAAACATCGGCATTTTCTGACAATTTATCTTCAGAAAAAGTGACAACGCTCGAAGACTGGTTGCTGGCCGGAGATGGGACACTTTTGTCAGGGACAGTATTTGACAACGTAGCTTCGGTCTCAACAATGGCAACGATCTCGGTTTCAGCGTCTTTTTCATTTTCAGGCGCTTCATCCTTGACATCATCCGCGAAGCACTCCACTGCATCTTCTACTTCATCCAGGAGAGCGCTGTGGTCTGTCGCTTCCAGCAGCAGCGCATCGTCACAGAAGGCGTCTTGTGATCGATCGCGTTTCGGCGAACAGTCCACTGATGAAGCTTCGTCGGTCCCCCCCACCTCCTCTGCGCTGATGTTGGCCGGGGCGCTGCCGCAGGAAGCGAGGAGGCTGGACGATCGCGAGACGTTGAGTCTGTTGGCGGCGCAAACGTCAAGAAGCGCCCTGGGGGACAATCCCCCCTCACCTGGTTGGGTCTCCGGCAAGTCGGTCTCACTGGCCGTGCCCTCGTTAATGTCTGCATCGCGCTGAACATTTGCGGCGGGCGGCGGCGTCATGAGCGCGTTGGTGATCAGGACCTTTCGGCGGAGGTTGTCTGTGAAGACGCAGAAGCATATTTTAAGACCCCGATCCGGTTATTCGGAAGAAGCATGTTGGTCAGAAGTGGACCAAGTACCTTCGTTAAGTTTTGCTCACTTCCGTTGTGTAGCGCATGACGGGAAGTTTTTACAAACGATTTATTGCCCTTGCAGATGCCACGTGTATATAAGAACTGTTTTACATTACTAACACGGAGATATCCAGCTACCAAATGTTGAAATAGCAGATTTGTTTGGAAAAAAAATTGTAACTAAACAACTAATGTGATAAAACTTGATGTTGTCGCTTTTGTCGACTTCTTTTTAGACACGATATGCTGTGAGCAAGTACTCAAGGTGAGATACACTTTGTTTTGTTTGCAGGGCACACTTATCCACAACGTGGCAACTAGTTGCCAGATTAGGAACGGCGTCTATAGGTTTGGGACTTCACTTACTCCCATAAGAGTATGAAACAGCATCGTGGTCATAACAATCAAAAGAACAATTTCGAACGAATGGACACCGACCTTTCGTGGCTGGCTTCATTGGTGTGCGGGGCGATTCATTTGAGGGAGGTTGAACTTCGGTGGCACCTTCGCTCGATAGGACACAATTTTGCTCATCTGCAAATACGAGTTACATCATTGATCTTTTCGCTACTGTAGCTATTCCAGGCGGAACAGCAGCAAACCTGATGTGGTGCCAGCCAGCGGAGTGCTGCTCGATACATTTCCGAGATCGATGGAGGCTTGGAGCGCTTCATCGACATGATCAGGTGCGTCTGTCACGTGCGAAACAATTAGCAAATGAATTCGATGCATAGCGTGCACTTGTGCATTTTTTTCTAAGCTCATCGATAAACCGTGTTTCTGATCACGCACAGATCTACGCCAGTCAATTCTGCAGCAAATACAATCATATATCTCAATGCAGCGAACATCGACATTTTGGCAAATTAAATCTTTGAAAAAATTCAAGTTTAGTTTTTCAAATCTATTGATACAAAAACACACCAAAGATATTTTACACCCACTCAAGTAGAACATAAACGGCACGTTGAACTGATTAACTTGATCATAGCACATAAAAAAGCGGTACAGGTCAAGAAAATCTTTTTTCTAAATGGTGTTCAAACCCTACGAATTTTAGACATTTTGCAAGTTAATAAAGACGTCCTTCAACACTGCTACCAACAACGTCAGTTGGTATAGTTCTGTCTAAGCTGGGTAATTGTTTGTTCGAGCTCAAATTATCAAAACTTCGTCCAAACTGGACACTCCGGTCAGTGTCACTTTTTAAAATTTACATGCGCTGGAATCCGAAACACCTTGAAAAATCTCGTAAGATGTTACGTTTTGAAGAGCAATAACTGAAAGTATAAAATGCCCCACATATTAAGCTTGGACATAGGAATGCCACAACCGCTTACATTCTCAATCCCAGACCGAAAGTCTCAACTCATTACTAACGCTCAGAACTTGCCACGCTGTAAGTCCCGCGTGCGCCACTTTTCTTGCTGAACTTTGCAGCACCGTAAGTCGCCAGCCGATTGAGCTAGAGAGCGGTTCAAACACGGATTAAGGAAAGCTTCTAGTTTAGATTTTTAAAATGGTTAAGTTTTGGATTTTCTGTGAATGATGTCACAAATGGGGATAAGTTATACCTCTTTTTGATAAATGATATCTCTTCCTTACAAACTCAGTTTCGTTTCTACTCGCTTTTGTACTCCTTTCGGAGTGTCACGAATGGTCTGCGGGCGGCCAATTCTGCCTTCGCCGTGGGTCGTGCCTACTCCTTCTACAGTGAATGCTGCACTGGTGGCGAGTCAATGGCAGCACCGCGCGTCAACCTTTCCCTTGAACCCACTCATCCACGCCGAGCACGAGGCTGGTCAGGCCGTAAATGCCGTTTTTGAAGTCTTTGGAATGGCCCTGTTGGGAATCAAACCCAGTCTACCGGTTTTTGACGGCGCCTGCACAACCAACTATACCACCCAGGTCCGCATCCGGGCAAATGCCTCCCCGAAATTTTCAAAAACACGTTTAGTTGATAGGTACAGTATGTCAATCATTTTGCCCCCGAAAATATCAGCTGGTTGTGGCCTTGATGCTACAGTACCTTAACAGAAATACCTCAATTAAAATGTTTTTTTAATGAATATTGGTACTTGAAATATTGTTTATAGCTTACTTTATGCCACAGAATCACATGACTGCGTTTATGAGCTGGCAGCTAAATGATGCACCTATTGTCAACCATCGTGCCAGTGAGCGAATACACGTCTCAGCGTAGATAAGGGAATGAGTAGAATTATTATCATATCAAAGAAACTACTGTATATGTGAATAAACATTGAAAACAATCTTTTCTATTCCAATCCCTAAACTAAATTTTGTTTATACACACCTAGTACAAAACACTTCACTACTTTATTATACTCTTAATTGCTCGCTAGGCCTATGTTAGTTGGTTGACCACGTGCCACCAAAACTGGTGGACTGGGTTCGATTCCTGACCGGGTCATACCGAAGACTTGAAAAACGGTATTTGCAGCCTGTCTACTGTTGCGATCGGAAAGCCCGAGCGGCAAGTGCGCAAAGCTTCACACTGTGGCAGCAAGCAACAATAGAGATCACACCCCGCGACCACTCTGTTATTGTTTGTTCGCGCCACGTATATAGGGGTGTTGTTCTTCGCGCACATCCCGTTCGTGGTGAGTCGCACATTCAACGCAACGCCAGCGGAGAGGTTGCAACAACCGGTGTTGATCGGTGGATGCAAGGGAACAGTTCACTCGCGGTTCTGCCATTGACTTGCCACTATGGATGTGCATTATGGAACATTTAGAGGTTCTGGAATATTCCGGAATCTTTATTTCGAATCCAGAATATCGAATCCTATTCCGGAATAACTTGTAAGGAGCAAAATGAGCTGATTGCGCAGATGTTTAGAACGCCGATCAGTGATCACACGACCTGTTAAGTAGCTCGTTACCTCACTACGCAGTGCCGTGAGCTTTTTGAGTGTTTCTTTCTCTTACTCAGGAGCGCAAGGAGTGCCACTGCTAAATTTATTGTGAATGCAAAACTTACTGAAACCATTTGTTTTGCCGACTTCGTAATTTTCACGTTTATTTTATTCAAATTTATTTCGAATCCAAATATTCGAAAAAGCAGTGATTTTTGGATTCGATTTCATAGGATTCGATATTCCATTATATGCATACCTACTTGCCACCAGTTCAGCAGTCAATGCGAAAGCCGCTGCACTGCCCAAGACGAAAGCAAGTGGAAACAGTCGCCGCAGACCACTCAACACTCAAAAACGAGTATAGAAACCGAGTATAATCAGAACGGAACAACCTTTTCGATCCCAATTCCTAACCTAAAATATCTTTACGCATACCAAGTACAAAACAGCTAACTGCTTTGTACTCTTAATAATGCTTTCTATGACACAATAATCATTCAAAATGATAGAATAGTACTTACCAGCAAACTTCAAGGGAGTTCGATTTATTTCAGCCGATGGAGATCTTGGGTCTGATAGATTCTTTTCTAATTTATTAAGTTCTGTAAGATATTAGGTTTTTCTCATTTGCACTCTTGTGAAAATATACTTCAATCTGACTGAATTTTATAAGCATATATCTACGATTAATAACATTTAATCAAAAACCACAACTAAAATTTGCCAACTTCTACTTTGGCGTTACCATTTTGGTTAATCCTAAGGAGTACTTTCAGTTAGGTAAGTAAAATTGAAAAGGCTAAGTAGAGTAAAAAATTGCACTTCTAATACAAAACATGGACAGTTTGAATAAATGCGATTTCATAGTCATGCATTATACTGTTTGCCAACTTCCAATAGCAGCTTGAAATAACAGTAACATTCAATAACAGTACCTTCAGCTTTATAAGCATTTGCCAAATAACACTCATCTGATGCACTTCTTGAATTTTCCACATGACTCAAATTAATTGGTGTGCGATCAATTCCTACAGTAGGCGACCTGGGATCTTTCATGATTTCTTCCAGACTTTTAGGTTTTGAAATACATATTGGAGTGCGGGTTATTGCATCACTTGGTGACCGTGGGTCAAGTTCTTGTGCATACTGATGACTGCTGGGACATGGTGAGTCACTGACATCGGTTTTGTTACTGCTTATCTGGCAGCTTTCAATATTTGAATCTGTTTTGTCAATAGTAAATGTTTGATCAGGAGCAGATTTTTGATCAAGTTGTTTCATAGAAACATCAACCATGTGTGAAGCTTGAGGATCTTGGCTTGTTTCACATATTGAGCTGTTCTTGTCATTGCCACACATTTCACAGCATTGGCTTTCTGAGTTGCCCATTGTTCGACAGCAGTGACACGAACAAATAACTATGGAAATAGTTTGAAAGACACTATTGCATCAAAGCTACTTGAGTGACTTATCATGCTGCATGTAACAAAGTGTATGTTTGATTTGAAGTGATAAAACTATTTTCATGACTTGGTCAAAGAGCAGTAACAATGCTTACGCAACAACTGACTTCTTGTTTGTCTTGTTTATGCATTAGAGAAGGGTGGGCAAACATTTTCTACGGAGGGCCACATTGAAGATTTTATTGCTACCAGGGGCCGCATGCTCGTATCACATATATTACATATATAATCGCTTTGAAAACTTAAAAAAAGTTTCACATTAGATAGCAGAACATGAACGTAACAATAGTCACTTCCGGTTGAGTAAAATGCAGCTTCGAATGAAACGTGTGGAAAAACACTTGATAATTCCAATCTAATCGATAAAATTACTTTAACATAGACTCTATATATGTACTATCTATGCACGTGTGGCTGCCCTGCGGGCTGCACAAAATGCCCTCGCGGGCCGTAGTTTGCCAACCTCTGCATTAGAGGCTTCTCATTCTGCAGCAAGAAAATGAATAACCAACATACAAATTTTTATTAAAATTCAAGAAAATTAAAACCATATCACTAAAGCAATGCCGTTGAAAAAAAATTTGATGCTTTCAAGTCAAGCTTACTTCAAAATTATTGTGTTGGCGCCATAACTCGATAAGCTTTTTTTATGGACCGCCACTTATATGTGCTCATGTTCTTTCATGTATTGATGTATTCCTTGTTAGTGCCATGTGTGTATTCATTGCATGTGGAAGTGAAGAAGTTATAGAACATATACACAATAGAGTCANATGGGGAAAAAACAANCATTTTAAGTTTATATTATTACTCAAAAAAGCTAAGGCATTTTTGTTCTTTTCATGGAATGTAATCCCCATTTCAAAGTTTATTATCACATTTAAATTTTACGTTTATCTTTCCTAAAGTAAAATTATATTTAAAAAACATTAAAGTTTTGAAGTACTACAAAGGTGAAACAAAAACAACCAAATCTGCTCATAAAGCATTTTTAGTAGGAGATTGATTTCGCATCAAGTGTACACAATTTCAATCCTGCAATTTTAAGCAAAAACTTGCAGGTGAAATGATGAAAACTAAAGCAATATTTTTGCAGTTTCAAACACATGCTAAGGCATTAGAACAAATTAGAAAAACACAGACTTTTGACTANAGCATACTGAACTAAAAGACTATTATGCTTGAATAACTATTTGAACCAAAAATCAAAGGTATTGTCGANTGAAGAAGGAACACAGTAACTATAGTACAAATGTATGCCGCTGTTGACCACTGAAACTGAGAGAACATGTTGTGCCAATTGTCAGAGGGTTAGTTTGAAGTTGCTGGCTTGAATGAGTCACACAAAGTTCTGTTTAATCATTCATGGCCAGCCCATGGGCTATTGGCTGACAGTTAGGAATTTTTCTTCTTGCTTCACTAAAAGCCCAACATTCCTTGAAAGCACAGTTAGCAGGGATTTCCTGTCCATGTCCTCCACAAGTAAAGGATATTCAAGGAATCTTTCTCCCATGCTGTGCCTGCATAACTCTGCGAGGATTCTGACCGCACTCATTAACATTCAAGTTTCAAAGTACAACAAATGTGAAACAAAAACAGTCGAATGTGCTCGCAAAGCATATTACCAGATCAATTTCGTGTCAATGCATTTTCAATCCTTACTCAAATGGACACTTTCTATGGAAAGAAATCCTTTCTCAGCAAAGAATCAGACAATTTAAGATCTTACAGAGTATATATTTCGCCTACGATGTAGGTATCATCAGCTCTTATTCAAATAGGAACTCAAATGGAAATCTGAATGAGAAGGCTCAAATGGAATCTGAATACGAAAGTGGAATCTGAATAAATCAAATGGAATCTGAAAAATTACAAATAGAATCTGAGTAAGAAAGCGCAGTCAGAATCCTTGGAGTTATTAAGGCACAACATGGTAAAAAGATTCCTTGAATGTCCTACTTTACTTAACTCTTTGGCGTCCGCTAGGATTCGGGGATTTTCGGAAAAAAGACGCCTAAACGTACGTGGCTTTGCATGGGAATTTCTCTGGTCCGGTATGCTCTACAGACCTGGTAAAAGTCTCAAAAGACGCAAGTCTTCTAGTCTGCACTCAAAAAAAATTTTTTGCCTGGGGGGTGCGGGTTTCTTGTGAGTGACGTCATAAGTGGAGGACTTTTAGGCCACCTTGGCCCACTTTGCCCGGCCCTGGGCACCAACTGTTAGGTAGCAGTATTTCGCTGAAGTTTTTACTGGATTCTAGGCTACAATCTGAGTTTTTTGATACTTTGGATGACCTGCTGGGGTTTCAGGTTCAAAAGTTATGATGTAAGTTAGTAAAAATATTTGACTAATTAGATAATTAATTAATTTGTTTATTTTAGATCAGAACTTTTGATCCAGAAATGCTAGAAAGTCAATCAAAAGCTCAAAAGACTCGGACTCGAGCCTAGTTTCCAATGAAAACTTCAGTGAAACACTTTGGCCTAGCGGTTGGGCCCTAGGCCAGGCAACATGAGTCAAAATGACCCCAAAAGTACTTCACTTATGACGTCAGTCACAAACAATCCGCATCCCCCAACCAAAATTTTTTTTCGAGTGCAATGTACTAGACTGGCCGATCCATTTGAGCAACAGCTCTCTAGCGCAATCGGCAGAGGAGCTAGGGCGTTGGTAAGGCAACCGAAAACTGCTGTTTTTTAGGTCAAAAACGCCGCCTCTCAGTGTTAAGCTTCCACCACAACTGACTGCATTTGCCTGACATATGAAAGCTTACAAATTTTTCTCAAGTTGTACAACACCACTGTTTCAAACCAGTTGTTCTGAGCCTTGCTGGAAGTACAGTATCTCATAAGTTTTATCCATGCATTCATCAATCTCCTTGTAGTTTCCAATATAAAATATAATTCCCTCAAAGAGTATATACTGTACTTAAGCCTGAAAATAAACCATACATCAGACATATGCCAAATTCAGGATAAGAACCACTATTTAAAATCCACTTTTAGTTATTGTTCATGAGCAATTGTGGGTCTTTTTGAATGTGAAACTGATAAGGAATCAGCCATACCAATGGTCTAGCCCAGCTATGTCCAACCGCAATGGCTTATTGAGCCAAAAATTGTTACTAACTTGACCAGGGCTGCACATTGAATGACATATCAATGAGGGCCACACATTGAATAGCTTAATTTGATCAAGCTGGTAAATTTATTATGAATGATACAGAGTCCTTTGCGTTGGTCCTCATGACGTTATGAAAAAAAGTTGTTTATATTCAGGGTTTCGCAATGTCTCGATCAGGGGTGGGCAACGTACGGCTCACGGGCTGGATCCGGCCCGCTAAGCAAAGTGGTTCGGCCCACAGCCCCTTTACAAATTGTTGTACAGTAACTGTATGGCCCACCCAGTGGTGTTAGGCTATATTTTGTGAATCTGCCCTCCTTGCAGCTTCTTGTATTGCATACTGAGAGGGACTTCTTTTGAGAATGAATGAATGGACACATACTCTCTGCACAACACAGGTTGACAAAAAAAGACAAAACAGAACGTTTTACAACGACTTGAACGTTGGCTGAATCACAGGGATACAGACACTTCTTAACTCGCTGGCTGCCAGCCTACGATATATTCGTACTTCGATTTCAGCCTAAAAAACAGCAGTTTTCGGTTGCCTTACCAACGCCCTAGCTCCTCC
>JGI24158J21664_10002074_pt1 | contig 23824 bp, 12 predicted proteins | sample Ectturendosymbi3_FD_21664 | JGI IMG/M metagenome (IMG submission 21664) | reverse complement strand
GTAGGGCTCTCAGATCGATTCTTGGCATCCACTGGCGCGACCTCGTTTCCAATGAAACGGTGTGGGCCCTTGCCGGGCATGCCCCAGACTCCTCTTTGGCTGCCCGCCGCCGGGTCCGCTGGTATGGACATGTGCTTCGCTTGCCACCGGACCATTCTTCTCGAGCTATCCTGGACTTCGACCTTGGCTCGTTCGGCTGGAAGCGACCCCGAGGGGCCTCACGCACCCGTTGGTTCGACGTGGTCAAACGCGATCTTAACCAGCTCGGCCTCGGACCAGCCGCAACTGAACCCCTCGCGCAGGACCGTGATAAATGGCGGGCTCTCGTGAATCTTGTTGGCTCAACGCACGACGCGCTGACGGGCGCCGTGCACGAGACACGATGATGATTTTCCATTTTGCTTCATATGGTGATTGCTGTAGAAAAATGTGTTTTCTGTAAATCAACAGGGACCTATTATTTTTTTGTGTGAACTGCTGCGATTCGACTGGAATTCTCTTTGTCGCTGTTCTTAAGTTGACCAGTTATTTTCCTCCTGAGCCATATTTCTAAGTTAATGGCAGAATTGCGTACATGCACATGTCAAGCTGCCAGTTTATGCCCAATCGCTAATTACCCGCAGCTGAAATCCGTGTTACTGCATCCAACCTCTTGTCACGAATCTAGTGAGGAATTTTTACAGACTTCAGAAATCATGTCCTAATCAACTTAGCCTGCACCTACGCCGTCATGTCAACATGCAGGCTTGGGGCTAAATTTTAAGCTAACCAACATTTAACGGTTTGAAGAAGCAACGCAGTCAGGCCAAACTTTACCAAAAAGTACTTAACGAAACAGCCTATCCAAGCGAAACAAGACTATTTCAGCGAATTGTGCAAGGGAAACAATTTTCTTTTTCTGCACACTGAAACAATTTTCTTTTTCTGCACATGTTCGTATCTTGCTCGGCCGCACTACATCTCGGGGCAGGTGTTGAGCAGCCATTGTGACGGGGGTCTTCACCGCGATCACGCAGGCGGTGGGCCCAAGGCGAGGCCTTGCCATTGCACTTCGGTTTGGCTGACCGCTGCGAATTCCCCAAATGTGGGTAACTCGGCCGTACAATTTCTGACTTTTAATACCTAATAAGCGCATATACGCTCGCAACCTTGGTTGCATTCAAGGTTGCATTCTGAATGCTAATCCTGGTTAGATGTAGTTTCTGTGAATACTTCGTCATTTTTGCTCTTCATGCTCGTAATAGCTAGCGATCCGTTTCCAGTGTAAATTAAGAGCCAGAAAACTAAAAATATTCGCAATTGTCGTTTTTTAAGGTGTTCGTTGCAACGTTGTGATGCGCATTTCATTCACCTGTACCATGCAGTGTGACGGTGACTAAAGTTTAAATCCTTGCGCTCTCCTAGTCTGAAACGATGGTTTCGAAAGTTTGTGTGAGATTTTGTTTGTTCCGTTGAAAATCATATTGCAAATGATTGGCTTTACTCATAACATGCTTTCCCTGCACCCAGTGGTCATGTGCAGGGTTCCTATGGAGCCTTAAATTATGAAAAAAATTGGTCATTTTCCAGCCTGAAAAAGTCTGGAAAAAAACTTTCTTTTTGGTCGGTTAGTATGGAAAAAGGAAGTAAGTTTTCCAGACTTGATCTTTTGCTATGAATTCTGATATTTTTGATGAGGCTGATGAATTTTAATTTCATTGTGTCACCTATTATAGTGCCTGACTTCAACCTGAGTATGTATTCGGAAAATTTAAGACGGTAAGAAGTCCACAAAATATCTGGAAAAGGTCTTGCAAAAGTCCAGAAATTTATATTCAAAATTGCGTACTGCGTAGGAACTCTGCATGTGCAAGCCTACACGCTGAAAGAAAGCATAGTTGTAGACGTTTTCGGCCTGGTCTCAATCTGTTGGTGTTGCTGTTTTTTCTGTTTGGCATGATATTCTAATGTCTTCACTGCCATCAGTGCAATCGAGACGTTGAATTGTGGGAATCCTTCCGCGGTGCATCGGGGTTCTGTATACGAAAAGTGGTCAGTTTATTTAAAAGGTATCCAGATCATTGTTCGCCCGCATGTTTGTCCCTTACAATATTTCGATTGATATGACAAAGCGCTCACCAAGCTCATTGTGCTGTGCGTGATGGTATTGATGCACCAGATCCTTGTGGCAATTACATGTAGACGGCTTGCAAGTCGCTTGCTTTTGGGAATAGCCAGAACCCGTATGTCGTATTCTTTGACTCTGTGCTCCGTTAGTTATTTAAAATGCAGTGCTTGCTTCGTAGCAATCACCCAACGCGAAACACCATTTCCTCCCACATGAATCGCACCCGCACTGTTTCATATGATTTCATTCTCAGTGAACTTTGCCGACTCCGGCTCCATACAAGTTTGCGACCAAGTCCGATCTGTTGTATAAACATGAAAAATAATTAACCGTTGATCATCATGTGGGTCTATTTCGCATTGGTGTAGTCACCAGAAACTGTCAGACTAACCGCAATTTGGTTTTGGACGTTCTGGTTACATGGCCGAATTTCCCTTACGTCTTCGGATTAATGGCATTGGGTGCGGTTTTTAGATTTCAGTGCTACGGATTTGGTGCCATAAATTCTTACTAGGCCCACCACAGCCGCTTACAGTTGCAATACGTTTGCGTTGAAATGTGCTTTGCATAACGTTAGCAAAAAGTGTTTGCTCCTCAGGGAATTTATTGTCCAGAAAAGTTGACTTCTTGTAGAGAATGGCAAGTCATTGAATTCCATAACATCTACAAGTAAATACCAATTTATCAACGATGGGATCTTCATGGGTACAGTTAATCTGGTATTCCTTTTTTGTGAAATTGACAACAATAAAAGCCCTGGGTTTGTTGCAAGCTTTCGAGGGATCAGCCGACTAGGTTCTGTTTTCATGCCTTAGCGATGATTCGGACTTGCACATGTCTTATGTTCAAGTAATTAGTCTCCACCAAGGCGACACAGTCGAATCAATCAACAAAATTTTTAATAGGAAATCGATTTCACGCAAACTCTATGCATCCTCGGTCTATAAATCTGCAAGCAACTGCTTGGGGTGAAAAGTTGAAAGGCTAAAGCAAGAGCGGAGAAAGCAAACGAACTTAAGACTGAAATGAATAAATAAAAATGCAAGCTGCGACTAGCAAAAACTGGGAGAAGGGCCTGTCTCAAATAATTGCTTTCACTAAAACTGAAAATCCGTGTGACAGCAGCTGCAGAGCAACAAAGGCATAGCAACGAGCAAAGTTGACAATTCTACTGTTGCGAGACACACTCATTGCCGTTGCGTTGTTTCATTAGATGGCTATGTGAGGATTGTTAGCTCAATGACACGTCTTACCACTTAAACTGACCAGCCTTTTAGTACTATTGCACACCTAATTGATTGCTGAGACTGTCTTTAATGCTTTACAACTATGAATTTTGACTTAATACAGTCGAAAAAACATGTACTTTTCATTGTGGAAAAATATGGTGGTGGGTTTTTCAGTGTTTTTTTTGTTGACAGTTTTTCAAACCAGGTGATTGCTTTTGGGTTGGGCAGAATTACACTAATTCTAATTTATTGCAATGTCAGCTGCTGTGGAGATGGAAGAGCTGGTACCCTATTACCAACTCGCTTAAAAACTGTACGTTTCTTAAAGCTTCAATAGAGTATTTGATAACTGTATTTATAAGTCAGAAGTGGGCTTATTGCGCCGAGTTGTTCGCCTGCTACTTCCAAATCCAGTGCCCTGGAAGCAATTGTGTGCATGCCTGATGAGTAGCGCGTATGGAACAGACAAAATTACTTAAAGTGAGCGGGTGAAATATAATATTGTTCCAATTTCTTTGTATGGCTTAAAAGTACTTATCCTATGCTGAGCCTTGTCGCGTATTTTTAATTTATCGATATATCTCTATATGAGTGTGCGCGCGCTTATTTCTGTCGTTGTCCGTTAATTCCAAATTAAATTTAAGTGAGGAGGTCTAGTTATTCGTTCTGCAGAGATAAATGCAGTTCTACATTTTGATAATATCGTGAAGCGTGTGGATGTTTTACTATTTACGTCCATTATTTTGCCACTGGTTGTGTGGACCAACCAAATGTTTCTTCTTTCATCTACAGGACAGTCCCTTAAAAGCCGTCCAGATGCTTTGGGTCAACCTCATCATGGACACGTTTGCCTCGCTGGCCCTGGCCACTGAGCAGCCGACAGATGCTCTTTTATTGCGTAAGCCTTACGGCAGAAACAAAGCGCTCATATCAAGAACTATGCTGAAGAATATCATTGGTCATTCGATCTATCAGCTCGTCGTAATATTTGTACTACTTTTTGCGGGTATGAACTCTGGGGTTGAAATAAAGTACTGATTTTTTATATTCTTGCTGGCCTTGTTCCTGCAACGTATTAATGTAAGGTTAATCGGGTGTGCCAAATACCATTTGCTGATTTCCAGCATGGTACCGACGTTGGTTCACTAAAACTATTGTGGCCCTCAGTAATATAAGCAGTGTTTTTGTTGTATTGGCCAGCTCACAGTGGAAACTTGTTTCCAGTGTAATAATTGAGGTCAATATTATTATTGCGTTCGTAATCACAGTTTTCCGTTTATTCCTTCCGTTATTCTGTAAAACTGTTGCTTTTGACAAGATGTATATTTTCAGTCCCATTTAAGACAAACTTGAGTTTCTTCGCGTTACGGCGTTGCTGAAGACAGCAATACACATACAGTATGTGCTGCCAGCATAGCGCCATATAGAGGGTCCATACTCCATGGACGTGTTCATATTCACAGAGATTGTCTGGAAACACTCAACGGATAAAAAAAATTGATGTTACGATGCAAAACTGCTTTCTTGTTCGTGATCAACACCGCGGAATGTTGCAGACCCTAAAACTGTGCTTAGTTGCACTTATAGGATTACGACCCTTTTCACATTAAGTTAAATGTAAGCCGGTGACTCAGCTTCAAGAAAATTTGCGGTTTGTCTCCGGTTTAAGGAATGAACAGAGGCTTTAAACAACTTTATCTATGTTCAGTTTTAATAAACCACGAAAAAAGTTCAGTTTCTTCGTGTTCATTTTGCTAATGACATTTAACGTTTCTTTTGATCATGGAACGCATGATTTAGTCGTTTATCATTCCTTTATTTCTTTCGACTTCGTGATATTTTCAAATACTGTGCATGGCAAACTAATAAGTCTTGGGCAACTCGCTGTGCGAAACCACGTTTCAGGTGTCCTGTTCAAAATCGAACCAACGCAGTAGCAATGCATAGTTTCATGCATATTTTAAAAATACAGGATAATTAGGATGTTTTTCGTTTTGCTGTACTCGTTACTTGGAGATGTTAAATTTAATGTAGTTGCCGATTAATTTTAGGCTTAATTAATATGTTTTTTTTCTGCAAAAAATGTTCATTTTGTGTTTCAATTGTCAGCTTTGAGGTGAATCAGCAAAATAGGTTGCTGTTTTGCTCTTGAATTGCGAAGTACTACACAAGTTTTCCTCTTAACCAAAACAATGAACTGCAATGTATTTAATAGACGCAGTGATACGCGTGTAGCTAGTGTAAGGATTGAGATGTTCTGTCACAAAAATTGTCACTCATCCGTTCATGTTCGCCCACCTACGTATTTTCAGATTTTGACGCTTCTAGCATACGATGTCAAATAACGCGTTGCTTCTGTCTCTCCGATCATCTCGTGGAGGAGGATAAACACATCGGTTTAGTTAAATTCAGCAACGATCGGAGTAGCTTCTGCGTTCAGGCAACGCTGCAACGTTGATTTTTGCCAGTTCCCTCGCGTTAAATCGTCTGGTTCTATTTCCACGCGTCACAATTTTAGGTTCCGGATGCATTTATTATAAATACGAGATGAGGGACTTAATTAAAAATGCTTTTATTGTTCATTACGTATTTTTTATCGGACGAATTTTAGCGTTGTTGTCTGGGACACAAGTATCGAGCGCAGAATGCTGTATTTCACCTCGCTCCCTGTATCGTTTGCAGCTTTTCTTGTACACATTTAACAACCGACTCTTGCCTGGGGCCTGATGGATGTCTGCTTGAAATTGTAATACTGGCTTGTTGCTAGGTGACCGGCTGTTCGACATCGACAATGGACGCACTCTTTCTTTGCATTCGGCACCAACTCAGCACTTTACGATGGTTTTCAACACTTTTGTTTTGATGCAAATATTCAATGAAATCAACGCCAGGAAGATTCACGGTGAACGGGACGTATTCACCGGCATATTCACCAATATGTACTTCGTCGTGATCATCGTCGGCACTTTACTTGTGCAAGTGAGTCAACTTTTTGAGAACATGTTAGTCGCTGGAGTAAATCATCTTTGGTCAAGTTAGTTTGGCTCAGTGTTTTTTATTTTCTTCGTTTGCTTCTGCTGAACTCCATTCTTTGGGGGTCAAGTGAGTTCAGCATGAAACGTTGAAGATCTACGCAAACACAGAAGATGGTGAATGCCACCTTTTGTTTGCTGATTGTGCGGTTGTAGTCAACACAAAGGACTTTTCTTTCATCAACCAAAATTCAGGGAAATTAGAGAGATTGAATAGAAATAACAGATCTTTGTGTGGTGATTAAAAACATTTTCATTTCACCAGCACAATATGCACGTCCACTTTGGATACCATTTTTACCGAACATGCTGTCGAATTTCTCAATTTCTTGCCACGGATACTTGAAAGTTGGCGTATGTTTTTGTTCTATATGTTTGGTACCCTTAACCGGGAGTTGCCTTCCAGTGATAAAGCAATCGGATGTGCCCTGAAGTTCGTAGAGAGGGTCTTTATTATCACGAGTAGCGGGTCCAGGGAGGCAGTTGGGGTAATTGCACAATCCAAACGTCTGTGGCGCCCTGTTGAATGGCACCCCTTCAATATAAACCGCTCCTTCTTGGTGTTTGTAGAAGCAGAAACGGAGATTAAAGACTTATAAAGTGTGAGTAATGGTTTACACTTCGTTGAACTACAGAATTTTCAAGCCGGGTAAGCCACTACAATCAACAGTGCTATTCTTTCCATAATAATACTGCTCTTCCGTTCCGTCATTTAAGCGCGTGAGAACTGCACAGGCTTTCTCAGGTGTTCACGTGATGACGAACGCAGTATCTTTATTCGCTAGCAGCATGGTTCTCGATTAGTAACGTTTCTGTGCAAAAGCTGGCCTGTTTTTGTTCCAACTTTATTGCTTTAATGCTTGATGGCAGCCTTGAAAGGTAGTATGAAGTGAAAATTGAAATGCAATATGGAAAACTCAGAACTGAAGCAAGATTCTAAACTCTTCCAGAACGAGAAACGAGTTTCATCTGTGTTAACAGCGCAGTATACGTAGGTCCGCAGTAGGCCTGTATCATAGCTTTGCAACATGAAGGTGAGTGGATGAATTTTGGGTCGGAACTAATGCCCCTCTGATATTAAAGCAATCAGATAGTATTGAACCGTAATGCAGCGTGCAAAACACTAGAGCAAGGGTGCACAACCTTTTCGCTATTGTCGATCGCAGTAGGTTTATTTTATGAATTACGGCTACCAGTGAGTACAATTTATTTTTATTTTTTGTATGCTAACACAGTAGACGAAGAGTTTTCATTTAATGCGCGGCTGCCATCACTTATGATGTAAATTACACGTGCACGACTGCATAAATCTTATTGAAGGCCGCAAGTTGTGCATCCCTGCGCTAGAGCAACAGTCACTGAAAACTGCATGGTTTTGCTCCTTTTGTGGCAATTGCAACCGACAGAGTAAAAGACGAATTGTAACTTGAATTCGCGAACTTCATCGATTCATTGCGTAAGGTTTGTTTAGATGTAAATTAAGGTGAAGTTGAATTGTACGCACTGTGTTAAACAGAGTCAAAGGTAATATTTGAGCTGAAGAATATCTTTCAAGCATTTGTCAAAAAAGATTTTAATTTTTCATCGGTTCTTGGCGATCAACGCATCAGTCATTGCCTCATTTTGATTCAGCGAATTCTCAAATGGCAGTGTCCATTCATCGCTACCTAGCTGTGTTATGAAGTTGTGTACGTGAGTGTCGCTCTTCACACTTTTGATAAATGTGCAGATCATCATAGTCGAAGTGGGTGGTTCTGCTTTCACCACCACTCCGCTAAGTTTGTCGCAGTGGCTCTGGTGTATCTTCTTCGGACTTTTCGAGCTGGTTTGGGGTCAGGTGGTGTCGACTGTACCAAACAGCGTTGTACCAAAAGGTTTTGCAGTAAGTGCATGGTGTAATATATTCAACAGAAATGCTTCTGTTTCATGTCATGTTGAAACGCTTATCTGTAGCAAAACGAAGACGCCAATTTTTTATGTGCTGGCAAATATCCATCATGAATGTTGCATCGTCTTTGACGACCGAACGCTTTCTACTTCCTGATGTTTCAAGCATCTGCTGCAATTCTGGTCTGAAAACCTCTGATCCGGGTCAAAACAGTTCAGCAAAAAACGATCTGACGTCGTGGCTGCACCGGTGTCGTGTCACGCTTGGCGCGCATCGTGTTCATCGAAAATAACCGCAGCGCTGAGAATGCGTTGTTTGATAATTTTTGTTGCTTCCGGGTTGCTGCACCGTTTTGCTGGCAAACGAGAGGAAAAAATTCTGCAAATGAAGTAATATTATTCGCATTCGCAAGAAGTAGTCCTCCAGGTCTCTGTGTTGAGTAAATGTGCTGTCGACCTTTGAAGATATTTTGATTGTTGCAATTTGAATTTTTCTAAATAAAAATTACAGCGGATGATATTTTTTCCCAGATTGGTAAAACGAAGCCGAAGGACATTGAAGTTGCCGAGGAAGAGGAAGAGGACGAAGTTCCTGATCTTACTGACCAAACGCTACGACGAGGGCAGATCTTGTGGTTCCGCGGCCTCAACAGAATTCAGCAGCAGGTGAAGTGTTGGTGGTGGTTGTGTGTTCTAAATGTTGTGTGCAGCCATTAGTTAAAATTACACTTTTTCCTGGCTGACCTGACCAAGTATGTATTTTTTAAAATAAAACATCACGAGGTTAACAGTTAGCTTAGGGCGAGCGATATTTGAAAATAAGGGATTGCACATATTCAACCTTCTTTGCATACTGGTAAACAGACCCGTAACCAGCTTGTGACACCAGGAGGGGCGAAGATTTTTCTGAGAGGGCCCAAATTTTTTGAACTATGTCCAATAGTTTCAAAAATATATCCAACAAATTTTTCCAGAAAGCCCCCCTTGGTTACGGGCCTGCTGGTAAATCTGTTCTGTTGTGGAAAACACAAAGCAGTTCAGGGTTTTAGGATTATAGCAATTTTGACAACAACGTTTTTGCACAAACCTTTTGAACCATAATTACAATTAAAGATGCCACAACGGAATTTCAAATGAAAGATCCGGAAAACCTGTTTGGATCGAATTTTCGTTGCAGCGCTATAACTGCGATTGCAATGCAGTGGTCTGCTGGCAAAGTTTTCTGCGCAAAGCAAAGCTGTTGCACATTTGATCAACCCATGATTTCATTCACCAAAATAATTTTTGCACCTTGTTTAGTTACAGTTTTTATCGTCAGTGAGAAAAAGTGCAAAAATGTCATCAGGTTTATCTATGATTCTTTGATCTTTCAAGTAAAAACGAATAAAAAACTAGTTGTATTGTACAGTTTAACAAACTACCTACTTAACATCACCACGAAGTTTTTTTAATGTGCTCTAGTGCGATTTAAATAATAAGTTGCATTGTCCTTCAGTTTAAGTAAGGCGCGTTTTTCAGTTTTTCAGTCGTTTACTTAATGTGCTGTGGTATTTCGGGCTGTATCTTCAGCCTCACATTTCCTTCAAACTCGCTTGATGCAAAGACCGTTTCTCTGCAAACGCAAACTAATCCAAGCTTTTTTTTAAATTGTTTCTCATGTTGTTCAATACGTGCACAAGCTACTTGTTTTTGGTTTGTCTGCCGTAACAACGTTGGAAGTCCTGCGACGAAAAGACGTTTTTTCATTAAGATCGCTTCTTTTTAACGGTCGTTTAAGTTTAACCAAATTCTTGCTTTGCTTGCCGCAATCTCTGAAGCTCAAAGTTTTCTCTATATCTTTCGAAAATAATGTTTTTTTTCAACTGACAACACGGAAATATCCTGCCACCACAAAGAGGACTAGTTTCTGGTAAATTTTCAGGAAGTATGGTTACCCCGGTTTGCTTCTCACGTATGGTCCCTTCATTGAGTGAATAGCATGTACTGGAAATTATTTAAATATATTTTTCTTGCCTTAGTTTCGGTGTTGCTTTTTATTTAATGCCTCATTACAAAGTTTGATGTTCTGGGGCTGTGAAAAGATGGATTGACTGAAGTTCGAAACGTTAAGCCGGAACACACAAGGAATGTGTACTGCTGGGGATGTGTGAAGACTGTCAAATACATTTACAAAGTTGCGTGAAAGACCAAATAGGTTTCGAAAGTCATGACAAAGTAGCAATCTTTTCAATCGAGGCAGGTGTTGAACGCGGCCTGCAAATGATAGAAAGTTCTTATAGTACGGCCAAAAGTGTGCCTTATGGTTACAACCTTGTGCTCATATTGTATTCGTCTATTCCTACAAAATTTAAAATATTCTTGACCTGTTCTCTTAAAGCAGGGGTGGGGAGCCTTTTTGTCATCACGGGCTGCATAAACTGTGGATTGTCGCTGGCGGGCCGCAAAAAAACAATTGGTTTTATCCTAAACCGCTACCATATCTAACTATGAGGGAGAGGCTTCTTTTGACATACTGTCTAAGTACCTGCTTATCATAAAACTTAGTTTTGACGCGATGTTGTACTCTAAATTGGGTAACGAAAACTCTGATGCGGGGCCGTATCAAATGTCCACGCGGGCCGCAGGTTCCCCGCCCTTGTCTTAAAGTGTATAAGAGAAAATTTAAATGTTTTGGAAGCGTTTACTAATGTTGCCAGTCATCCCAAAAACATATTTACTTTTTAAATGGTAACAAACCTTCGCTGCGTGTTTTGGTGATTTACGAATTACGACGAAGTTTTAGTTTAACGTCGTAAAGTCAAAATGATGGAAATGTTCTGCAAACTGTTGTAATTCTGTGAAGCCACTTGTCGTTTCAAATGGCTCCTGACACCAAAAGATGCCACGTTGAACATTGACGTTGATAGCTTTTTGTAGAAATCCTAACATGGGATGCAAGCAACATATTTTTCCGATGTCCATAACCTGAGCAGTCATGTGCAGCAACGCAAGGTCAGGAACTAAGATGCCGTGTGCTGATAGTGATGCCGGAAAAATGAACTTACGTTGATTTGTTAGAAACAGAGAAAAAAGCAGTTGTTTTTTATTTGCAAGGTTTAAATTTCCTCTACGCCGCAGAGCGTCAAAATATTCATGAGAGAAAAGTAATTAGTCCTACAGACTAAAACTTCCCAGCGTTCGAGCAGTTTTCTTGTCAGCGATTGCGCAGAGATGACCTTGAGCTGTGTGATTGTTGGCAGAAAATTAAGGCTTATGAAATAGTTGTCTCAGTTTAGGTCAGTGCAGTTCTAATGTTAACGAAAGTAAAGCCAGTTTCTCGCGTGATCCAGTTCAAACGAGCTTAAAGTTAGCATCAGTTGTACTGTAATGCAGATCCAGAATGCCAAGGACCACAACCTGCACTACAGATCGTTGACGGATTTGAGCTACCAGATGAGGCAGTCTTCGCCGATCAAAGCCAAGCGTCAGGCTTCTTTAGTTCACAGTCGCAAATCCTCCACAGCAGAAAAGCCGACCGCCACACACTTGGATGCATTCCTGTATTAACACCTATTTTCTTGCAGTTTAAATGGAGCCACGCGTTTATTAGTAAGTTTTTAACCTTTAAAATGAATTACAGATTGCTGCAGAAAAGTTGCTCTAGAGATGAGAGGCTTGTGCCATTGTAGCGTTTGTTTGGCAAACAGTTAAATAGCTCTTACAAGACAGTTGATTTTCGAAGCGAAATTTGTAATCTTTGTAGTTTGGGATGTCCATTCCTGTTTCGAAGCGAATTTTTCGGTCATTTTATTCTTGTAGGTTGGGATGAAATATCCAAAGCGCGAATACTACGTGTGGTGACATTTTGAAAACTTGTGGCATTTGGTCAAACGCAGTAAGGTCGCAGTCTGGTCCATCTTGAATGATTCGTAAATCCTTTAGTTACTCAGTAGGACAGCGACCCAATGACATTTCCACATGTCAGCGCACTAAGCTCCATGCCTCATCATGTTTTCATGATATCCAGCGATTGTTTACGGAAGTTCCGAACTGCCATGAAGTGTACATTTTGGTTAAAGCCAACTTGCTATCTCCTTTCTGTTCCACGCCACTGATGTCTTGCAAAAGAGTTGAATAGAAACCATATCCACTTCTAAAACTCTGGGATGATCAGCTTTTCATGCGACTACCGACACTACCGGGGCTCGTGTTGTATTTTTAAGACAAAATTATAGTTTGTTGAAATAAAAACATACGTCGTATAAAGCCGAATCGAGTATTACTTCCGCATTTCTTCCCACGCAAGGTGTCAATGTATGTGACATTACAATGCCTTTTGAGGTCCTGATGCATTTGGCTGAGGATAAATGCTTGGCGTAGAGCAGGGGTGGGTAGTTAGCGGCTCGCGTGCAACACGTGGCTCTCCGCAGCACTTTAAGTGGACGCGGAAGTATTCAGGAAAAATCTGAAATTTGTAGAAAAGTGTGTGAGGTTGTTTGTCTCATAGATTTACTTGCGCTGGATAAAGTGTATTTACATAAGAACAACTAACAGTATAATAATCTTTCCTGTGTATCATTATTATTTTTGTTTCATGTATGTTGTACGATCAAATTAGAAGGTACGACCATCCGCTAAATGCGGCCTTCTCGATTTGGCCCCCGCGTCAAATTAATTGCCCACCCCCATCGGAGAGGTATTTACTTCCTGTATTTATCATGGTGACTTCACGAGAGGGATTTGCGAGCTTGGATTGTGAAGTAAATAAACTCTCAGTGTGTGCTACTTTCTGTAAGCCTGGTATCACCAAGCCCTAGTGAAAGCATTTCATCTGGGGACGTCGTGTAACTCTTATCCATGTGAGTGACCAATTGTACGTGTGGTCATTGAACTTAATTACACATTACAAACGCAATTGCTTGTTCCAAATAATTGAAAAAGCTAACTTTCCGCTCAGGTTCAGATGTAATAAGCTTTTTAAAAATTAATGAATGCGTTTGTTCATCTGCTAGTATCATTACATTAGTACCTTGATCTTTCACAAAGCACTGCGATAAGCAGGCAACGTAGTAATTCGAAATCAGATCGTGTCTTAAAAAGTTGAGTGTGTGGAGACAGTCGACACAGGGGGGCTCGCGGGGTTAAATTTAGGGAACCAGTGGTCTAAAGAGTCTTCCACCGTTCAAAGGGTTTTCTGTCAAAAAAGTAAGTAAATTTTATCGACGCACATTGGGATTTGGAAACTGACCCTGTTGCAAATTTGTCGTCAGTGACAGACATGCTTTTTTGAGCCGCTTGGCATGACTTTGTTCTTAAATATTTTGCCTTTTCTTACGTTTTGGTTATCACGAGTGATAAACTGTGACAGCTTGGGGAATGATGTAAGATAATTGTCTTCAAGACTTTTCGCGGAATGGCGGCCTCCCTAATGCGATTAAGCTGTTCCCACGCCGTAGGATATACAGATCAGATTGTTATAGCTAACAGGGGTATTGAATATAATTAGATTTTAGCGTAGCACTGCGGTTACAATCTCGCTCCAAAAAATGGACACGCATACATTTTGTTAAAGTTACTTATGCTTTCGCAGTCTGTTATCTCCATTATGTTCTGCTTGTTTTCTTGCTTGTATCTGTGCAACTATAGTTCGTTGTCTTGTATTCCTGAAGTTAAAATCCTTCAACGTAACCGTGCCCGATCAACAACTTTTCTGACAAAAATGTGGATTGCTCTACCCACACATGCCAAAATATGGTGCTGCGCTGTGGTTATAAATCTTACTTAACATAATTTGTATTTGAAATTTTAATACGGTATATATAATGTTATAGTGATCTATTGCTCTATTCGGCTAGTCCCTAGAATGGTATAAATAAAACTCACCAAGTCGCCACTTCAAGGGAACAGAAAAGGTGATGGCTGACTTACGAAAACAACACGTTAAGATGCACAGACGAGACAAAAATAGTTTATGCAACTGTTATAGCAAGGCTGCGGAAGCTAAAATTGATCAAAGTTGTGTCAATTGACAAAAGGACGGGCTGTAAACGCGCACTTTGATGCACAATGGGGTTATGTTACATTAGCAAGGATTGTAGACAGTTAGCAAAGCAACTGTAGTGTAATCGTAGCAAATTAAAGGTTTGCAATACAATCACGTTGGCAAAGTTTTTTAGAAGTCCGGCGACTTAGGCAAATTATTTTGCTCAAAGTCAGCAGAAAGAGTAGCGAGATGGGTAAATAGACGAAACAGGCGAACTCAACTTAACCGAACTTCGTAACACAGAAAACAATATACACAATAGGTTCTCAGCGGGACAAAGCAACATGCGGCGACCCAGACGAGTTCTACTGTATCTTCACTTCGTGATTGTCAACAATCAATCGTGTGCGCTTTTCCTGCCAACATTGGAATAATATTTTTATGCAAGATCCTCGATTTTTTGTGCAAAAGTTGTTAGATCTTTTCCGCCGTTTATCTCGTTGTAGATCAGGGGTTTCCAAACTACGGACCGCGAAGTAATTCCGTCTGGCCCGCAGACATTTTGTCTGACCGCAAAGACATTTTGTCAATAACGAAAAAATAAAATATTTAAGAAAAATTTATTGATTTGCTAGCTTGCAAAATTTCCCGAAACATCAATACGTAAGATGTCCGGACCTCGAGAACTGTTGTCTTGTAGCTTATGCGGTCCTCTGACAAAAAAAAAGTTTGGAGACCCATGTTGTCGAGGCCTGCGGCATGGTGAATTGAATACTTTATGTACTCTGAAAAAGATAAAGATTTTTTATATCTTTTTTTTAACCGCGTGACGCTGTTTGTGCGTAAAACACGTTGCGCCTCTGTTGTTGTGAAGTTTGTCAATTGTGTAATGTATTTTGATATGCCTCACTCTAGAAATATCCCCATTCGCTGCTAAAACGTAGTGCCGATGGTACGATAAAGCGAAGACGATAAAAGTTGTGCTAGAGCCGAGTTGAAATCTATGTGCACGGGTGTTGCGCTTGCCTTGCTTAACTGTCATGTCTGGTGATAACAGATGAGCGTGGTTGAAGCTTTCCAGGAGTCAACCCATCGTCGCCAGTCGTCTTCGTCATCCTATGACGACGTAATTAAGTAGAAACGTGTACTTGTTGCACTTGGTTTGCCTTGTCAGAAGTAGCGCTAGTGCTCGTGCAGGTTCTCATGGCTTGCAGTAGATGCCTGTTTGACGTGTCTGGTGGAATTGTTAAAGGTCATATATTTAAAGTGCAAACATCTGTAGCGTAAATCTTTGATTGCTTCTTTGTTACGCCACACTTCAGTTGTTGTGGGCAAAGGTGACGATAGAAAAAGTTTTTGGCAAAATGTGTGACCTGGAGTGTTTGATGCAACTATGCCTGACCGAGTTTCATAAAATTTTTGATGAAGTTTTAATGTGGAATTTTCTACCATGTCCAGAAAAACGTTAGATATTTCTACTGATCAAAAGTTCGAGAAACACGACTATCTCAGTGACGTTTAAAAATTTTTTTTGTGCACACGCATTGTCGCACCCCAGTTCATGAGCTGGTGAAAAACTTTGTTGTTCTTTTCATTGGTTGGCGACGACTGTCAAAAATTGTTTTGGCTTACCATCCCTTGAGGCCTGTCCGAGGTAAATCAGCTTTCCAGAAACATCTGTCCCGAATTCAAAATTTCATCGAAGCAATGAAAGCGCCGCCTACAGCCGAGTTGTGTGCAGTGTTGTTGTACTCAGAACCAATCATATGGCCTTTCACGGATTGGATCGGTACATTGAATGTGTGTACCTCGTCTTCGTTTGATCTGCTGTGGTTTGTGTGTTGAAATGTAATCACGTCATCATCCCACTGCGGTACGGAATGTATCACACTCCAAGCACTCTTCGCTGTTTCGTATCGTCGGGTCGCCAGTGCTCGTCTTCCAGATCGGCCTCGAACGGATCGCGTTCTGCTGTGATTCGTTTTATACTGCCTGCGTGTGCCCGGGACTGGGAGGCTTCGTCGAGAACGAACGCATGCTTCCACGTGTAGATTTTAGCGGCATAAATTGACGATGTGATCGGCCTGTCCTTCAATCACCAATGACTGTTACTCTGACAGCACGCGAACAACCGCACGGCTTGTGATATGATCACCAAAAATTTTCTGTTGTTAACTCCGCGATTGTTAACGTTCTTGCTGTGTCATAGTGCTGACGAGTAGAACTAATCTTCTAGCTTCTTTCCTCCTTCCTTTCACATGTTTCCTTCAGTGTCTTTCCGGTCCCATACGTCGGTGGCCGTTGCGCAGAAGCGCAAGCCGTAGCTCTTACTCTTCGTCGGTTTATAGCGACGCTACTGTCAACCCTTCTGCACGCTGCAGTCGCGGCAGTAGCAGCTCGGATGGTACAATTTTCTTAGGTAATTGTGGATTTTATGAATTATTCGTGCAAGTAGGTGTATTTAGTGTCGTGACCAGTTTGACGTTGAAGACAACTTACGTTCGCTTTACCTTCGGAGTGAACCCGTCCATGCTGGCTTGGTCTGTCAACGTGTGCATTTCTGTGTAAATAATGTGTTGGAATTAATATTACCTTGTGTAAACAGCTTGGCTTTATTTTTGTGGCTTGATCTGCAATTCCATGTTTTAGGAAAAAGTAGCCTTTTGTATTAATCGATAAACCGCTAAACATTTTTAGCAGCGGTTCTTGTTATTTTTGTGCATTGCAGATTCGTGTAGTTAACGCTTTCCGAAGCTCGTTGTACGACACCCGTCTTAACAAACACACGATGAATTCGCTCACCTCGATCCACGACTTCCTGCCACTGCAAAGCAACGATGATTCGGACGACGAGGACGAAAGTTCCATTCGAAAATCTCGTTTGCCTTCGGAGCTGGCACCGCAAGAGCCCAATGACGTTGTACCTGAAAACTTCACGAAAGCGTAAGTCCTGTGCTTGATGCTGCGGAGCTGCCCCGTCGGCGAGCCCCGAAAAGTAGCAGCGGTAATTTGCTGCAACACGAACGGTGCACGCTGCTGCTCGAGCGTCACCGCTCGCAAAGCTGGATTTGAGCAGCGCTTCGAATGTGCGGGCTGGTCAACTGAAGCGAGAGACTTGATCCACCTCATCTCCGTTGCTTGCATCTAGTTTTCTTTCTTTACTCCCAACTCGGTACGTTGTTTTGCGTTGATGCGAAGGAGGCGCGAACGTTTCCGACGCTCCAGACTGTCAATTGATGGGAAGAGATTTTGTTATTGTCCGTTGTTCGACGATATTTTTGCGATATGGCAGTGTCACGCTTGTTTGCTGGGCGCGTCGCCGTGTTGAGCGCTCACGTGCAGGACGTTACCTTTGCAGTTCATCAATCGACGCTTTCATGTCATTTCGTCACCTGCAACTTCGCTAATAAGCTACTGCAGCATTTTTAAAACGTAAACTTTATGATTGTTGCTGTCGGTGCGTGACTGGTCCAAGCCTGGGCGGCAGCAGGCGACTTCGTTTCATGGCAGTTACTGTGCACATCCGTCCTGTGGAAGTGGAAGTAGTTTGTAGGTTTTACATTGCAGATACCTGTGTTCGCACTTCCGACCTCCATGTACAGTAGCAGCCATGCCCCTATTAATTATTATTCTTGTCGTGGCATAATGTTGTTAGTGGCGTTTTGTGTTCTTTTCTAGTTTCAAGTTGACAATTCATTGATTGATTCGTTGCATATTGTACACTTTTACCAAATAAAGCGTATCTTTGTTGATGACTACTCGCTGGCTTCAAGTTTAGTTGACATGTGCATCCATATTTTTGTTCATTGTTTTTCTTTTTCATGCTGTTAACGCGTGCATGATAAAATATCCCAAGAAACTGTATTTTACATTGATTTTTGGTGTTCTTGTCACCTGAGTCTATTTCGTTGGGCACCTGCAACACAAAAGGACTAAAAAAGCTGAGGATCACCTATACCCTTCGAAAATACTGTACTTTATCCACGGCGAGGTATAGGCGGCAAAATACCTACGAGAACTGTCAAGTTTGTTGCAAATACCAATTGTTCGTCAACCACATAACCCAGTGCATTTTACGTAAACTGAATCTAAACTGCTTTTGAAAAAGATTCTTGGTACGGACAAAACAAAATCTACATACGCCGCATGCCACAACGTGCAAACACGTTCTTAGTAGACCAGTAGGATAGGCCTACATAATATTATATTCATAACAGTAACGCAGCCAGAATGAGGCCGAAGAGGCCATGCCCCCCGAAACAAACTTGCTAAGATTTTTACTGGTGCTTAAAATCAATTTTCAACTGTTAGAAAATAAACGGAACAGTCGGACTCAAGACGGCGTCAGTGACTGGCCCTCCAGAATAAAATTCTTAGCTGCGCTACTGTTTCATAACAGGCATGTCCGCTCCTTTGCCTGCAGAGGCAGGTTGCGGAACTTGCAAGCAGATTGTTCTGCTGTTGGTCTTCATTGCCTAACAATAATATCAGGATTTTTTTTAAGGAAAATGTTAGGAACCCGATTTGGATCTGTAGGGACCTGATTTTAGGGACCCGAATAGGGTTCCTAAAACGCCTTTAAAAAAAACCTGATAATATGACAACGAGTCTTCAAGTGTTCACTCAAGTTACGGAAGAAGGCATTTTGCCGCAAGTGACTGTTGAATCTTTGGCAGCAAAATTGGCCAGAGTTACACCTGTTTTCTAAAGCATGGGTTGTCAGAGTCTTAAAGATCCTAATTGCAGCGTACCCGCCTGTACTACTCTCACGTCAGGACTGGTCACAATCACCGCTGGTGCGAGAGGTAAGTGGTTCTGAAGCATGCACTCCCACAGTTTTGAGTTTTAGAACGTCATAAAGGACTGATTAAAGGCGACTCGCAAATACATAACAGAATGAGAGACAGAAGAATGCATATGAAAAATTAAAGACAATTGATTTTATGCAAAATTGATAGACAAACATGAAACTTCAAAATCATATAACTTTTCTTTGGATATCATATCCTGAACAGTTAACAGAAAATACAAGAAATACTGCGATGTAATGCTTTGCTTGTAACATCCAACTTCAAGTTTTCTTGCTTTTGCTGCGTCACATTGATCNATTATTTCGTCTTTACACGTTTCACATNTATTAACCTTGGAAATATCTAAGACCAGTAACACACCGTGAGAAGTTCTTGGTTGGCATTTTGTGACCTGAGTTTCGGCAATCATGTCCATGGAGTTTATAGGTCGAATTAAAAAACACATGCAGCAGTGCCTGAACAGTTCACAATACCAGTGCTGGATTAAGGTGGCGCACTTGAAACAGTGAACAACTCTTAAATCATGAATTATGTGGGCATCCATGTGCAGGGCCGGCCTTAAGCCGATGCAGCTGCATTGGGCCCCGCGCGATGGTGTTTGGGTAGATTGTACATTTTTGCCAGATGCACCTTGCGCTTGAGAATTCAGTAGAAACGCCATATAAATATCATTGTTAGCAGAGAACGCTCTCGTCAGAACTAGCGAATTTCCTCTCGAACGTTAGCAAAGGTGGTCAGTTCTCGTATTAGTGCTTTACTGTAGATCTGCGCTCTACCCGATCGTAACACGGTTGACTAAACACGATGACGTCATAAAGTCACTGCTCAGAAGGGCCCGGCGCCTAGGTCTTTCATTGGGCCCCGCACTTGCGAGGGCCGACCCTGTCCATATGACTACTAGTATGCATACTGAATTTCATATAAGTACAAGAAAACTGGTCCTAGATAGCAACTGGCTAATGAAACGATGCCGAATCCAGGGCTGCCAATGAGATTTTTGAAAAAAAAACATAGATTTACTAAAAAAAAAACAGATTTGAACAGAAAATCTCAGGTAGGCTCGACACAAAATTAGGTGCATCTTTCCACTATGTACCATATCTGGGCATCTGTCAGTCACAAAACGTTATGGTGAATTATGTAACTTTGCTAATGAACTTTTGTGGCGGTCAGAATTAATATATCGCAGTAGCATGGACTTGTTTGCATTTCAGACGGTGATCTGGCAGAATTTACAATAATTAAATCTTCATCCCCATAGCGTTTGGATCTTTCAACCACTCTACCTTAAAATTGCTGTGGTACCACGTAATCTTTTTCTTTAGGCTTCCTGCATTAGTATCTCTGTCACTTGAACTAATTCCACCTAACTAATATTTATAGCTTATGCGGAGTCAGTTGCTTGTTCATCAGTCATGCTGAAGACTAAGGTACCTTGATAAAACAAGATGACTATAAATATACCGTATCTCATCACCGCTATAGGCATTAAAATTCCTAAAAACCCAGATCATCAGACAAAAACAAACCCAGAAAGCATTGAAAACCCCAGACCTGTGGGCAAAAACCCAGGTGTGGCACCACTGGCCAAATTATTTTGAAGGTGCCGAAAACGTAACGCAACATATAGCAATGTGATGTCAGCGCCGGATTTAGGGGAGCCCAGGGTCCCCCACCAAAATCAACCCCCACCATGTTCATGTGTTTAGCCATATTTACGACATGTGCGTGCCATTTAGTTATTTTTATTAGCGAGGAAAGATTGTAGACGCTAATAAATTATACCGGTCGTCCACTCCAGACGGCAGTATTTCACTTGTATATTATTTGATAGTGTGCCGAAACAACTATTACACTTACTGTTTTCCTGAAAGTCGGTCAGGTGCAGTGGCGTAGCTAAGTGGGGGCGGAGGGGCCGGTCCGCCCCTGGCGGCACTATGGGCTATGCTGTAGGCTATAAACCTGCAAAGGCTGTTTTGAAATAAAAGTGATTTTAATATCGGGACAGTACTCGCAGTTGAAGGACGTTTTTGATTTTGAGTAATTTAAACTATGGCATTTGTATTTAAGCGATTGTTATCGTAGCCAAGCAATAAAAAATCGTGTATCAGGCGGTTTGTGTCAATAGGCTTTTTTACATGACGCTGCAACACGGTTCTCAACACGCTTATCAACTCACTTGATGTCAAATTTTACTAATTCACTACACGGTTGATAATCGAGTGTTGGGTCCTTGACGTTTGATCGTAATCCTTATATGACGTTATAGAACTTAGGAGTATGGTGGATGACTGTGGGCAAACATGTGGCTGTGGTGAGTTCTAAGATTTTGTAAGTGCTCTTAAGTTTTGTGCCTGCGAGTAAAAGCACGTTGTTGGTTCTAAAAAATATTTCTGTGTAGATCTAATAAATGTGTGGATGGATTTGTGCTCGCCAAAATGGATTTCCGTGTGTGTGGAGAAATATAATCTAGCTCAGTGTTCTTCAACAAGGGTACCGTGGAACCCTAGTGTTCCAAAAAAACATGTAGGCCTAGTGAGGTTACGTGAGTTTTAAGCGTTCCGTTAGGGTTCCTCGTTTTTTTAAAGGGAAATGATTTCTTGCTTCAGTGTGTTGATGCGTCATTATGAAAATTTTTAGATCACCGTGCTGCATTCAGATTAGGGTTGGCAGATGTCTTTTGTAAAAATACCGGCCTTTTTGTCAGCAGTGACAAAAAATCTTATCATCGAAAAAATAACAGAAATAAGGCGTGGGCCAAGTTGTTGCAGTTATTAGTGAACATTGCGCATTCAAACACAGCCTATCCATATCTTTGCCACTGGCGATAGTAACAGTGATTGAGGTAAAAACTTTATCCGAGAGATTAATTTTTGTACATTTAATTGCATTCACGATGAAAACTGCTTTGTACGAAAAGATATTTCAGAAAACACTGAAGCAACGAAAATTGGTAAGACTTATTAAGAATACAATTTCTCAATCTGTTTTTTACGCAGTGGGGTATAAAGGTTCACTAATCGCTACAATGTCGCTCTCTTCCTGTCCATTTCTATGACTTCCCTGCATTCTTCTGCAATAGCCTGCAGTAGTTCAGACAACTCCACCTGCGTTGGTTTCACGATTAATTGCCAAAAAATCCTGATACAGATCACGTTTAACACGAAGGAGTATGGTAGATATGACTACCAAAGGAACAGAGAAGCAAAGAGACTATGAGTATTGGTAAAGTTACAAGTAGTAATAACTTGCTACATTCTGGACTTAAATGAACTTCCCTGAAGGAACTGTCCTGACAAGATTCACTACTAGAGTCATTACAATTTGCGAAATTCCGCGTTAGTTCTTTTTGGATTTACTCCAATGCATTTATTTTCAAAATACCGGCTTCAGGCACATATTTCAAAATACCTGCTTCTTACCGGCCTCTGCTGAATTAGCAGTAAAATACCGGCCAGGCCAGTGAAATACCGGCCATCTGGCAACCCTATTCAGATTCCAAGCAGTCCCAGCGCCGGATTTAGGGGGGGCCCAGGGACCTTACCAAAAATGGGTCCCCCACCATGTTTATGTGTTTAGCCACATGTACCACATGTGCGTTCCACTTATTCATTTTTATTAGCGAGAAAAATTTGTTTGAAGACGCTATGAAATTATCGGTCGTCCAGACGGCAGTATTTCACTTGAATATTGTTTGATATTGTGACGAAATAACTATCACACTTATTGTTTTCCTGAAAGTCGGTCAGGTACCTGAATCTAGTGCAGCGTTTCCCAAAGTGAGTTCCACGGAACTGTAGGGTTCCATAGACAAATCTAAAGGGTTTCACGAGCTATGCTTTCCATTTTTAAGCAAAAACTGCTGATATGTCCATAAACCATTTGGGCGTGTGGCAGCCGCTATATCGTCTGATCTACGCTAGCTTGCTTTATAATTACCTTTATTGTTCACAATTTTGTTTGCAGCACGAAACCTTAATAACGGCAGTTTGGGTGAAAAGAGTGTTTATGTTTACTTGGCAGTTCTGGCGGGGTTTCCTTGTTCACTTAAAATAACCTTGCAGTGTTACGCGGACAAAAAAGTGTGGGAACCACTGATCTAGTGAATGCAAGGTCAAGCTACGTAGAACGTATTAGCTTACGTCTGTACTCGTTACTGGTAGATTTTGCGTCTGCCTTATTTGGTGTAGATTTGCACAAGTCGCATATGAGTAGCATTGTTAAGTAGGGCTAACATACGTCCTCTTTTTGGTGTACATGTCCAGTTTAATAATCTCCGTGGACATTCAAAAATGTCAAAATTTCCTCCTTTTTACATTTCTTATTTTACATAGCTATAATCTGTGGCGTAACTAAAGGTTTGAGCCAGGGTGGTAAACCAAGATAAAAGTGCCTCTGTACGAGGTCCACTAGCCAACACTCAGAAAAAAAAACTTGACAAATGATGGTGAATCCAGATGTGGATGGCTAAACTAAAACCTAAATCACCGGAAAATAATCCGAAAAAACACACAAAAACAATAACCTATTGAAAACCAAAAGAATGCTAAAACTGAAATATGATTTAATTGGAAGATCTGTTTTTACATTTAGATTGTCAGGGGGCAATTCGCCCCTCTTCCCCCGTCAGTTACGACACTGGCCATGATATATTGTATTTCCATACAATATAAGCTGTCCGTACTCAACTGCAACAAAATACAGGGTGACCCAAAGAGATGTGTACCCATGAAAATTTCAATTGTGACTTTGATTAAAAAGCTATTTATTTCAAATTACAACCACACATTATTCAG
>JGI24158J21664_10002073_pt1 | contig 23824 bp, 16 predicted proteins | sample Ectturendosymbi3_FD_21664 | JGI IMG/M metagenome (IMG submission 21664) | reverse complement strand
AGTAACTTTAAATGAGGCAGGATTGTGTTTTCGAGAAGTTAATAGCATAAAATTAGTCTTATTGTAGTTAAGAGAAAGCTTGTTGGCTCTTAGCCAGTGGTGAGCGGCCTGTCCAACGTTACTCCGAGATATTTGGGCTCGGAGCAGAAACGCAGGATTTCGTTCTTGTGGTTGATATTTAGTTCACGTTTAACTTACTTTTTGTTAAGATGGAAGGCTGCCGACATCGTTTTTGTAGTGCTGAGCTTTAGTTTCCAGGTTTGTTGGTATTCACCTACGGTTGCCGTGTCCGTGCTCACAACCGCTTCCACTACCTGCCAGTTTCCGTCAACATGCATGATTGCTAGATCGTCAGCACATGCATACTTTCTGGAAACGGTGGTTGGCAGGTCAGGGATGCATATGTTGAAGAGAAGGGGTGCGAGGACGGATCGAGGTAGGTCGCCGTTTTTGAAGCGTTGTAACTTGCTCCGTTTGCTTTTGCCGATGGTAAGATTGAAGCTGCGATTGCCAACCATCTCGATGGCCATGCCCTCCATGTGTTTGTAAGGTAGCAATCACAGCAGCTTGCAGGTGAGGCCGCGATGCCATACACTATCGTAGACTGCTGTGAAATCGACAAACACAGCTCTGGGTTTCTTCTTAGTCGAAAAGCTGATGTGTGGGTCAGCAAGGTGACCTGATTTACGGTCGACCTCCCGTGTTGAAAGCCTGCCTGCTCTTGCGGGAGCAATCAGTGGATGATTGGTTCGACACGAGCGTAGATGTGGATGAGTCTCTCGAGGTTTTTGAAGAGATACACAACAGAGATATAGGGCGATAACCATTTGGGTCCCCCGATGGCTTTTCCGGCTTAGGGATCGCAACAATTAGTGATCTTCGTCAGATCTTTGGAATTTTGAGTTGGCGCATGCAGGAAGTGAGGAAATCGCAAAACCAAGATTTGAGAGCCGAACCGGGGTGGATTATAAACTCCGGGAAGATAGTATCCAGATTGGGAGATTTTTCAGGCCCTGAGGTCGGCAGCGAGCACTTCTGGCCTAAAAGGGCCAGAGATACTGTTTCCCACATATGTTGGGACCTTCCATAGGTCGGGTGAACCTGGTGGACTCACGGCTACTAGTCTTGTGTGCCCCGTTCTTCACGAGTTGTGGGGCGATGGAGTTTGCTGAGACGGGGCACAGGCGAGACGAGCGTCCAGACCTGCCAGTAAGTTTAATGATTGTGCTCCACAATGATGATGTTCAACTGCGAGAAGTCGATGGAATTGACAGCTTTGCCCATCGCTGCTTCTTCAGCCTAGAAAGCAGGGACGAAGCGTCTCTTTCAGAGTATGTCCCCATTGGGGCTAGGAGGAAGGAGTGATAACGGGCCTCGCACTCTTTGTCCCAACTAGGCAAATAGTTCTTGCGACGGCCACCTGCCATAATTAGCCGCAAATAACAAGTCCTCGCAAAATTCTTCCTAGGTTGACTTCAAATAACTGTACAGTAGATGGGGTTTTTCCGCATTTGCCGGATGTGAATGCAGACACATTGGCAGATAATGCAGCGAGACGGTGACTGCCGATAGCAGAAAGGCACGAAGTTTTGTACTATGTGAAAAAAAGCTTGGGTAAATCTGTAGCAATATTTCCACAAGTTTGAAAATTCCATTGAAGTGTGAGACTGGGAGTGTGAACAATGTGCCCGAAGTGAATGAATAGCTTAATCAAAATGCTCTTGTGCAGGCATCTTTTCACTAGTGGCGTAACTATCTAGGTTTAAGTCAGGGGGAATTAGCTGAAAATGGTCAACTTGCCACTGCAAGGGGCCCACTAACCAACGCTCAAAGAAACTTGAGAAATGATGGTGAATCCTGATGTGGATGGCTATACTAAAACCCTACATCACACGAAAATAGTTTGAAAAATGCAAAGAAAAGAATACTAAAATCGAAATATAAGCTAAATGGCGCAGTTTTTCCATTAGTTTGTCTTTTTCCATTAGTTTGTCAGTGGGGCGATTCTTCCCTCTGGCCCCCCGTCAGTTAAATCACGGCTTTTCACGCAGTATAAAACTTCATGGCTAGTTGGAATACGTCGGTGGAGGCTTGTGGAATAAGTTTTAATCGTTAGGTTTATTTCTGACTTCAGAGTGAGTACTGCTGTATTTGCTGTGACGACTTTTCATAATGAATTGCTAAATTTTTTCAAAGCCTGCATCTTATTCTAACTTTAGTATGTTGTCCGATAGTCGTGTCAACATATTCTGCTTGTCCGGCTTATGCTTGATGAGCTTTATGTATGACGACCGTTCCAAGTATAAATCAGCAACAACAAGCAAGGTTTTATTGCAGTAGTGATTCATCGCTTTGGACAAGATACCAGACGTTTGCAGCTCTTGTTTCTAAGTTACGCTGACAAGTCTTCCTAGTTAAAAAGACTATGGCACTTTATCTGTGAACAGAAGTACCTTGCTTTGAAAATCTGCAGATAGTCTATTGTGAAAATTATCGTAATATACTTGGCTATGGCTGCGAATGAAAGCCATTTTTGTGACTGGTATCGCAACAAGTGGCATTTTCTTTCTTTGTGGTGTAGTGTAGAAAGGGTAAAGCGTTTCGTGAACGGACATTTGCATTGCATCGTCAGCAACCTGACAAGGATTAACAATACCTTGACGTTTCCATTCCTGGAAAAATTCCTGCAGTGCGAGGGCGTTGGAGCTCTTACCTACTACTTTCCGGCTGCGTGCTATTCGCCCTAATGAAAGCCTATTGTTAGTAGAGTGATGCGTCGGTGTAGCTTTACATTTTACGACAGTTGAGCAAAATATGTTATTATTATCCTGTTGACTGGTTCTGCAAAATGTTTGCATTTGTTTAGCTGGAGTAGTCAACGTTTTTTTAACAAACTCAAATTTCCATCTACTCTGCATTGCAAACTAGCGGTGCACACCAAAAGTTCTCCTGTTCCTAATTTTAAAAACGGAAGTTTATTCGCAAGCGGCGCGTTGAAGGGCTGATCTTGCATATATCGTGAGGTCATCTCACGCCGATGCGCGTTCTTATTGTGATGTAATACCCGAGCGTTCGGTAAATATGCGTGCTTTATTCAACAAGTTTATTTTTCCAGGCTTAGTTGGTGAATGGAGAGTGTTGCAGAGTTGCTGAAAGGGAGGCTTGTTACCATGATTAGTGTAATTTTCTTTCTTCGCTTGTTGAAAAAGGGAAGTGTAAGATTGATTCTTCGTTTCCCTACAAATTTGTGATTGCTGATATCAGCGGTAGAGAAGTGTGTGCTGTGTTCCTAGAAAATCATACAAGAGTCAGCAGTTCTGCTTCTTTAAACCATTTATTGTTTAGTGCCACAATAAACATGCTAAGATAAAAAATTTTTTACGAAATCTTGTTCCAATGCGAAAACCACAGTAAAGGGTTTTGAATTTGGTGCCTATGCATCTGCATTTATTAGTTTGGGCCGTACCTAATCATTGAGATGAAGATGCTTGCCTCTATCCAAAAAGGGTGGAATTTGGTGCTGTTTGAAAAGACTTGCTGAACCAATGTACAGGTAGAGCTATGCTTCTTTTTTATTTCTGCTTTACAAGAAAATTTGAAGACTGCGCAATTCAAAATAATTTTTCTGCGCAAGCACCGTAAATACATGCACTGTGTAGTATATTGTGACCACNAANCAAGACTCAAGTCTGGCGGACAGGACGGCGATAGAAATGCGACAATGACGTTGAAGAAGTGGAAAAGCTCTTATATTGCGAGAATCTTTCTAGTGACGTAGCGAATATACAGCTGTGGGTTTTGCAAGTGATTTCTTGCTGCTTGTTTAGTGATGGGGTCGTGTCACGAATCAAGTCTTTAATTGGTAGGAATCGAGTCCAGACGAAGGGTTTGGCTAAACTGTGGCTCGAATCTGATAGACGTTTGGACAAAGTCGAAACAATACAAAAATTTGATTTGATTTCAGTCAATGAATCGAGGCGTAGAAAAACTGTTTGTGAGTGCACCTAATCCAAGTGAAAAACTTTAAGAAAATGATGAATCAGAATGGTATATGAAGATGATGACATAACACTTTCACGTTTTAGGGCAACTTACTTAGANATCAAAAAAATGNAAACATATATTAAAACTTAACTTGGAAGAAGAAAAATTAGGACTCTGCAGACATTACTAGTGATCAATTAGATATTCCAGATGAAGTCGGCACACCATTGAAGTATTTCCAACAATTTGTCAGAAAAGATATGTTGAAATCCGTAGCTGAGAACACTACTGGATATGCTTTGCAGAACATTGGAAAAACACTGCATATTGAATAAAAGAACTTAACTAGGTAATTTGAATATTTTTTAGGATAGGACTTGTGAAAATGGCATGTAACACGATATATTGGGAAATAGAAACTCGATATGAAGGCGTTGCTGATATTATGAGAAGAAAACAGTTTTCTGAACATTATTGTTCTGCTGAATTCTCTGAATAACCTAACTGCAACTGATGACAAAATTTGACAAGTATGGAAGATCAGGTCTTGGCTGCTATGTTTCGTGAAAAATGTCTCAAACTTGTGCCAGAAGAATTCGATTAGATTTATGAATGAAAGGTTCCGTTTGAAGGGAAAATTAGCAGAATAAAATGATAGCCGGGAAACAAACCACATAAATGAGGTTTCAAAATATGGTGAACGTGTGATATTTCTGGCCTGTTACATGATTTTAGCAATTTCATTACAAGCATGGATTTGATACCGAAGCTGAAAGAACGCAGTAACTATTTCCTTGGCACTATTCGCACAGATCGGTTGGTAAATTGCCAACTGAGGGATGAGAAGAGTCTCAGAAAAGACGCTGGAGGAAGCTGCGACCAAAGCGTAGAAACAACACGCCAAATGTGTACTGTCAGAGGGTTTGGTAACCGTTCTGAAAACCTATCATCGTCTCATCACGGTCCGAAGCAAACCGATTATACAAGACGCTGGGAAACGAGTACAGTAGAAAGAAATAGGTCTATTCTCTCGGGTTTTTGTTGTCATATCCTACAATAGCCTGATGAGTGGAGGTGATTTTGCGGACTCAGTGATTTCGAAGTACGGATACGCCATAAGATCCAGACGGTGGCTTATGTACGTATTCTGACACACCATTACAAATGCTCTGACCCAAGCCTGGTTGCTTTGTCGAATTCATTATGCAGCGTCAGCTGTGGCTAAAAGGGAACAGTTGAATCAGCGAAAATTTCCAGCTGCTGTCGCAACTTCTCAGATCATTGTGAACGTTCCTGTCCGAAAGAGCAGAAGACCAAGTAGAGAAATCGAAAAAGTCCATCTTTCAATACGAGTAAGACATGACAAATCTGGTCATATACGTTACGATGGTGTTGGACACTTCCCAAGAAAACTAACAAAACGTAGACGGTACGCAGCTTGCAAAGTTGGCTGCACAGACGCATTATGTGAAAAAATGTGGCATTCGTTTGTGTTTCAACAAGATACGTAACTGCCACAGAAAATACCATATTGCATAAACTAATGGTGAAGACTATGACTCCGTCAAAGAATATAAGATTCTGATAAAGTACTGTCTTTTGTATTTAAGTAAATCACGCAGTATTTTTTCTTATGTTCCTTCTGTGTCTGGGAGCAACGGGGTTAAGTTTTCTAAATATTACAAAGAAGGAATAAGTCAGCCTATACACGAAATTGAAAACATCATTGCATTTTGTTGACATGGTTCTGCCCAATCAAAAAAAGTAAAATTACGATTGTTTCACAGGGATATATGCTTGTGAAAACTACCTGTTCCCACATGATTTTATAAATTTCTCTTCTTTTTTTTAATAGAACAAAGGCAGAGTTGAGTGAGTAATTTATAGGTGAAGTGAATTAAAGAGTAAACAGACAGATCATAAGACTTCAGCATTCTTCGTGAAAATTCGTCCCATTTCGAAAATACATCAGAAGAGATAAAAAGAATTGTGTGGAAAAACAAACGTTCGACGAAATCTTTTCATTGTTACCGAACAAAGGCTTTGTTCTTCAAGAAACGTTTGTGTGAAAGGTCTTAAAATATATTTGAAGAAATTATCTGGAAGTGCGAAGGAGCCATGCATCAAACTGCAGTAAGTCTTTATGTAGTGTTCCTAAGGTGTAATTCATATTACCATAAATGGCTTTGAAAATTTGCAAGTCATCCTGAGAAAGGACGAAAAACAACAAAATGTGTACATTTTAAAGTCTTAAAAGTTGGAAAGTCACTTTTGAAGAAAACGGAAACTGCGAATCTAAAGTCGAACCCATTAACTTTCAGACACTTTTTTGTGGATAGTGCAAGGGTTGTTTCATGGTATATTGAGAAAAAAAGTTTATAATTGAATAACATGGTTCGGGGCTGCGTAACTTTTGTATCAAGTTGTCACAAGAACTTTCTGTTTGCACGAAACGTTACCAAAACTTTATATTTTTCAAAAGCGTACTTTTTGCCTTTGAATGAAAAAATCGTTGTCAAATAGCTATCGTTTACAATGAAAATTTACAAACATTGTAAGTTCATTGCAAAAATCACGCACGTGCTTTACTTGTGTTGTTAGAGGCTACACACTTCTTTCTTCAGGTCAATTCACGATTCGGAGTTTTTTGTATTGCAACAACTGGTTTTCCAGCTTTCCTTGTGTTTGGATATGCTATGGGCTTTCTTGGTCCTGTCGTTCCACTTTTACAATACATGTACAATGTTACTTACACGGTATGTAAACATTCAGTTTGTGAAAAATGTATAGTCTTTATTATTAACTTGACATCTATCAAAAGTTTTTTTAAGCTTCAAAAGTGTTGTCCACTTGATTTTTTACTCCTTTAGGCCCTCAAATCCGATTCTTCGAAGAACGTGTTTGTGATTATAATAAATAAAAGCTTACCTTCAACTTCATAATATATTCTTCGCAATAGACAGCAAACAGGAGAGGGACAGCGCCCTCGAAACATTTATGCAGAACAAAACACTGAGATTCTCCAATAAAATTTCTGTACCAAGCATGGGCCGCGAGATCTTTGCTTCCTTACATTCTTGTTTGATGCCGCACCGTGATCATGAAGCAGCACAACTGCTAATGAGGTTTCACCATATGACGGCTTTGAAAAAACAACTTGTTACCATTCTTAATAGGATTGATAATACTAAAAACAAAGACGTCCAACGTGCATCCAGCAAACATTTTCGAGCGTTAGAATTTGTTGCTGCACTTGTGGGCACAAGTGCCGTGTTTCAGTTCTTCCACATGGCCCGTCCTGGAATCAAACGCTGCCCAACAGATTTGGCTGCGCGTGCTCAACCAGCTCTAACACTTTCCAGGCCACTTCCTTTTTTCTTCATTATGAACTTCTGTTGAAAAGAATTTTTAGAAAGAAAGTAGAAGTGGGATTTATCAGTAAGGCTAGCCTTTTCTAATAAACAAATAACCTTTGCTCTTCCTTATTCACCGTCAAATGGACTTTAGTGCATGGACCGAAACCGTAACAGCGCAAATTAAAATACCAATTTTCGAAATAGAAAGAAATTTCACTTCAGTGGGATTTTTTCCTAATGACTTTAGCTAAACAAAATGGCTCAAAGAGAGATTGAACCGCAAGAAAGCAGAGTTTCCACAAGACCAAAGCAACTTTTTNAGCAGCAACTGATATATTTATCGCGCAATAAACTCATCGGGTGAAAAAAAAATTTTTTGCAGCTTTGTTTTCACGTACTTTTACATGGACCATTCAGGCTNCTTGCCATGGCTAACATGATAAAATAAGTAACTTGAAATACGTTTTCCCAAAATTTTCGTTTAGCAACAGCATAATGAATGTTTATGTCGCAAAATCTTACGAAAGCTCTGAATCTCTCCTTCTAAGACCACGTAATCGACGATATTGCCCTGCGTGATTCATGCACTACATGGGTTTGGGTGGCATTTTTTTCAGTGAAGCAAACAGATTGCCTTAAGCTACTTCAGTAGACAAAAGATACAAAAGAGAAAATTGTCATCTTGAAATTGTTATTGTTTTCGATTTCAGAATAGATATGACGTGCCTTTTTCCGACGACACATGGATATTGTACTTAACGCTGACTTCAACGTTTGTCATTGTTGGCGGCATGGTAGGAGCCTTATCGAGCAAATATTTCTTGAATGCTTTCTCGAGGAAGCGTCTTTTGCAAGGTTGCCATTTTGTCAACATCTTGGCAGCTGTCATTTTGGCTTTAGTAGGAATGTTGACGTGGTCACCGGAAGTGATCATGGCTGGAAGGTTTTTGAATGGAATTCCATTGGGAATGTGGTACAGTGAGTAATAAGATTTAAGAGACATCACAAGTCATTGAACTAATCCTGAAAGACATTCACAATAGCACGGCACATTTATCTTGCGGGCCAGTTAAAATAAACATCAGGGAGCGGTTCATATAGACGGTCAGAGGGGCTGCAGACCTCCCAGAAATGTGCAAGGCATATATTGCGCAGGTTTCGTACTAATGTTGCATTAAATCACCGACTTAGAAAACACAAACCTTTGAACTGCTTCCTCTGGAATTCTTAAATTTATTTTTGTTATCTAACATTTCAAAACAATATATTTCTGAAATGGTATTTGTGCTAGTAAACAGCGCTTCCAATAGAAACGCCATTAACTGCAGAAACCATCAATGACTAGGCATGGCCAGGGCTAACATACCACATTCTTATCCAGAGATGGAAATTTGTATCCGCTTTGGTTGTTTCCAACATGAGCCGCCATTGACAAATAATAAAACCAAAATATGTGTTTTATTTCACGAGCACCAAATACCAAAGCGGGTGAGGCTATCTATTAGGTATCCCTATCAATGATCAATCAACCAACAACGATCAATCCACCAACATAATCGCCAGATAAAAGGCAGTTATATTTTTTCTTCAATAGATGCTGCTATAATAAGTTCCATCAAATGTTTTTGGTGATCATAGCATTATACTTGTCTTAAATCCATGTGATTTGTTACAAGGGCGATCTTTGCACAAACATAGAGCCTTGTTGTAATGTCAGCTGGCTTTCTTCAATTATTTGTTATGTCTCTAATGTCTTTGTAGTAATTAAAATAGCAGAAAATATGATTCTTTGAAGTCTTTGCTCGACATCCCAAACGTTTGCGTCTCAATTAGAAAGATGTGGCACCGAAACCTTAAGTTATGGAGCAGTTAAATTGCAAAATAAAAATAATGGTTTTTCAAAGTAAATTTTTGAGTTTTTTCAGATATGGTCTAAAGTAGCTACGAATGTTCACTGCTACCAGCAAATGTCTGTGCTTCAAAAATTGTGCTCAAGTTTGCTTTTCAATACTTTTGCTTTGAACAAATAATTTTTGTAATTTTCAGGTTTCGTTTACACAGTGTATTTTTGTTATTAGTCCGACCATTATCTTCAAATCTTGCACTGCTACCATGTGCTTCTACTTTCCAGGTTTGATTCCCCTCATGATAGCAGAAATGAGCGCCCCCAATATGCAGCAAACGTGGCAGAGCATTGCAGCTGGTGGATTGCCGCTTGGCATGTTTTTGGGGATCGCCTTTGCCCATCCAAAGGTGAGTGGTTGAGATAGAGGTAGGTTAAAATACACCCAACAAACAATTTATTGATGATTAAGGGGTGTGATGAATAAAATGCATGCTGTACGTGTAATGAAATCAACGTTTTTTGTGAAACAAGCCAAGAAGCACTATGTCAATTCACACTCTTTGTCCGAGGCTTCTCGTTCCTAAAGATTGCCGAAACTGTGAAGTATCTCGAGACCTCTGAGGGCTGCTATTGCTGTAGTGGCTCTCCTTGAGGAAAAGCGGGTTTAAAAACGAATGAATAAAGTTCGTGAATAACTGCTTGATCTACCAAACAAACTTGTCAGAGAAATGGTGAGGGTATAAAGCACTTGTTTTGCCATAGCAGGCTACTTGCACTGAGCAATACAACATCAACTGCTTTACAGATTGCCACAACTGAAGCTTTGTTTACGACTTAACATATTTAAATACGTTTAAAATAGAACCCGAATTGTTTATTGCTGTAGAGACTATCCTGTAAAAAGAATGCAAACATTCGCAAACAGTCGAAACAATGTTTTCAAGGTTTTTGGAACTACTGAAAGACTACCAGCGCTTTTCTGCACTTGTGCTGTGCCGTCGATTTATTACATCATTGGAAGTTTTTGGATTCCACACACCCCTTTCTATTTACTGAAAGAAGGCAAACAAAACGAAGCGGAAATTTCTTTGGAAAAGCTTAGAGAGCCTAACAAGGCAAACATATTCTCTTTTTCAGGAAAATCCCGCTGATGTCATTCACCATCGGGCTTACTAAAGAGTCACTGGTTAACTTTGGATGCTTTTGTAAATGCAATTCGTTAGAGTGATGTGTTCCATTTTTGTTTTTTGTTCAAATATTACTTTTCGATCAGACCTTCGCAAGTCCTTTGCATGACGATAAACTGCAACCTGAGATAAAGCGAGTTTAGAGATATGGAATTTTTCTTGAAAGCGTTTACCCGTAAGTCATTCTCATTCCCAGGTCCACTTTGGTTAGGATTCTATTATGCATGACAGGGCTCCAGATATTGTTTTATAAGCTTTTCTATGAGCTGACTGTGTCCCTCAGCCATGCAAAAAAATCTGTCCAGTTACGCGGAACCGAATGGGAGGTGGTACATTTTTTCAACTGCTGCAGCCCCTGACACTGAACGCAGCTCCAGCGCATTGTGCACGATTTTCTTTAGGATTAACTAGTTAATGTTCAAAGTGTGGTCAACTTATGAATTGGAAACTCAATGATCCTTACTTTACCTGGACATTCTTGGAAATGTCTCAAAGAAATCACATTTCCTCGTAAAGCTTTTGCCAGCCAATTATAGACCAGCTTCATTTGGTTTGTGTTGAAATATCCCTGAGGACTTTCCTTAAGGTTGTCAATCTTTTGTAACTGTTAAAGTAAAGCTGTTATTTAAAGTTTTTTTCCACATACTTCCAGGTGATAAAATTTTTAAGAAGTTCAAAATTGTTTTATGAGAATTCCAAAGGGAAATTCGTCTTCCTGAGCACAAATCGAGATGTTAGAAATGTTTCTATGGCGAATAAAAGCATTTTTTAATCATTGCCACGTTTTCATAAAAGAATTGTTCAATGTTTGACAAATTTCTGAAACTCGTATTTGATGCCTTTGTCTCTTTTTCCTTAAAATACTATCTCCTTATAACTTACATCTTTCACGTATTTATAGTAGGTAAAGTAGAATTTTACGTTGATGTAGAAGTTTCAGCACGAGCCAGAAGACATAAACGAAAGTGTGAGTTTGAAAGAATTTAAACCACAGAACCCTAAAAAATAACAAAAAGCAAACAATAATTATTTACTATGTGCAACAAAATAGCTCTAAAGATTCTACATCTACTTACAATAGATGCCTAAACAATTTTCTACGTTTGTTGATACGCGGCAACAGATGTAACAAGAGCATGTAGGGATGTAGGGTGTTTGATGTTGAAAACAGTTCGGAGTTCAATATTTCTTAAAATTGCTAATTACATACTTCAGATACGACGATTACATGATGTTTCAGAAAATGGTAAAGTTGATTTACAAAATTACATTTTTTGGCCACTTGCTATTCTCTGCAAAGTGTGCGTGGTTTCAAAAAGCAGAAATATATTGAAATAAGATGAAAAGCTACATTGCTGTTTGTAGCTATTTTTTGAGCCATGTTTTGAATTTTAGAATTTCATATCCATTTCTATAAGTTCTTCAAAGACTTTGATGTGCAGACGTTCTTATGGTTGACTTCAAGTAAAAAGAAAATCGTTTTTCCACAAGCTTGTGCATTAAAGTTTTATTTTTCTTATTTTAGCAAGATTTTGCATTTCAACAGCATGTTTTTCATCAAGCCTATGCTGGACATTAACTTTTCCGTAGCATGTCATGGTGCTACTTTGGTTCGTAAGAAAGGTGCTAAAATCTTTTGTACTTTAGTTTGCTCAAGAGGAAGAACTGGAACTGATGCGAAGTGAGATAAAAGAAAAAAATGTTATCACAACTAGAAGTATGCTTCAAACTAAGCAATATAGGTTGGTGGATATGCTGTAAACATTGAACGTGTTTAATTTTTCTGCATTCGCATTGCTATTGAGTAAGTTTGCAAATGATTTTCCGGAATTAAGTGTCAGCGATAAAAATGACTGGTATTGCCGTTGTTTTTTACTTACTTTTTTGGAGCGTTATTGGAACTGCATCCGAGCTGTAAGAACGAAGTGATCAACTGGGCTCAAATTTTCAAAAATGCCACCAATATGGTGATGTACTTAATTAACTGGGAAAACGACGCTAAAAATTTAAATTTAAATTCTCTAGCTGTTTTGACAATAATAAATAGGTAGTTCTCTTTTTTTCTTAGAAACATAAGAATTTTACGCAATTTTCTGTTTTAAGAAGTTTTGTGAAACCCTAAAGTTGAACTTTCAGCCAATTCCAAGTACTATGACACTCGACCTTTTGAATCCTAATGTACATTTGGTAGAACAGTGAAAACTGATTACGATAGTTTTTTATTCAGATGATATTGAGAGTTTCTAAAGTTGTATACACAACGCTAACTTCTCAGATATGTTCATGTCAACTAAACAAGTCCACATGTTATAATTGCAAACTCAACTGGAACCTTATGCCCAATCATTGGAGGTTTGGGCTCATCAGTCACTTCCGGCTGAAATTCTTATTCAGGAAAAACACTCTCAAGCGTTTGAACTTTTCATTGAATTATATAATGCCTATAACTTAACTCTGACAGAACTTGAGAATCTCCGCGACTTTGTTTTATATTCATAGACCCATCAACGCCAGCCTTACCTCATGGATTAAGTCAAAAATGTGTGAAAAACTGCAACCTGTGTAGAAATAGAGAGTTAAACACACAAGCAAATTGCTTTGCGCAAAATCATGTTTGATGAATTCCACGAAACAATTCGGATGCAGTATATTCTGATATAGTTGTACTTTTTTCTGCAGAAATCAGCTCATCGCTGTATGTGCGTTATTTGCCAACCTCATGTTGGGTGGAATGAATCACATTCTTTTCTACAGTGCAATTCTTTTGGAACAAGCTGGAATACCACGTAAAATAGTTCCCACAGTGACAATTGGGATATTTGCTATTCAAGTTATTGCCAGCTTTATTGGGGTAAAACTGCTACATGCGAACATATTCGAAGTCTCTAAACCAGGGTTTCTGAACCGGGGACATCGGTCCCCCGGGGACCACGGAGCGGTTTTCCGGGGGCCACGAGCAGAGGCTTTTATTAACTAGCTTTGTCGTGATATTGCAAAACCCAAGTGTAACAATATTTAATTATACGCCGGTTAAAGGGGAAGGGGTCACAAACCATTAAAGGTTGAGAACCACTGCTCTAAACAGTCTCTGCTTAAGTTACCGCTGAGAGCATGTTGATTTCCACCAATGCTTATCAAACTGTTGGTGAATGCACCGTTTTATTTAAAACAAACAAACCGAAGTAACAACGTATCTCAAGCAAACTACCTCACACATCAACGAAAGCTCGAATGAAGATATTTTCACGGTTCTTTAAGTATAAGAAAGTATTTCATGGTATTTTGATTGCAACAGCATCGTATACGTGTTTATTCACAGGTAGCTATGGTCAATCGGTTTGGTTCACTGAAAGTGAATATTGGAGCCAATATCGTCATCATCATTGCTCATACGCTTTACACCATCAGTCAAGCACTCTCCCATCTTGCACCAGTTGCCATGCCGATTGTGTCGGTTGTTGCAATAGGACTATTTTTGGTCGGGTTGGTAACTACAAACATTGCGCAATTTATTAATCATTTTTATATTTTCGATGTACCTCCTAAAAGAACAGATTACGTTTTACACCTGGTACAGTAAAGGCATTTTATGTGCCTGTATTTGTGATATATATCTGCGATGATTCACTCATTGACATAGGAATTTCTCTGTCTGTAAAAATAGGTAAATTCGAGTCCATATCTGGCTGCACCCACGGAATAGCAGCCCAGAGGTCGATCAAGGACCAGGTGATTACATCTCCGAAGTAGCTTGTGTCTGTCTTGGTGCGAATCAAGCAGAAAGATCTGAAATTGCTGACAAACGTGAGGAAATTCGAGTCCTTATAAAGGCTGCTGCACCCACAACCTTCTCCGGACCAAAACTTGCTATAAATAAGTTAATAAAGAAGTGGATGCAAAAAACGTAGAATAATTATTTTCGATTTTCTTACATTAACAAATGTGCACATACAGTAGATTGTAAACGATATATCTTTTTCAAAGATTTGCTGGAGGAAATAATCAAGCAACTACTGGCCTTCTCGGTGCTTTCACGACAGAACTGACGAGACCAGCAACATTTTTCTATGGCACCATAATTGTTTGGTTTACATCGTGGTTGGTTGGATTCATGGCTCCCTATTTGCAGGTTGGTTGAAAGCTTGTGTTTCTCCACAAAGCATTCCAAAGCGCATGGTGCAATTATTACTGGAGTGCAACTTCGCAACCAGCCTCATTATACAAGCAGGAATAGACGCCAAGTGTTTATGCGAAATTTTTTAGACGAAATTGCCAAGAAATCATCAGCAGTTTCGTCTTTCAAAAATTAATTTTTATTAATATCTTTTTACTCGGGCTAAAAACATTTTAAATGCATTTTCTGACTGCTTCCGAAAACGATTTCAGAACTATTCTATGTGTAAGTTTTTCAATTGCAGAAGTGATATACTATAAGTCATTTAAACATTTTGATTTTAATTCGGTTCTTTCCACAGTCACAACATCAGCAATCGTAAATATCTTTAAAAGATGCAAAAACATAGTTTAAACTGTCAAAATTTAAAAAATTCTGGAAAACCTACAGAAATACGATCAATCCAATCTCTTACGATGCCAAAAATCGTTTTTTCTAAAGGAATGTTGTTTGAGGAACACTTCTTGAGTGACGTTTCGTCGGTGTGAGATACTTCCTGAAACTGTATTTCCCTAATTTCGTTACTTTTGGATTCGCTAATAAACACCGGCGTCGTTTGCCTACCCGAACAGCAGCCTGGAACGTTTCTACTGCAAGATCTGACTTGACTTTAACGGATCTGAAATTAGTGGACCCTCCACAAATTCTGGCACAGTGATTTCGTGGAAAACTATTCCTGTGTCCCTCCCGTTGTCGAATTATGTCACACTTTCGTGACACCCACAGGAATGTGACGAGGCAGTTAATTAATCCTTTCCTCTGACCGATTCAAACTGTTTTGTTTCATTTCACATTTCATAAGCTCGGTCTGTTTTGATCAACTGATGATACCAAATCATCTTCTATCAGATGAATCTTGAGGTGTTTAAGTTAGCATTAAGTTATTTATGTGATTTGCAGCACAGTACGCAGGTTCAACAAAACATACAATTTTCGCACGTGGAGCTCTTCATCTCCAGTAAGGCATGCAGTGCATGTCACCCAGAGGCTGAAAACACTCGTTAAATATCAGCTGATATCCAAATACTGTATCTAGGCAAGCAGATCGCATACCTTTGCAGTTTGCTTGAACTGTCAGAAAAAGCATGAATTTTAATAGTCCAGGCGTTTTTGAGTTTTTGAGGTTTGCGCCGATCGGGAAAAATCAAGCTAATGCTAAAATATAAAAATGGCATTACTCCTTACAAAAGGCATTTAAACAAAACAACACGTCAAAAAGAAAACATTTTCCTGTTGAAAAACAATTCAATTCTAAAATGGAAAATTTTCCGACCTTTAGGAGTTTGAAACATAATTGCGTGGGTCAGTGTTCCCTCTAAGGAAATTTTACACTGAGTAAATGTTTGTTTAGTGAGCATGCAATTGCGCAACCATAAAATGAATCGTGAGTTCTTTTGAATTCGATATGCAAGTATTCTGATCCTTCTCGGCTCGTCTTTATTTCACTCAGCAAATCTTTATCATCTTCATTGTTGTGAAACAAATTTCCTTAGAGTGCTTATTTTTCTGGACTTGTCATATCATGGACTGCTCCTGAGGAAGTGCCATTCGTTCTGGGAGTGGCCACTTTTTTTCTCCTTTCTTGTTTGCCTGTGTTCTTGGTTTGACGTAAATGTTGTGGTCATTGCATGTGACGTACTTGCAGTCACATGCCTAGTCACATGCCTTTATTGCGCAACTCTTGGTAAACCATTTTGCTCTACTGGAATTTTCCAGTAGGTTAATTGTTCCATTTTTTCTGCTTTTATCTGGTTTTATCTACCAGGTTTGCACTTTCTCCCAAGACTGTATACTTGCACGAATGTTTTCTTTGGAATTTTCTTGGCTCTCCGGCGTTGACCATGGTTTCTGAGTGCTCTTCTTTAGTCCGTGCANGGGGTACGAGCTTGTATGCGAAGTAGCCTCTACAGTATGAAATCGCGGAGCACGCAAGTAGCTTGAATTGGATTTAGAAATAAATATATAGTCATTCTAGCGATATCAAAGAAAATTTTAATTTATAAATATAAATGAAACCACGTTTGGCCTTACGCATGAAGATTCGGCCGTTTATGAAAAGTCGCCTGGCCATTCGGCTGATGAAGTATGNATCAACCCTGTTAAACCAGTATCCACACAAACACCTTCCTAACCAGCGCCTGCCCCACCCGCATAATTTTCGCCCCACACTTGCCACTCTGTGTCTAAAAACTCATGCAATTTTGTGTTTCTTCTCTAGCGGCAACTTAGTCAGTGGTTCACTTCAAAGTCAACAGGAGCTCTTAAAAAATACTGTGGAGCAAAAATGTGAAACCTTTTGGTCAACCTTGAATGCTTCATTCTTAGCTTTAAAAGTACTGTTGAAAATATAATGTCGTTCACTGACATCTCTTCCAATTTGCTTTTCTGCTTTTCAAGACATGCCCAGCTATAATGAACACTAGTTTGCTAGCAGCGCTAGTTGCCATGACGCAAAACGTATTTCTTGCCAGTTCACTGAGAACTGGAAACTACACTCTGTGGTCTCGCCACCACGGGAAAATGTTACTACACCCTTGTACCACAAGCTCTCTGTAGCATGAAATTTCTTACTCATGTCTATTTTGTATGCATTGCGTCATCATTCAGTATCCCGCACAAAAAAATCTTATACCGCTCCCGCCCGCACCACGTTCAACCCGCACCCGCCCCTCACACGCACGCAGAGCTCAGCTGGTTCCCGCACTCCCCCAGTTCCCGCAACCCGCGCCGGTTATCCCGCCCCGCGCAGGACTCTACTTGATACAGTATGTTTCAATACAAAGCCGTAAATACATCAAAGACAAGATGGCCATGGATATATTAAGAAATTGGCATATTCACGTTGTTATCAAACCGTTAAGCCTATTAATCGTTTCAATCAACGTTCGTACCGTTCCAGCATCCTTTAATGCTTCTTTTGTAACATCGTTCGTTTCGCGTTGTGCTGTTGCGCTACACATTCAACTTGTTTTCTCTTGCCAAATATTTTTTATTTGTTAAAATCAAGTGGATGTACTTTTATACCCAGCGGCACTTTTCGCGCTATGTTTCAATACATCATTTTCATACCTGCTGCAGCCTCGTTAATCGTATGCTGCAAAAATATGAAAAAATGAAATGTTGGTTGCAATTCGCATGAAGGCAACTCTTGACATATCTCTCACGTCGATCTTTCACAGACCACTTGACTGCAGGTTTGCATGTACTGTATGTTGTGCGTGAGAGTAATCGCACTTATCAACGTAGCTTCTCATACATGCCTGGTAGCACTAGGGTTTAAAACAGAGGTAGGGGACACGTTCACTATAACGGGCTGCATGAATTGTTGAATATCGCTGGCGGGTGGCAAAAATTAATTAATTTTATCTTCAAACTCTACCTTTATCTTCCAAAGGAAAATAAGTAGAGAAAACAAAGTCAAGGAGCGAGGGAGACTTCTCTTGACATACTGTCTGCGCATCGGCTTGTCATGGAGTTTCGTTTTTATACGATGATGTGTTCTAACTGAAGTAACGAAAATTCTGACGCGTGTTATGGGTCGTTTCGACCATAACATGGCTGGTTTAGAAAATGGTGAAAATAACAGTGAATCAACATTGAAGAAATAACCTGCATAACTAGTCAATCAAGAGATTGGATTAAAACAGTTAATGACAGAATGTGTTGTGTGAATTAACTGTGTACTATGTTAATGTTTTGTAAGAAGTAATAGTGAGAATATTGGGTTGAGTAACGTGTATTGACATGTATTTGATGTATTAAGGAAAACGCAACATACCTGAGGAAGTTAAGGAATTGCGAAAAAACAAAATGCTAATTATGAAAGTTTAATACAGTGACACGCTGGCTAAAGGGAACTACCAAATTGAGCAGCTTGATCTAAAGAAAGCGACTGCTGAGGCAAAATTAAAGACTAAGTGAAATTATGCTTTATGGAAAAAGATATATGCAAGTGACGCCTACGGTACGGAGAGAGAGAGAGAGGGTCGAACATTTAAAAAGAGCAAAAACGGACGAGAAGCTGGACCAAGCAGCGATGGTTCCACATCAATGGTGCTGAAGTACCACTAGCTTACAGGACCACAACAAACAATAAGGTGACGTACCGGAAATAAAAGAAAAACTTGTCTTGATAGCGCAATGAAAACAGTTACAGCGTGTAAGCTCACGGCAAGTTCAAGAAATTGCGAAGCGGTTTAAAAAGCCTCTTCAACAGTAGCTGTATTTCAAGCAGTACTGGAAACGAAAAGGGTGAACTAACATGTTGAAAAGTTTAGGAACGAAAAACAGTTATGAAAATAAAGAAAGAGCTTTCTTGCCAATGTTGCGTTAGCCTGAGTGTCTGTAATGCTACAGCTGAGTATTGCGTAGTAGTGNGTTTCGTGTTAGAATAATTTTAAGAATGCTTACTTTACAAGAAACCTTGTATTATAAGAAAGTTCAAAATGTTTTACGCATATACGGAGTAACACGAGAAGAAGACACAGATACATCTTTAAGTGCGTTAAATAATGAACAAGTAAAGGCACAAATATTAAACTGGATCATGTGGTGCATAGAATTTGATAAACCTGTGGAAATAAGAATATCTGACAATAATGAGCAAACTGTTTATGCTGTAGCATTGGCCAAAACTCATCATCGTGGCATGCAAGTACAAAACTTTAAAAATGTACCGGAGTTATTTGGAAAATTATTGTATCATTGGAATACGGAAATAACTTATGAACGTTTGTCGGTTGAAGAAATAGCAAAAAGTATAGAAAACGCTGACATATGAAATAGTTTTGCAGAACAAAAAAATATTGAAGAATTACTAAATGAAGCAATTCAATTAAATATAAATAATGACTGTGTTTGTGATATCTGCATGTTTGCGAAAAACATGTGCTATAATTAATGAGCAAGGCGATGAATGCATTTTACATTGCCGCAAAAGTCTACAAAATGTACTTGGGGGCATGCACCTATTGCCGCAGCCGTAGGTAAAATGTACGCGGGGGCATGCACCAAATGCTGCAAAAAATGCATAGATTAAACACGGGGGTTAACCACCAGTGGCTGCAGAACTCGCGCAAAGCGTACCTGGTAGAGACGTACCGGAAGTGTACGTAGAAACGTCATTTTTATGGCAAAATCCATGAGAAACAGGAAATGCTGAAGGGTACAAAAGAGGTGAAGAAATTAGATTTTGTTCAGAGTGTTGCGAGGCTCTCATAGGAAATACACTTCATAGAACCAACTAAATTACAAGAGTTGTTTTAGACTCTCGACCCACCAATATCACCTGACAAAATTAAGAGAGTTGCGAGTCTCTCAAACTTAAAAGTTATCATGGANAAAATTACTAAAATTAAAGTTTCTTGTACGAGAATACATTCTTTGAGAACTTAGGGAAGTCTTGATGCGAATAACAAACTTGTNAAAATTCAAGTATGTAACATGAAAATATGTCATGTGTTTTGTCTTTGAAATTGCAATTAGCGCAAGTGTGAATTTTATTGCAGTGAACAATGAGAGTTGTAATCATATTAACTGCATAGTGAGTATTGGTGATTTCAGTTTATTATGCTATAGCGTAAATTGTTTTGTAAGTAACTTGTGAAAGTGTTTTGCCGTTGGTAAAATAAGAAATACAATTGCTCTGTACATTAAATTATATTGATGATTCCAAAGTCCGCTAAACTAAGTAGATGCTGTTAATCGTTATTTGAGTCAGTTGTTGTCTGCTGAGAAGTATAGAAGGGCATTAAACTTCATGACCCACAACGGGATATTTTGGAACACGGTGTGAATAAACAATTCATAACTTTCCGAAATCTTTTGAGGAACTTGGACTTGCCACCCAAGTTTGTTCCTTAAAACGCGGACCTTATTAAATGTTCACGAGATCCGCAGATTCCTCACTCCTGTTTTAAAACAAAAGCGCAAACGAGGGGTGCAAAGTAAAAGCGTTTTCCATGCGCTTCACTGAAACAGATTCTGTCCACTTGTCTCGCAACGTCTTACGTGGCGTCGAAAGAATTTATTGCCGACACGTGTAGTCATTTCGTGCCTGTACAAGCAAACATTTTAGTGCAGATCTTCAACAAAAGCTTCAGGCATTTTTTCGTTTTTCCAGTGAACGTGAAGTTTAACATTTTGCAAGGGGTACGGAATTATTAGTTTATTGGGATATCAAAACCCACAATAAGAATGTGTCGTGAAGAAGAATTGGACAGGCAGAACGAACGTTCCCTACAGGAAAAAGCGAAATGGGTAGTTGCTAGCTTGATTAAATAGTCTGTGTTGTAAATTTTTTTCCAGAATTTCAAACAAACGACACGTAAAGCTGCCTCCAACGTCAAACTGAAATGACGATAAAATCGGGATCGATACGTGTTTGTTCGCATGTCTTTTTGACATAAATTGGCACTAAGAAAGCATTTCAGATGTTGCAATTGCATTTAATGCAGATACGTCGAAAAGTAAGCAGAACGTTTTTCCCAAAGTTTTCTATTTTTCTTCACTTGAGATAGTAGTCTTTCTTTTTGCTCTTCAGTGGAACATGGACTTCAACAGCACGTAACTTCGTTCTCGTTTCGTTTCAGCCGCACGACCTCAAGGTGTTCCTAGTTTTGTGTAAAAGTTGGCTGATTGCCTTTTCTTCTTTCACGCAAATTACACAAAGTAACTGTAAATGCACCACAGCTTTAGAATAATATACAACTACAACGCCAGAGAAGTTTTGTGCTTTATTTTATTTTTCTGGCGTGAGTACTATTTACCTTGAACTGCTGTTCGTTCAAAGATAAGGCTGCTTTGGTCAATAATTCTATCCAAAATATCTTGAACTTTTTTGGCAGGTAAACCCAGCGTTTGGTTGTGGATGTCTCTTTGTCGATTTCAAAGTATTTAACTGTTCACTAGTTGGCGCAAATTTCACTTACATGAATCCTTTGATGCCCGTGTTACAATACATGTACAATTCTAATTACGAGGTAAGTAGCACTACCAGTGTTACTTTGAAATTTTTGGTTTGAGAACATATACTTACTAAAGCTTTACGTGATTGTTTGAAATGATTTTACTAATTCGATTTGAGTAATGAAGGATCTTGAAAACAAACAAGCTTTGCACACTGATGACCTATCTTGGCTTTATTCTCATTTACATGATCTACGTAGTTTTGTTCTTGCTATAAAAACCAAAGAGGCGGCAATTCTGGGACGAAAGACAAGGTATGACTAATGTTGACATAAAAAGACTTTCAATGTAAAAAATTATTTAAGAAATATAATTATATTTCTTTTTGTAAGTATGGGTGTTTCACATTACGACGCTGAAGCAAACTTCTTCATCTGTGTATGCTTCGCAAAATCTAATCTTGGAATCATTATAGTTTCGGTTTTTACAAATCTTGCCAAAATTGGTATTTGATCAAATATATTTAGCAGGATTGTCTATGGGACACATTTGTCTTTTCCATCACATAGCAATTTATGCCTGTCCCATCCCACGGGATTCCCATTATTATATTAATATCGAATACAATTCAATTAAAATTGTTAAATTTATGAAAGTTTAGGTTTATACAATACCTAATAGATACAAGTATATAAAGAAAAAACGAGAGTAAAAAAACTTTAAAAGGTGAAAAGTATAAAAACTAAGGTTATCTGTGAGATAATGAAGTTGCTATGACATGGCTAATGTCTCATGGGAAATACAAATATGTGCTGTCCCATCCCATGGGATGTTTCCCATGGGATTCCCATAGAAATGACATTCTTATGGACAAGTCTGATATTTAATCTTTTCATGCTACAGACCGTTCTACCAGTGTTTAAACTAAACTCCTAGCAGAAGTTTGCAAATGTTAAGTTTCTAAATACAGTAAAAACAAAATTAAAAGTCTTTTGCAAATTTTTTTTCAATTTTGTTAATTAATAAAACAAAATTTAAAAAGTATTTTGCAATAAAAGGAAATTTATTTGAGAATTTCTCCAATCTTTTTCAACAAACGCCAGTGATGACGTTTTCAGCAACGTGGTAAATACAAATAACTTTATGTAAGGGCGATATCAACTTTTTCAAACAGTTTTCTTTTACTGGTTTAATGGAAGAAGAGAATTCGTCCAACCTTAGTCGATAAAAGACTTTTTACTTTTCTATGTTTTGAGATATTTTGCCATGCTCTGTTGGGGGGACCCAAAGAGCTACCGGCCCATATCTGTGCTGTGTGTCCCTTTGAAATCCTCGAGAGACTCATACGCTCGTGTCGACCCAATCATCGACCCATTGCTTCCTTGGGAGCAGGCGGGCTTTCGACACGGGAGGTCGACCGTAGACCAGGTCACCCTGTTGACACAGGACATCGAGGATAGCTTTTCGGCAAAAAAGAAGGCCGGAGCTGTGTTTGTCGACCTCACAGCAGCTTAAGACACTGTATGGCACCGGGGCCTCTCCTGCAAGCTGCTGCAATTGCTGCCTGAAAGACACAAGGTCCGCATGATCGTGGAGATGGTTGGCAATCGCAGCTTCACCTTCACCACCGGAAACAGCAAAAGAAGAAGGTTTCGACGCCTAAAGAACAACGTCCGACAGGGATCTGTCATGGCGCCCCTTCTCTTCAACACCTACATCTCTGACCTGCCAACCACCGTCTCCAGAATGTATGCATATTCTGACGACCTAGCAATCATGCATCCTGATGGAGAGTGGCAGGCAGTGGAAGGGGTGCTCACCAAGGACATGGCAACTGTAGGTGAATACCTCCAGACTTGGAAGCTAAAGTTTAGCACTACAAAAACGGTGTCGGCAGCCTTCGATCTTGACAACAAGGAAGGGAAACGTGAGCTTAAAGTCAAATACAACAACGAAACCTTGCCCGTCTTCTCCGAGCCCAAATACCTCGGAGTAACGTTGGACAGGTCGCTCACATATCGCCGACACCTTGAGTCACTTCGCAAGAAGCTCACACACGCATCGCGCTCCTGAGGCAGCTTGCTGGTTCCGGCTGGGTCCTGGAGCAACAACTCTGCGAATAGCCATCCCAGCCCTGGTGCATTCAACCACAGAGTACTGCGCGCCTATCTGGTGCCGCAGTGCTCGTACGCGCCTCATCAACTCGTCATCAACGACGCCTTGCAATTTGTGACTGGACGCCTGGATCCTACACCAGAGGACAACCTTCCAATCCCCGCAGGCATCCAACCTGCTGAGCTTCGTCGCAATGGAGCCACACTGTCTCTAGCACGCCGTGCCATGGAGCCTGGACATCTGCTCCACTCAGCGC
>JGI24158J21664_10002072_pt1 | contig 23830 bp, 17 predicted proteins | sample Ectturendosymbi3_FD_21664 | JGI IMG/M metagenome (IMG submission 21664) | reverse complement strand
CTTACACAAATGGGGTATGGCCCCTTCTGCGGCTCGTGAGTTTGGCGCAGAGGAACAGACCGTTGGCCATGTTGTCCTTCACTGTCCAATCCGTCGGCTTCCCTACGGAGTGCATGTCCTGACGGTACTGGATGACGAGACAATCGAATGGCTGCTCAACACCTTCCCCGAGACCCGGTGCGGCGTAGCAGTGGATTGCAGGAACTGGCTCAAACGATGAAGAAGGAAGCTACTGCTCATGGTGCGTATCGGAAAAAGTCGGTATAAACAACTTGTCATTTGTATGTTTGCCCTCCTTCACCACACTTTTCGAGCATGGTTTCTGATGAAAAGAAAACAGAAGTGAGAATTTTTACCATGTTTCCACTCTTGCTGTATCTTCTTCAGACTAATTGACTCAAAATAAAACTTCCCGAGGACTTGTCGCCGCGTTTTGCCTTTACTGAAACGATTGCTGCGGAAAACGCGAGAGATATTTTTGCCATCACCCGTTTAGGTTTTCTGATGGATTTATCAAAACCACAACATTAGTTCAGGACACAGTGTCACTGGTCGGGTTTCAAAAATGTGATCGAATTAGGTCGAATGTTACTGTTTAAGTTGGCACATACTGCTTTAGTATAACTAACACAGATGAATGTGCAAAACAGAGCGTTTGCCCTTGTAATGCAACACCAAGAGTAGACTTGCTTGTGTTTTGCTGCAGTGCAAAAAATTTTGACGCAATTCTGGAAGTTGAAAGTTACGTAAAGTGAAACACAAATAAAAGCTTGTACGTAGTTTGCTTCAATTTTCACTTAGGTTTTCTTATCAAATAGATGTTAGTCAAACTTTACAAAGCATTTTTAGGCAAAGAGCTGTCTCGCAAATTCATGGTGTGGTAAGTCGGTACTAGATTTACTAAAAAAGTATCTTCAATTTCAAAGCTCAATCATTTTTTCATTGTCCGAAGTCAGTGGTTTTAACCTTTTTTACATATCCAACCCGTTTATCAAACAAGATTATCAGATTTACTCCCAATACACTCAATGGTGCTCATTTCTCAAAAATACGAAATTAGCAAACTCTTACCCCCAAGCGTAAATTTACCCCAGGTTAAGATTCATTGTCCTAAGTCGATGGAGGAGGGCTGGAATTTGTATTTGATTGTTTATTTATGGTATTGTTGAGAAAGATGTCCTTAATAGGAGGGTCTGAAGCTTCTAATATCCAAACAAAAACTGATGAGCATTTGTTTCATATATCAAGGCAACCTGGTTGTGAGCATATTTTGCCAGAAAAGAGAACTAGTGCACTGTGCACTTGCAACAGTCTTACTTTAAATATATTTGTTGTCTAAGCTGTAACACTGAAAACATGTAGTTACAAAGTAATTGAAGAACGTGCCTCGCTGAATTGTAAAAGTTTACAGTGGGCTTCGGAATTTAACAAATTTGCGATATTAATTGAGGCTATTTTCATTGTGCCTTCCCCATACTTCACAGTGACTTGGCAGCAAAGCCCGATCAATAGAACTTTATGGCCAGTTTTCTGTTTTACGAAAGCATTGCTTGCTATCTCAACGGTTTTGCAAAAAATGCAAATTCAGAGTTCGTGCAAAAGGTGTTCAAATAAAGCACACAGTACTCGCAGAAAATAATGATTCGAACACGGTTTGGCAATCGTGGGATCAATAACGGTTGAAGCAATACTGTAGTCGGTAACAAAAAGCTCGTTGAAGGGTAATCGTTTAGGGTATTTCTTATTTCGTTTTTTCATTCGGAGTAGTGTGTCTGTACAATGCAAATGACTTCGAGACTAGATAAGGCGATGCTGCGGAATTCCGAGATGTCAAACTTGGGCCCTCTCATACTCGACACGATACACTACCGCAATATGCACCGTAGACGCACTGGTATTTTCGCGATAGCCCACTATTTTTAAAGATAAGGTTTCTTGTTCACAATAATTTTGCAATTTGCAGTGAAAAGGTCGACTCGAACCTTTTCCATGCGAACCGTTGTGACTCTATGTCTGCTGCTGTTAAGCAAAACAACTTTAAAACTTTCCGTTGATCTCAGCTGCATCGTGCTTTGGTACATGTGCGCATCTTATGAGGAAAACGTTTGTAAACAACTCTTCCGCAATATTAATCAAGCAATCTACGCCGGAACTGTTTTGAGGAGGATGGAGGGTAAATCAACATCGCTGGAGATACCCTACCTGATGCACGTTAAGTACCTTCCACGACTTCCAGCAATTCTCTGTTGTTTTTTTGAGAGCATCTGCAGTCTGCGCCTATTTGGGGCGGTGCGCCACCATTGCCAACATTAATTAGGAAAAGGAAGTTCTACTTGACAAAGATCGATAGACGTAATCACAAAGCGCAAATAAACTGTTGCTGTAAACGCAAGCGGCGGTGACACTCCATAAGAAAGGTTGGTGAAAACAGGTCTTACCGCTTTGTTTTGCCGCAAAGTGTTCACTCACAGCAGATACGAGTAACGCTTACGGTTTTCAGCACGTTTGTAACTCGCAAAGCAACTTATGAAGTTGACTTTGTGACACTTTTTGTGCATGGTTGTTTTAAAGAAATGAAAACTGATAACCCGGTAATGCACTGGTGGGTTACCTGGACTCGGCTTTCTTTCAAAAGCTGAAAACATAGATTTGCAATGCTTTCACTGAAGAATCCAACTGCCAGTGAATCACAGTCCTGTGAAAACCTGCTTGCTCTTTCATCGACGGGTACACAAAAAACTCTGATTTGTTGATGCATGGGCGCGAATGCGGATTGCGAAAAAGTTACAGATTTAAACACATTCGGTGCCTTGCAAAGATATGAGACAACCACTTAAATTTTCTGTGATTTTGATATTTAAGCAATATTCTTTCTTCAAAGAGGTTGCGACCCTTACAGACCTACATAATATATATCAACAAATGCAGAATTTTGGTAAGAACCGTGCCATTTAATTCTCACCTGTTTTTTTTTATAAATTTTTATGAAATAGACCCCAGTATATGGATATGCTTCAAGTTTCCAGCAAGGTAACATTATATTACATACAAGATATGATGCGATGCTATCCGTGCAAATTACTGAGTGCAGTGTCGCTTAAACTATTTTGAAAACAATGGGGTCCCTGATAAAGGCAGCTTTTATGATATCAGCCTGTTACTTTTTTGTGGGATATCCTTTGTTCTTAATCAATGCATTGCGTCGTCTTGGCAGACTATGCCTACGAAACTCTTCGGGGTTCACGATGTGGCGCCCAGCTCGGATGATCTTTTCGATTGTTAGCACTCTGTACTCTTTTATTTGAAGGTTTCTTTTGCTACATGTGCGGTGATCATTAATTGAGGCTATTTTCATTGTGCTTGCATTCACAAATGCTTTATTTACAAAAAACTGTGCAACGGACATTAATTATTGGCAAACGTCTATGCCAAAGGTTTCAAAAACTGAAATTAATTCTGCGGTTTTCAATAGGATTTACAATTGTTGGTGCAGTCGGCGTTGAGTGAGGCGTTAGAATTCCTTGAAGCAATCTACAAACACGCGATTTCCTCTTTCCCACTTCAAAGACGATACGCTGATGTAGACTGTTACCACGTTCGCCCACAATGACAAAGCACTATGACAACGGTCAATTATCCACGAAGACAACTACAACATTTCCTGCTTCAAAATCGCCATCCTCTGTGAACGTCATTTCCGAACTAAATGGCACGCCTGTGCAGAAACTAGAAATTGCTTCACCTGACTAACGAACCATTTCAATATGTCTTTTGGTTTCCGATAAGTGCTTTTTTATCAAATGATAGAACATTTACGAACTCATTTACCAGTCAGGAGGCGCCAGAATTTACGATTAAAAGCGTGGGATGTGGTCCGAAGCTTTCACGAAGCACCGAGTCTCTTGCTCTACCTGTCGGTGACACACCAAACCGTCTGCCGCCAGACGATGGCCACGAGAGCGGAAGGCAAAAGATAAGGCGAATGTCTGCGAAACAAACCTTGCATCGAACTTTGCGCTCAGGTATTAAAACTATTAATAGATATGTTGCAACTATTTCGCAAGGGTAAGAATATATTTGAGAATGAGCAAGAATAAAACCTGATGCCTTTCGGTGAACTGTAAATTTTGCAGTGTTGAAGACACTACGAGCAACGTGGAAAAAAGTTTTTTCAGCTTTTCTTAATGTCATTGACATAATTTGCAGTTTGAGAACAACGCGTATTTGACGCGAACTCGCCAATTAGCGGTTAACTCAGGGTATCAACCGTACGTATTAAGAACAGAAAAAATGTCTATGTGACCAATTGAAGCTCCTGAAAAATCTCTGTGCGGCTTCTTTTTCGGTGAGTTATCTGCCTCTATGCAATCTTTGGGGATATTAAATATACCTTGAGCTGGACGTGCAGAACTTGTATCGCGAAAGTTAGATGTTAAATCAAAACAAGTACAAAACGTTTTTTTAAAACCTTGATATCAGATCACAAAAAACACAACTTGCCTATTTCGCTCTCCTTCACAACCGAACTGCTGGGTCAGTGCCGGCATCAAAGAGGCAAGGTTGTCGCCACGTGTGACGGCGCATGCTGCATTTCCTACAGAATGCTTTTGTCTCTATCAGATAAGGTTTGCGGCATTCACTTTACTTCTATGAAAAAACAAACTATCGGACGCTCTGATGTAGTCGTCAAAAAATACATGCTGCAAAGCACTATTATTATGCTGCGTTGAAAGCTAACACGCGCAAACATGCTTTTCGAGACGGCTCAGTAGGTGCGAATGTAGCTCACCGGAAATCATTCGGAGAAAAAACATTGTTATTTTCCTGGTTTCTTGTCATTTACGTTTCCTCTTATCACTGGGAGAGACGTAACCGCAGCTTTACAAAACCGTTGCTTTCTGTTAGAAACCGAGCAGCAAGAACATTGCAAAAATAACAGAGGAATCTAACCGGCTTTCAGATAGTGGTTTCAATGCATTTTTATAATAGGGCGATCGTTTTGAGCTTGGCACTTTTAACTTTTCCCCAAGCTTATAATATAGTTCGGTCACCATTTTAGCAAATGCGATTCTTTGACTTTCTAACCCTAAAAGCATTTTTTCCGAAAATATCGATACATACTAAAGCGAATCTCAGAAATCATAAGAAACAGCTGGAACTGATGGAATGTTTCAACTTTATGTTATCTGTTTGTTTGCAGCGACTGTCTACGCAGCCGTGACTTCCTGCAAAAACCATTTGTCCACCATCAACGGAACGGGTGAATTAGAAACCTGTCACAGGTTTTCCTACTTTCCGTTGTCCTGTGGGAGTTGTCAGCAACGTATGAGAGCTGCCCTGATGCAGTATCAACTGGATCGATCTGGCATACAGGCGCTGCAAACACTGGGGTTTGACCGGTTTTCTATGAAAATCGCACACGGTTCTTGGAAGAGACCGGAAACGATTTCTCACGAGCTCTACAGTAGCTGAGCGCGAGATCGTACTTTGATAAACTAAGGGAACCGGCATGCGTGGCGCAGTGTTGGTTGAAAAAGCATTATGCAGCTGCTGTTCTCAGCCATGTTTCAGCTGTTGATCTTTACTTCTCTTGGTCATATCATCACAACAACGTCACGCGAAACTTTTCATAGTACCGCAAACAAAAACAATTTTCGGCCAAGTCACGATACGTAAACTGCATTCTTCAATACATTGCAGGTAGATAATACAAGTTGTTTGCAATTTTTATCTTTCGTTTACTAGAATAAGTTTTGGTTGTGATTGCCGCTCAAAACAGCTGCTTTTGCTTACTGATAATTACAACCATAACTTAAAACTTACGTTGGAAGTTATCTCATTTTAACCCAGAAACAATTCGAAAGATATCTGGTCGACGTTTATAGTGTACACGTGGTTTCAACTGCTTATCTATTTATTATTTTTCTAAATGTGATTTTGGGTTACGGTAGTTGGCGACAGGCCGAAGCATCTTGTCGGGGCGGTTGAGGTGAAAGTTCTTGCCCAGGGAGCGCTACGGTGATTCACTCAGATAACGTTTTTTATTTATTATTTATTAGATTATCTTTATTGATCAATTTTTTATTTACATTTTTTCTCAGTTATTAGTTCAAAATTTTGTTTGGAGAGAATAAACATCACTAAATATTAAGAGATGCAGTAACATCAATAAGTTTTCTACACGTTGCGCAGTTGGTGAAATTCTCTTTGTGGAAGGACATTGATGTTGTTCAAGGCAAAAGTTATGTTTGTCAAGAAGTAGCGAGCAGCTATAGTTGGTTCAAAATGCCTGACAGTTTACCGGCCAAATGCAGCATTACGTAATTCAAATTCACTTTCTTTTGTGCTTTCAACATACAAAACCTTTTCAGATGTAGCAAAAAGGTTTGGGTGAGAAAATGTTTTCGCGTTGAAAGTACTCAAAAAATTTAGATTAAACTAGTCCGATTTTTCCAGGAAGGTAGATATTCGCAGAAAGCGCCCTGTTCATAATGCAAGAACGATTCAACTATCATCTAGTAGTATTTAAAAGTGATCACGTTTTTATGGATGGTTTTGATCAATACTAAAGCCAAAATAAGGTGTCAAATATTTTAGAAGAAAACATTCGGGGCAGGGTTTGTGCATCCAAATTCTTCTCTGAAGTCTTATCCTGCGCAAGGCTTTGATTTTCAAAGCGCGCGGGTTTTTCAAATCCGCAAAATTTATGAATGAGGACGAAGCTGCGATTCCCTTTTGAGAAACGTGTGGTTTGTCACACCTAGCGCCGTGCGTTTGCATTTTTGCCCAGGGTCGTCACGATTTGCACGATGTCCTTTCGACTGAGCACGGAAACACGGGCACGCTTAGAGTTCAATGTAGATGTTTTAGAAAAAGTGCGCCGAGATTGCGGCGCGCGAAACAGCGCGATCCACCAGGAAGCGATTGAGGCACGGCAAGCCGGAGATTAATCGTCGCTGCTCGCGCGCGGGCCTGTTGCTTGGCAGCGCGAATAACTGAGAGATTCGATCGGGAAAGTCGAACACCAGAGAGATGCTCGCTGCGCCGGATGTCCGAAAAGTTATCGGGTTCTCACTTTTTTGCCCGAGTTTAGCGAATAGAGGAAGCATGGCGTCCGGCCCATCACACGAGAACGGCATATGGAAAAACAACCTATTTGGATAGACGCCGTAATGACCTGGTTTCGAGATGCGTGGTTTCTTGACTGAGAAACAGAAAGGTGTTTTCCAAACTACTGTTTTTTCCTCACCCGTCAAAGAATCACAAGTTGCAGTCACGGGACTTATTTTGCAACTCATTGGCGAAAAATCCCAATCGAGTCTTTGTCATGTACGTCACAAACAGCTGTCATCGCAGCCAACTTTGTTAAATTGCCCAAATGAACACAGCGTTACGGGCTGCCATGGCTGTTGCACGTAAGCTCCGGAAGTTCGATCGTCATACGTAACGTAACTCTACGTTGTTACCGCAAGGGCGTGAGCTTTTGCACGACTGCGTTTCTAGGTGAGTAAGATGATGGTGGCTATCACGACTTCTATGTCGTTCGCTCATCGAGCGTGGTACCACGCAATGCTTAACAGCCAGTTAAAAAGGTGAATTCGGGTCATTTCTTTGTTTTTGCATCTACCTTCTCATAATACCATTAAACCTTTGCAAGACGGATGGCAGTGATATGGATGTTCCGCTATCTTCTGCAGGGATGGGACTGCTTTGCTATTTGTTCTGCAAACATGCGCTTGCACTAGATTCTTTTTAGATATCAGGTTTCCACATTTAGGCTTACACGGGGATCTTGTTCACGTAAAAACATTTTCCTATTTAGACAGGATTGGTTGAATCCAATGAGCATTTTCAATGACGTACCTCCCACTGCTGCTGTAGAAAACTTCAAGCTCGTTGCATAAGTTTGTTAGTGAAAACCCATTTGAAGCGTAGTTACATCTGCCGCTCAGTTGCAAGAGGTATGCATTACCACTACATCTTTTTGTTGAACACAATTATTAAGTTATGGCGACAGTCAAACCCATCTTGACGAACTGAGAAAAACAGAAAACGTTTGGCTCAATTGCTGTATTAGCAAAGCACAAGCTTTCATCGCCTTGATTTTGAGCTGTCTTCGATATCAATCAGTTGCCTTAATTAAGCATGCAGTCACGGTGGTTGAAAAGAAGGTGATTTTTTAAACCATCGTTAAAAAAGTTTAAATTTATTGCAGCATACTTGGCTGCTTTTGCGAACACATTGTTGGTTCTATCATGAATATTACGATCGTTGTCAGCTGCTTTTGCAGCATAAATCTCATGTTTTCTTAGGACCTGTTTCTACTCAACTGGGTCGAACGTCACCGCTTTGTTTGAGTGTATTTTCTCTTTGCTCCTTCAGAACCAAAGTGAAAGAATGAAGTGGCGATTTTTCGACCCAGGGAGTAAATGTTTTTGTCAGGATCACGGATAAATAAGCCGCTTCAGGGTTGAAAAATTACCCTTGAAATTAGGAAGTGGTTCTAATGTTCTACCCAGGTGGCACAATGAATTGACTGTTTCGCATTTTACAGATGTTGACAGTCAGCACGAACCAGCAGCATGGGTGCCATCACACTTGCACGCAGAAAGCAAAAATCTTTCATGTCGGTAGCGTGGCTAGGGCAGTCGATCATCACTTCACCACAACAAATTATCCCCCACACATTATTGCAAAGCCTTAGTGTTGAAAATGCGCTTTCACAACAGCGTAAGATTTTTCAACAGGCAGCAAGCGTCATTTCCGTTGCGAAAAGACCGTTACCACAGTAACGCGCAAGTCATCTTCTGACGGCTGTTTCCGACGCGCTTGCCAAGTCTCTACAGAGAGGCCCTAAGACACAGTGTACTGAGATTCCTTGAAGTTTTTCTCAGCATCTGTATAGTTTGTTTGGGAACAACGAACTGGTGCATGTTCTCGCCTCCTGATCGCACGACACTGTCATGCTTTTGACCACGTGACCTAGTTTGATGTGGTTCTAAATCTCCGGCTTGGTAAAAAGACAGCGTGGATTGAACTGGCCAATGTCCTGTGGTTTGAGCGCTTCACGTTTTCCAAGTTTCATGTTTGGCAAGACATCACCAGCAGTTAACACCTATTACCCACCCGTTTGAGAAGTGATGGTAATTATAACACAAGCTTTTGAAAGAAAACACAAAAATAAACTTGTTGGCATAATATATAAAGGAGGATTTAAATTTGCTGTTTTTGGATTGAATCTTAGACGCTGCTGCAGCCTAGGTGTAAAAAAGGAGCCCAGAAGCAAAGTGGGCGTGCAGGGGGTACGTTAGCCACTCAACAGGTAGTGCAGAAACGATGCCCCTCGTGGCAAGTAATGCTTTTCACCATACTCTCGTGACAGCAGTGAATGCATTTTTTCCTGGAAATGTTATCCTGAAAAAGGATCAGTGCAAAGTTGGACCAAAGGCATTCTTCAATGTCGTTATGAGACGATCTGTTCGTGCAGCGGGCCTTGCTTGATTCACGTTTTCGTAATTTCTTGGAAAAATCGTGAGAAGCTTGACGACGGGGTGAAAGAATTTGACATAAACTCTGTTATTCATTTTTTAAAAATGCCAAGTCGTACTACTGCCTGAGTTGCTTTTTTCCGAACGTTGAAAAAGCAAGAAAACAGATGTTATTTCTCTCTGGACAACTGGCAGAATTGCCAAATCGTTGCCAGAAAACAGAAAAGCAGAGGAATTAAGACAGTACCTATAGGCAAATGTTATATTTTCTGCAGTGGTTCTATTTAGTTGTTGAATGAACAAATCTTTCTAGACTAGAGCGATTCCACTGATTTCAACTAAAAACTTTTCANACGTTTCTACGGCAACTCAATTAACTGTAAAGAATTATGTTAGTGACTACTATTTTGGAGCGAAATACCAGGAGGAAAACATTGTTTTCCATTAAATGTCTTTCGACATGAAATGGCTCAAACTATAAAATGATTTTGTGTCCTTGTACAGATGGATTTCTTTGGATCAAAGTGACCTTTTCCTGTATTTTTTCCCGACTTTTTCCTGAATTTTGTTAACAAAAAGAGCTTTCATGCTTTTTGCTATAATTACCTGACAGAAATTTAAGCAAAACATCTAACCAAGAGACACCCGGTGTTGCAATGCAGTTGTCGAAAAGTGCAATGCAATTGTCAAAAAAAAACATTGAAAACGAAAATAAAACACATTTGTATTGATCTGTTTTTGCAAATTACAAGTTTGAAACGCCTGTAACAAAATGATACCACACATCCTGTGGTTGAGCAACATGTATCGTATTTACTCGGTCTGCAACCTGTTTTGAAATATGTGTGGCGTACCGATGAAGCAAGTTGTACAAAGTGCTGTTGCTCATGGTACGTCAAAAAAATCAAGTTGGTACACTCGCTTGGCTAATTTTTTCCTACTACAATCATCTTGGACTTCAGGTAAAAGTCAAAAGGCATCTGCGGTGTGTTTTTCAGACCCCCAACCAGAGGGGACAACGGGGTAATTGCTCCCCCGAAATTTTCAAAAACATGTTTAGTTATTAGGTACAAGGCCAAGTTACAAATACTTTGCCTTCCCGAAAATTTCCGCTGGTTGCGGCCCTGTTGTTTTTGTTGGTTTTACAATGATTTAGTTTTTAAGCTACCGAGTGTCATAAATTGGAATGTGTCGCCAGTTCCTGGAATCATTAGTCTAGTCCACAAGCAAGAAAACACTGCAGATCCTTGAAAACAGAAGCGTACATGTTGTTTGCGAGGGTAACCCTAACCACTGCTTCATGAATTGTTCGGAAGATCAAGCGATTTTAAGCAGGATTGTGTACAGAGAAAAACATTTGCACTAATACTGTGAGGTTTAACAGGGTACAGCAAAAACCCAAAACACACTGACTAAGCCGCGAGACCGGAAACACTGCATCCGGCCCCTTTCGAGAAAAAAGATCAGAAAGAGCCAAGAAGTTAAACATCGATGGAAGATCACTGGTTGTGGAAAAACAATTTTGCCCAATCAGGACCTGTGGCGTGCCCTGAATCAGCTTGACCACACTGAAACGTCACTTTCTGCTGTTTTTCTCTGCCGTGGTTGTCTAAAGTGCATACAGTAACTTGGACAGCAAACGTTTGTTTTAACAGAGATATTATGAAGTAACAAAGAAACCAACACATGTATGCAAAACCAACCTTGACTGTTGTTACCTCATATAATCTTACATTACATGAAATTTTGCCATCGTCAAGCTGCTGACTGGAAATAAGAATAAATTTGCAATAATGCCATTCTAGCCCCTGCTCGCAGGGGCGTGTGCGGTACAAGAAACCACCGATTACAAGATGATAACCTCAGTCAAAGTTTGGCCCTGATCTACTTGAACGCCAAATTTGCTCTTTGTTTAAATACGATCTGACAACAATCGCATTATTGATGCACAGTACATCCAAGCGCACTAAAGCATATCTATTTGCATTCCCGCAATCATTCTCGCACCTATATTTTGCATGTCATAAATTGATTCTGAAAATTTAAACAGAAGTTCGCTTTCTTGAGGAGCAACTGTGAATTTTCCAAGTTTTGGACAGTGCTAAATCCCAATGCGCAAAAAGAGATTTAACCTGCATGGTGCAGGTGTTGAATAAACCGTGGCCAGTTCGTGTTTTATTGTCTGGATTATGTTCTATTTGCAAAACTGTGACTAATGTTTCCACAGCTGTTTGAGATAAACTGGTATTTTATGGAAAAACTGCACTGAACACCAAGACTCGTCAAGGACTTATATATTTTTTCATAACTTCTTTCCAGGCCGACCAACAAAGCGATTCGCCGAAATTCTGAACAAAAATAGATTTACCGAAAAGTACTCACACGCTCAGTAGAAAGAAGTCCTCCTGAGTGCGGACGCTGCTCAACGTTTTCTTTCTTTCCGCCTGAAAGCAAAGAAGTGTCAGAATTTTTTTTAAATGGATGAATTGTTCAAAATCTTCTTTTCGCGCGTTTTTTCACCTTCGCGTTGTAAAAACATGAACACTGCTGCGTTCCTGTCATAAAAATTCAGTTGATATTCGTTTCATAAAATGTTTTTCAACATACGTCATAACGAAAGAAAAGCAACTTGAGCAAAAAATTTGCATTGCAGGTGTTAAGTTCAACCTGCATGAGTCATTGCTTAATATTTGTTCTGTTAAATAGTGAGTGTTCCGCATAACCTCTAGCACTTGAAAGTCAAGGGATAATATTATCTAAATTTTCTTTGGACAATTTAACGCAGTTTTAGTCGGAAGTATAAAAAGACGATAAAGACAAAAAGACGAAGGGCCATCACAGTAATCTGCTTTCGCCATCGCTTTTAATGCAACGCTAATGGCAGCAGCACTTGCAACGAAATTGCTTCGCTTTTTGAAATTAAGTGTGTGGTCGGTTTCGCAAAGTTTATATTGTCTATTCGAGCGCTTTGAACTTATCAATTTCTTCGCGACAACTGAAAACCTTTGGGACAGCAGGTTTTACAAAAGCATGGAGAAAATTCTCAAGCAAATGCTTTTCTTCCATTGGACGATGTAGTTATTTCTTATTAAAGCATGTTACGGGAATGAGTACCGTCTTTTAAAAGAGGGAAGTTCAAAAGCAATTTACATCAGCACGTCTCTGCTTGGCGTTGCAAGATGTAAAGAAATCAGTGGCAACGAGATCTGTACATCCCACAAAATGGCGGAAGAGGATAACGTCTATCTACTATGAACCTAGAACATATAATAAAAATCATACTGTGCTGTAACCAAGTGAAAGCAGGCCCGTAGCCAGGTTTGAAGATTTGGTGGGCAAAGTACATTTTTAGGGGGGCAACATTTTTGTTTTTATTATATGTTTAAAACAAATTTTCCTGGGCACAATACAATGTGAGGGGAACGAAAAATATTTGGGGGCACTGCCCCCGAATGCCCCCGTGGGCACGGACCTGAGTAAAAGCCTCGCACTTGTGAATGTATGCACGTTTTACTTTGATAATTTTAATAGAGACCCAACTTGTGCAGGGACTAACAATCTTAGGAAACAAACATCAAGGTTAGAGAAAGTTTTTTCAATGAATCAAAGTGTTTTTATCAAAATGTGGCGGCGTTTTTGCAGAAGTTCATTTTTTAAATTTTTTCAAAGATAAAAGCCTATCTTGTGTCTTCAGCGAAAAAAATATGAAGCGATGGCAATTGCTTTTTTTGCGAAATGCAATTGCACATCTAACTCGGAAAGTACTGGAAAACATGGTTAAAAATGCTGATTTATTGTTTAAGGTCTTTCTTGTTCAAAACGCCAAAACACGACACGTGGCACTGAGTGGCTTCGATTTTGGTCTTGTCGATGTAGTGATCTAGACTTGGCCCGCAACCAGGCAACTGCCCTCCCCCAAAAATATCAGCTGGATGCGGCCCTGAGCTAGACGCCAGAGAGTGAAATAGAATCGCTTGCGGTATTGCGATTCAGGCGGCAAAGTTTGAAATGCATGTTGAGACCGTGAAATGCTACGCCGCTTCAGTGAAACATTGCAATGTAACTCCGGAAGTTTTGACTTTTCCGAATCGTGTTCAGATTTTTTGCTTTGGCATCTTCGCGCCGAACATGCCAGTTACAGGAAAACTGTTTCTGAAGAAAAAAGCAGGAAATCGGAGTAACGAAGCGAGGAGTTGCTTTGGCAGCTCTGATCTTTTCTAGTTGTACGCTTGACTTTTTACTATGTCAATCAAGTTGTGGAAAATTTCCGGCCCTTTCCAGCGCCACCCAAAAGCAGTTGAAAACTATCTACAACAACTTTGAACTGCCGTATCCACCGCAGTGAAATGATGCATTCACTGCACTGATCCGATTAAAGTCGGCGAAACATCCCCATTTCTAAACGAAGTCCGCTAGCATTTAGCTTGTTTAAAGAAAAACTGACAAGCACTCGAAATACACATGCCAAGCAAAGCACTTCGCAGAACTTGATTGTCATAGTTTGTTGCGATCATAAACCAGTGAACATTAGGAGTACTATTGAAAAGTGTCACTGTCAGCAGCCGCGATCGATAACGCGGCGTGCCAGAGTTTATGCGGCAGATTAAGGCTGAATTTTCAATTAAGGATAGCAAGGACCAAGCCTCCTCTCCCGCTATTTTACCCACCCAAGGGCGTACCGAAAGGGGGCAAGGGGGCTCAATGCCCCGGGCGCCTAATCACTGGGTGACGCCGAAGTAAGTCCCAAAAATGTCGCAAATACCTTCTTCAATACAGTACAGTACTCTAGAAAGACCTTAGGTTCGAACACGGGGGCTTCAAACTTGTTTCTTACCCCGCGCGCCATCTAACTTGGGTACGTCCCTGTACCCATCTGAGGAATACAAGAATGCGTGATCTTACTATTTTCGCAATGACAGCTAGTTTAACATTTACCAGGTGTTGCTGAGTATAATATTTCAAGTTTGTAAGCAATGAGTTATGTTTCAAGTTTTGTTTTTAAACAAAGCAAAGTTTCTTTAACCTATGAAAACCTTTTCGCATAATACTTTTTTCAGCTTTCGCAAAGTTTGCTGATATCTAAAATCACAGAAGCCTGCAGCACCCCAGAATTCAAAACGTTTCTTATTAGCAGTCTCTGAAAAATAATGTTTCAACAATATGAGCTGCCAAGCTACCAACGAATGCACGCAATATAATGAAGTGCAATGTATCTGACATTCATTTGATTAGTATAGATTTGTCTGTAATGTTAAAAGTTTACTTGCAATGTATCAGACAGAGGGGAGGTGTGAGCGGATTCAATATTCCAACAGTTGTTGGAAGTTCTGCCCTATACATGCTCATTACTACAGTAATGTCAGTTGTTTGCAAATTAGATATATTTTTTTCAGTTTCACCTTTTGCTGTCTGACGTTCAACCGCGAAAGCTTCAACCGAAAAGAGTTCCTTTCACCAGCATTCGATTAGTCTACGACACACCACCTATCTGTAAACAAAAAGCTTCATTAAACCACTTCGGCAAAAAAACAATAATTAGAATTGCAGTTCGTTTCCCAAAAAAACAATAATTCGTATTTTGCAACTCTTTGTCCATATTCTAACATGTTTTCCCATAGTAACCCGTTTTCCATTCTTTTGTGCAGCACCAACTCATTGAAGCGGTGTGGCCAAAACCCGAGATTTCGTCCGTGCTCTTGCCGCGATTTACCCAAAAGGTCTCTTTAGATAAAAAAAACGAAAAATCGAACATGCAACGTCGCACTGCACGATAACGCAATGCACCAGCGATTCACAAAGTAACTGTACGGGGTTTGCAGATTTAGAAGCAGCACCTTGCTGTTAAGTTGGTTTGCATGTGAGGAAAATCGAACTTAGTAAATTCAATGGACCTCGTAATAAAAATTTGTTTCCAGACAAAACCAAGCAACCTGCTCTTGAAATAGCAATGCAACAAGCTTCTATTTGAGGTTTAGTTTGACTGCAAATCTCCGTTCGTCTGTTTTTGACTTGTTCTCCTGTGATCAAACGATTTCAATCACAGTTTCGCAGGCGTCTGTGACACACATACAGACAACTGGTTGGCTTAGAGAGGAAACATACACTGCGATTTCGTACTTGCATGAGGAATAAAAACAATTTAGGTATTTTGACATTTTTTTGTCATCTCTTTGTTTTTGAGAGAGCGATTGAACGCTTTCAATTATATACTAAAACAGGTTTTTTAAGGTGTTTTAGAGACCCGATTCAGGTCCCTAGAATTAAAAATCGGGTCCCTAGAATCAGAGATAATATCATCGGGTCCCTAGAATCAGAGAAATCGGGTCCCTACAGGTCCATACCGGGTACCTAACATTTTCCTTTAAAAAAACCTGTACTAGAACGTTTTCAATTATATACTACACTATTTGCAAATGTTTTATTTGTCAAATTAGATTTTGACTAACATGCTGAAAGACAGAAAAGCACAAGTCACAATTTGTTTTCTTGAAACACTGACAACTCGACGACTGCACTCAAGATTCAGTTGATATGGCTGAGTAAATCAAGCATCCCAAAAAATGGCCCTAAAAAACAATCAACTTTTTCTGAAACACAACTCTCAAAAATCGTACTATATACAAAAAAATTTTGTGAAAAAATTAAATATTGAAAAGATTTTTGGCCAAGTTTTCATAAAAATTGTAGCAGTCCATGTGAAAGTTCCAGGATTCCGATGTTGACACAAGGAGTTGACTATCTGAGACCCTAATACGTTGCAATATTACCAACTTTTATAAGACTATTTAGGTGCTGTTTATTTGGGCACACACAAGTTTTGGCCTATAAACAGAAACCTGAGCTAATCTAACGACAGATATTTACTTTCCTGGGACAAAAAAGACGGCAATAAAGTCATCGCACACCCATGCCTGAATAGGGGCTGAAAGGTTGGCCTAAGCCCTAAGGCAAGGTCAGAAATGCAAGCATCACAAAGTTGAAAACGAAAATTTTTAAAGAATACAAGGAAATACAATGAAGTGACACGTGAGAAATTACACAACATATGTACAGGTTACAGCGACATATTGTTGTCCTGACAGCCAGGGGCGTAACGAGGTTAGATGGCGCCCGGGGCAAGAAGCAAGATCGGCAACCCCATGTTCGAAACTGAGGTCTTTCAGAAGCAAATGTATTGAAGAAAGTACTTGTGACATTGTTGGGACTTTTCGGCGCTCTCCGCAGACATTCGGCGCCCCCGCAGTGATTTGGCGCCCCCATAGTGACTCGGCGCCCGGGGAATTGTGCTCCCCTTACCCTCCTCGTTACGCCCCTGTTGACAACATCCAAGTTCTAGCCCATGATCGCAATTTTGCCTCCGCCACGTTTTAACCGTTCTAACTACGACGTATTGTTGGAGTCTGAACACACACAATATGTTCTGAGCATGACAGAATTTGCAATATTTGCCATTTCATGCCATCAGACCTTTCATCAATTTTCCGAGATAATTCACTAGAGTGACTGTTTAAACCTCAGCTTCATCTGGTGTATTACGCACTTTAGTAAAAAAGGAGTAATAAAAAGAAGTCAGAGGCTATCCCAAGGATCTGTATTGAAAGGTCGAATCATTTTGCTTAGTGTTTTGCTGTTCTTCCCCAAACAGGGTCCATCCTAGCTCTTCTTTACCTTGCACTTTAAAACACACTTCAAAAAGAAAAAGAATTTGATCAACATAAGCTACAACTCAAGATTTACTGTTAAAACCCATGTTTTAGAAAGGGTAAATGAAAAAGAGATTATATTTTTTTGCTTTCTTTTTGTTTCAGAACTTTATAAAAATATAGAAGAGAAAACGCTAAAAAGAAAACGCTTCATTCGCAATTTTTTAATGAAAGCAAGGCTCTTTTGAAAACAGTCACTCCTGACTGAAATTTTATTGACCCAAGCTGGGAAATTAGTTGCAATTAGTCAGGCCCGTAGCCACGGGGGGCATTTGGGGCAGTGCCCCAAATTTTTGTGACTCCCCAAATTTTGTTGTGCTCAGAAATTTATTTATTAAAATATATAATAAAACAAAAAATCTTGCACACCAAAAATGTACCCCCCAAACATTAAAACCTGGTTGCGGGCTTGCAGTTAGCAAACCACTTATAGAGCTTTCGAGATGATAGAAACTGTCGTATTGAGCAAACAAATCACAAAACCCCTATTTTGTAACTGTTTTTCTCCTTTGCGCTTTAGTGTTGATGAGGAATTGTTTTTCAAATTGTATGCGTTTCGATTTTACCTGAGTGTCGACATTCACATAAATATTGTCGACCTGACCGCAGCGGTAAAGTTTCAAATTACTTGGCCCGATCGCTGTTGGTTAAGCCTACAAGGAACGAGCACATGCACTGCTTGTTTGAGAAAACAAAGTGTGAGCATGGATGCACACCAGATCGATCAATCGTTTAGTTTAGTTTTTCAGCATTCTAGCTTAATTTAAATCATTCAACATTCTAGCTAAGTGCAGGTCGTCACTTCCCTTACGCGACACATCCGCAACATGAGTGTAAACACAGTTTTCTATTCTGTTTGCCCCATTCCTCTGTCCCGTTCTGGAGTCTAAAAGCATTTATTGCTATGCAGATTTGGATTGCGTGGTTTTTGTTTTATAAGTTTCTCTGTAGTTACTATTGCCTGCAATGGAACCGGATAATTATTTTTGCTATCCGATCGAAACACACGTCATGCTGCATGAGCTCAAAGTACAGATTTTGATAACAGATGAACAACAGCTGGTCCAGCTGGTTGTAGAGCTTGAAAAGCCGTAAGACTGAACCGCAAAATTACAAAAATGAAACTATTTATAAGTAAAATGAGCAAAATTGGATATAGTTTTCTCCAGTTTTGAACCAAGCATTCCACTAAACGCAGTGTTTAATAGTTTAAAGGCGCTCATGCAATAAGACATCAGACAAACACGCACTGTCGTTCTTGTTGCGCCCTTATGTTAAATAATGGTCCATCTGTTTTCCTGTGGTAATGTCAGACGCGCTTTGTATTGTATTGTTTTGTAACTACGTGACGATTTCACGTCCAAACAAAAAACATTCAAAACATGTAAAAGGGTTGAGAAATGGCCATTTTCTTAGCAATGGCACAGCGAAAGATGTTGCGATCAAGTTGTCTAACTCTACACCATTTTGTGCTATTCTGCCAAAGTGTTAAACTTAGCAACATTGGTACAGGAAAGAAAAACTAACATAACAAAATGAAGCAAAACACAACAGACACACAAACTGAACACAGACAGACACTCATACACACAAGACGGACAAAAAACTAAGACACAGACAGATACAGCGCGTACAAAAATAACTCTCATCTCGAGCGTTTTTGATAGTTTGACTAACGACGCTTATTCAAGAGTGTGTAAATGCGCCTAAGTCTCGCGAAATATGAATATTTTACATCTGCCTTCCCAGCTGGAATAAAGACCTCGTAATGCAAGATATCAAAGTTACATTTTGTTTAACTTTATTCCGGTCCAGATTGGGTCACCTCAGTGATGCAGTCAGGACTTTTAAATGGCGGTTCAAAGTTGGGGCCCTGCGGTACTTGTTAGATCTGTAGAAATGTTACAAACTTTTAATTTTCCGTGGAAAAAATCATCCGCTGTTTTCTGCTGCCAAACTTCGCCTTGACACGAAACACGTCGGCAGTTACAAAATTCTGCTTGTTTTTTCATAGTTTATGGTACATGTTTGTTTCCAACATAGGGGTAGCCATGAACCGCGTGCTTCCCCGGATACACCTACCGTCAGGCCCGCAACCAGGGGGGTGGACAGCCGGGAAATTGCTCCCCGAAATTTACGAAAACATCTTTAATTGTTAGGTACAAGAAGTTACAGTCATGTTGCCCCCCCAAAATATCAGCTGGTTGCGGCCCTGCCTACCGTTCAATTGCCTTAATGTTTTGCTCTTGAAACTAATTTTGTTATACGATTGAAGGCTTATTGGCTGTACTGCTGCATCAAGCGCGTTGATGAAGGTTGTGGCATTATCCCTTAGTTTGACAAGCGTTCCGTTGAAAGTGAATACAGGATCTTGTTTGAACAAACTTTAGTTAGTGTGTCACGGCTTTGCTGATTTCGAAAAAGCTGGAACAAACTGCAGTTAAGCCTGATATGAAAAGACTAAACACAATCATCACGACTTACTATCACTTCGTAAGAGCACGCCTGAATAAAATCTGCCCTTTTCATTCTTGAGCTGCTGGAATAAAGCCATTGCACTACGCTATTATCATCGCCGTACCTTTCAGGGACTTTGTCACAGTTCTGGCCGGCAAAATATAGCATTGGAAGCCTGCACTGCATCAATGCTTACCACGGAACTGTAGAAATCTGTAAAGGTTGGAATAAAGAGTTACTGCATATGTGTAAACTTTACATGAAGCGTCAAAACGCACTCATTTGCGCGATTGTTGCGATATGCCTTCCTTCCTGACTAAACAGCAATATGTAAAATCTCGCAGAGCTTTCGTTACGTTGCACAACAATTAACCTCTCGCGGAGGGTCACTACGTGCAAATCTTACTTCACTGCTGGGCTGTGGCAATCATACACTCCACGATTATTGTCACGAGTAGGTACAGACAGGAAATAAAAGCTTCTTTTTTACTTTTGTAGAACGTCTGCTACTTGACCGAAATCTTTTTTGCTCCTACTGTATTTCGCAAATCTACTCTTTCTATTTGGCACACTTCGACTACTCAATTCTTTTGTCAGTTACGCGCATATAGCAGTTTATCTCAACACATAAATCAAAATGGCGACAGGCATCTGTCACGTTCGTGCTTCAGTTACCATCATTATGTCTGGAGCATGAGCGATTTTGATTACGCTTACACACAGTCGGGATGCACTCACGATTAACGAGTAGGTAAAATAGGTATTCATGCGATGACGCTAAATGCAGAATCTTGAGTGTGTTTTAAAAAACTGCAGACAAGCGTTCGGGCCTACATTTAAGCTTTCCACTTGGAGGCATAACAAACGGTGTTGCATAAAAGTTTCCAGAAACGTACAGCACAAACCATGCTTGCAAAAATATGTACTTACTAGGTTTTAAAAAATTGAAATATATTTTTTCCAATCTAATGAGACTGAACATCAGTTAATGAAATTATGCAAATGTAAAAGTCAGCCTGTTCACTGCGAAAGTGGGCTCAAAATTTTTATGCGGTTTTCTTTTTGTGGAAAGACTGCAGCAACTCACCGAATAGCTATGCAATTGTACCTGGATGCTGTATCAAATCCATCTGCCGTATTTGCTCCTTTAGACACTTTCAGCAAGTTGCTTAAAATCCTGATAACCGTTTTGCAAGCACTGCGCCGTTGCTAACGTAAACAAACAAGACCAGAAGTGAGCTGCGAAAGCGACTTTCCTGCTTTATCTCCGACGAACGCACTGCGCGATTGCCCGTGCATTTCATGACGAAAAATTTCCTTTCCGAAGTATGTGTGACATACCGTGTATAGTAGTAAAAATGGAGTTATCCAGACCCAAGAACTCAGTTTACACCGACTGCATTACTCCGCTTGATGAGGCGAAGCAAAGCAAAATGATTATTTCATTAAATCATGAAGTGATTTTGTGATTACAAATTTTAGTTAATACCTACTCACTCGTGGCAGAAATCATTAGGCCATCACGTGGGTTAAACTTAAAAAACTCGGTTGTATTGCTTTCAGAATCAAGTCGTCGGAAGTTAAACTTGCAGCATGTAATGGATTTGTACTTCTGGAAGCGAATCGTCTTTCTCGGCATCTGCGCACCCTGCCTGCTGGGCATCAAGCTATCGCGTCAGGACACCAGAGAATGCTTACTGCACTCACGTTCTGACCTCAGCTATGACCTGCTCCTTAGACTGCCCCGCTTCAGCGAAAATGTTTCAGCTTGCCGAAGCCCTCCTGACGTATCGCGTCGGTTCTCGGATTTTCAATTTTCCTTTTCATCGCGGCAGATGTTCTTTGCACAGAAGCCGGAAAGAAAGCGGGCGAGATCGTGTTATCTAGTCTGCAGTGCCCCCTCCAATGGTGTAAGCAGGAGTTCGGGTGGGACGAGCGTTGAGCCTTCCTTGTGGTTTATTTCTGGAGTTGTTTTCAGATCAGAATGAAGATATGCCTGCTTTTGGTTTAAAATCCTGAAATCCGGATACATTACTTTCGATTGTCATTTGAAACGTTTGCTCATACATGACATTCTGTCTACAAACCCAGTGGTGCATTGCATTGGTACAATTTTACTGTGATTCTCCCCGCAAATTAAATCAGACAGTAGCACACAGTAACGGGTGATGCATTGATTTTGACACGTTTTTTGCCTCTGTTCAAAAAGCATTTAAGAAGTTGTTACGTAGTGCTTGATGTTTCACGCTCACGAGCATTGCACAGGCTTCTGAATCAGTGCTGAGGGGACGAAAGTTACGTTTCGAATCCGTTCAAAACAAGTTGCACATCTTCTGGAATACAGTGTAATGATAAGAGCACGCGTGAGAGCGCATGCGGTTAAAATCGCAATTGAAAAACGGCTTGCCCTTACGACTTTATCGTTTGCATTACATATTAGGAGCAGTGCCATAGTAGTACCCCTACTTCTTTGAAGTGGGATACCACGTTCCCCTTACTTTTGACTTGACACTAAAATGTTGGCGCTTATTTTGTCATTTTTTGAAAAATTGTCAACAGAAAATGCTTGCCTGTCCCTTTGCTGCTGCAAGGCATAATTTTGTAGCAGGGCGTTGTCCCACTTTTAACATTACAGTTATGGTTGGAAAGGTCATTACTGAAAACATTTGACCAGCGGCAACAGAAGACTAGTTTACTTTGTTCAGAAAACGGTTTTAATTGTCCGCCTCAGCTGTGGCGAAATACATTGAGGTGCTAAAACGTCATATAGAAAAATAATTTATCCAACTTTAAGCAGAAGAGCTATGGATCAACAGGCGTCCTTTTGTCGTTGTTTGAACACAACTGCACACGAAACTTTCCTGATGTGAACAGGATCGCTGCCTTAAGCTTGATTCATCATAATCACCAGATTGTCTGCCATATAATTTTGGGATAATACGAGGCAGTATCTACGAAAAGCAAGTGAAAAGGTCGCTCACATTTAACAACTCTGAGTGCTCCCTTGGAAAAATAAAAAACTTGAAGGTTAGTTCATCGTTCATTTAAATTCAAACAATTACAATTTCATTTTTATTAGCAATGTCCGCATCGCTTTGAGGAAAATCGGAGTAACATAATAGTGCTGTTCCGGACATTAAGAACAAAACTTAGAGGCATAACTCGCTCTTGTTCTTGATGGCTATTCCTTCTACCTCAGTGGTGGGCAAACATTTCAGACAAGGGGTGAGGGCCAAACTAGTTTCAAAAGAAACTTATGTAGGTCATTACAGAACACTACTGGTTTATACAAAACCAAAAGTTAGAGATACAACTGAGTAGACAAGTCAATGTATTTGTGTTTGAAATGCAATCAGATGATAAGTTCATATGTGAAATAAATACAAAATTTAAAACCCACCACGCCAAACGTCCTTCTCTTCTTATTTCTCGACATTGATTAAAGCATTGAAAAGATTTGGCGGGCCTGATTTGGCCCAGGGGCCGTAGTTTACCGAACACTGTTCTATCTGGTAATAGCCAACAAAAGGTTGTGATTTCTCTGAGTGGACGTGGAACACACGCAGTCTTATGTTTAGCTGTGTGGTTCACCAGTGCAGCGCATAATATTTTTGAAATATGCAGGCATGATCAGAAAAATGACCTAATCTCCTGGCTTGTTTTGACTGAAGTTCAGCATTACTTGTGAGGTGAAAAAATGGGTTTTCACAACAAAATGAAAAACGCACACGCGCACCAGCGCCGTTCATGCGGTTGACCAACGCAGTGGCGTGCAGAGGGGCGGGGGGCGACGCCCCAGGGCATCGAAGGCAGGGGACATCCAGAGTGAAATTACAAAAATTTTAATGTTGTAACTAGATGATTTTTCCTATTGTAAGGCCATCAACACATCCTGCATGGATTTAATTTTTCGGAACTTGTTTTGTTGTCAACACTAATTTTAACGTATTCAAATGCCAGTAATTATCACATTCTTCAGTAACGGGGACCCAGGGACCTATACTTTAGATGTACAGCGCGCACCCAATCAAACTGATAGTGACGTGATTTGTTCCAGATCGTGTGATCAAGGGAAAATCACAAAAAAGTATTGAAAGATAATCAGGCTTAAGAAACACCCGTTTTAAAAAAAAACTCAACCCACCTGATTTTTTGAATCCAGTTTTTTTTTTTTTTTTTAAA
>JGI24158J21664_10002071_pt1 | contig 23830 bp, 10 predicted proteins | sample Ectturendosymbi3_FD_21664 | JGI IMG/M metagenome (IMG submission 21664) | reverse complement strand
TATCAGCGCATGCAAAATTCGACCGACCACGCCATCCAAAACCACGTGTGTTGGCAAGGCGGGATTTTTACTTCAGGAGCGCTAGAATCGTTATCGCCACTCACAGGTCAGCAAATGAAAAAGAGAGTGCAGGCCGCCTCGGCTCCCCAGGGCTGACAGATTTACTTTTTTGACGCCAAATTTCACAAATTTGACTTTTTTCAGAGACAGTTGGCGTCAAAAAGATTGTTTTTTTCTCAATATTTGGCTTGTTCGGAGGCAGTTGGCATATGTTATCAGACTGGTGCCTTCGCTTTTTAAATATCTTGCTGAAAAGTGTTATTAGGATTTTTTAGACAGTGCTTGGTGCTTTTTCTCAAACGTTATCTGGCAACTCATAGAAGAATAAAAGTGTCGCATATGTGGCAACCCATAATGCCAAAGGTTCGAGTGGAAAGTGTGAAAGATGAAGAATGCTACAACTTTATTCTTCTAAAATGTCCTTGCTACAACTAATAAAAATTTTAAATTTTCATGTTGTTTAACAATTTGGCTTTTTTACCCGGTTTGGCTTTTTTTAGACGTGGTTTGGCTTTTTTCTCAAAAGGTGTCTGGCAACCCTGCGGCTGCCCATTACTCCAAAAGGCAAAAATTGTTCTGCGGCTTCCGAAGTAAATGACCGGTTCGCCACTAATGAAAATGACATCAGCGTCGAACTACAATCGCTTTATGAATCTAACACCACTTACGGAAGATGTTTCGATGTCATATACACAAGGCAGCAGAAAGCAATACTGCAGCCAGGATAAATTCGTATAAATTAACTGAAACCAATTCTCAATGCTTTGACAATTCTTTTGCTACTGGGACAAGCAACAATCTGCTGAAAGTAATACAAAGTAACCCAATTCCATCTCACACTGAAATGCACGAAAGTTCAATCTTCCCATTTCTGCGACTGTGTCTTAGTTTCGAAATGAACTTTTCAACACCACGCCCGCGTTCTGACTAAATTTCACGCAGAATCTGAGCAACTACTGGTGTGTGTCATCATAAACAACTCTAGTTTCCCGACGGTCAAAAACAACAACACAGCTTATCATGCATTTGGAATATATTGAATGCAGGCTAGAGGGTTACGAAATTATCGTTTAAACTATTGCTGACCGAAAGTTATCTACTGTACATGTCAACCAAACGAACTTGAACGGGAAATTAAGAAAAAATCTGGGGTGGCCAAGCAAAAATCTGGGGGGGCGCATGGCCAATCCAGGCCACCCCTTAGAATCGCCACTGGTCTAGCCCCTGCACAAACATGACGCCCCCCAATGGAAGACTTTCTGGAGACGGTTCTGCCCAGGCCCGCAGACACGGGGGGGAATTCGGGGGCAGTTCCCCAAATTTTTTGTGACCTCCCAAATTTTGATGTGCTCAGAAAAATTTGTTCTAAACATATGATAAAAACAAAAATCTTTCCCCCCTAAAAATGCATTTTGCTCCCCCCCAAATCTTAAAACCTGGCTACGGGCCTGGTTCTGCCAAAATTGTATCTGCAATTAAGATATTTTGTTTTGAAGGCCATTCGGCCTCGAGATGTAGCATAACGTCGAAAACGCATTTTTATAAATCGCCATTAGGGGGACTCTGTAAGTATTTTTGGGGGGCCAGAGTTGGGCTGCTACGACACTGAGTGAAACCAACATATATGTGCTCACTTAGGTGTAACCCTTAGTCGATGTTTCAAGTTGGCGTACATTTAGATTTAGTTGTTTGTTTTAAATGTCCTCTTCCAGTCGGTTTTGGCAGCGTAGCTTTTTCTGTCCGGTCCCATGGAAGCAATGTGGCTGTCCCATCTGGTAGAATTCCCACAAAATTAGTAACACGAAGTACATCATATCATGTGCATTTCTGATGTCTAGCCTCTATGGAACCGTGGATAAGACACCTAAAACGTCGCAAGTAGGGGAGCCATTAACTTTTTTATTGTCACCTGAAAGCGGCCAAACGACATTATTTTGGTGGGCCTTACATTACTATCCCATGACACTGGGCCTTTACGTCTAATACTTACTGTGCTATGGACATATAATAATATTCATCTTCAGAAAATTCCTGCTACATGACGTTAAAATTACCTACGATGGACATGGGACAAATTTCGAGTCCTCTGTCCCATCCCATGTGAAGGAATCCCATTTCCATGAACAAGCCTGGCAATCCCCTATGATAAAATAAAACTTATTGATTTCCAAAATCACGATTCTTTTAAAAACGTCGTTTGCTTACCGAGAAAGTGCATTAGAAAGTGTAAGAATTTTCATGTGAATGTGCAATAAGAGTTCTTGAGATGAAATATAAGAAAAGCAGGTGTTTCATTGTAGACTGCGCTGTATTCTCAATTTTAGTTATATTTTTCTTTCTATACCGAACATTACCTGCTCATCAGAAGTTAAATAATAATGACCAAATGATCTGATCTTTTTACATAGCCGCTGCAAACTCGAAAGGCACGATCGTTAAAACATTTTGAGTTTTTCCATGTCCATTCAACTAGGCATACAGTCCCTCAACCAAGACCTAAGATGAGCATTGCGTTTTTCAATGGTTTTCTACCCTCTCTTTTCCTTCTTATTTTTAAATAATTTTCTCCAATTGGCGGCACCGATAAAGCAGAAACTGCAATGTCAAAATCAAGAGTGCTTGTGTCTCTGAGGTTTTCAAAGGGTGTAAGCACGCTAAATGAGCAAAAAGCTAGATTTGGAAATGCACTTTCTGAAATACGCAATGTATTTTCTCTTTACTTTTGGCGACAGTGTTTAGGATGTACGCAAAACCTCATTTTATTAGGTAAGGTCAAAGTCCAGTGTTAACGTAATCAGTGATAAAGTTAAATAAAGACGTTGGCCTCGAATCTCAAAACATGCGAAACCAGCACTTCACTTACATCGCAAACACTCCAGTGGCAGAGAAAAAGATAAAAATAGTGAGTTCAATAAAAAAAGAAGTTTAACCACGCAATCAAAATGTGACGGGTCTTACGTTGAATTTGTTTCCATGAAAAACAATTTCAAGAGTCCTTAAAAGTTTAAGCATCAGTAGTTTGCAAAAAAAGGACAAATAAATTATGCAGTTGTCTTCTGGCTTAAAAAAGAACTTGCAGGGTTTTACAGAAAACATTTCTGAAAACCCAAAAAGGTGAGGAACACCCTTACAATAAAAACAACGTTTCAAATATATCAGCATTTACTTTTTGGGCTAACCTGCCAAGTCATGCCGAAAATTTTAAAACATTAAAAAATCGCAGGTGTGATTCACACCGTGTGAAGGAAGACAACGTCCTAATCACATCAGATGATGCTTATACAAAAGTCGTTTTCATGCCCAGTATGCACAGCGGTTACAAAATCAACACAGGTAGCGCGATTTAAGTGCGATTCATATGCAGATGCGAAACAGGCAGTAGTAAAATGTAAAGCATACATACTACTCAGTCAAGCGGCTCTCAGATGTGTCATAGAATATAGTTTCTTACATTCGAAAATTCATCGTGCAGTTATAGGCCACACATATACAATCTCTTACACAGACTGATCAAATCGATCAAATTCGAAAACTTGAACCATTACCAGTGGCGAAGCCAGCCCGAAAATTGTATGGGGGGTCAAAAATTTGGGGGAGGCTAAAATGTAGGATTTTAGGCGAGCAACAGTATTTTGTTTGGGATACCGCTTTTCAAAGCGCAAAATGACTAGATATTCTAAAAATTGTGGGGACGTGGACCCTTGGTCCCCCCTGGCTACGCTTATGACCATTACACGGGCCGCAACAATCTCGTCGGGCGTGGCACTACAGAACCAAATTTTCACTCTCCAGCAAATTTTCTACAAATCTTGGAAGTATGCCAAAGACGTCTACACATGTTTTGTCGACCTCGAAAGCATACGACCGCGTTTTGTCGTGAAAAGCTTTGGGAAGTATTGTCGGGAGTGCGGTCTTGACGGCTGCCTGTTGCTGGCTGTAAAGTCGTTGTATACCTGCTGAGAAGTTTATGTCGTGTCCGAGTCGTCGGAGTGATATCACAACCGTTCAAGTGGGTGTTAGACTCCGAAAAGGGTGTGTGTTGTCTCCACGTCTCTTCATAGTCCAAGCCGGAAAGAAAATCAGCACTAAAAAGACGGAGGTATTATGTCTCTCCGGAAACCCAAGGCAGTGTGCGCTACAAGTAAACAGTGAATTGCAGTAGGTTGAGAAGTTCAAGTACCTTGGGGTGGTATTCACCAGTGACGGAAACCGCAAGCTTCGAGCAAAATATCATTTTGATCTTCAACCGACTGTCAATAAAGGCTACTGGCGGAATTTCCAAATTTTACTGCCGGTTTGTTGTCATTAGTATGTCTACTTCCATCATTTTGGGGGAAGAAATTGTTTGATTTTGAAATGATAAAATTTTTTCGAAATACAACCTCTTTTTTTCAGATCAGATGAACTTAAGATAATTGCTGATTTGTTGAAAAATGCGCATGTGCTTCTAAAACGTTTCCGTAAGCCTCGGTAACGGTGGGAATAATATTTGCTTAATTAGGGCTATGTTACCAACAGTGTTACATTTTCTTTTGATCTGAATAGAAACCAACATTCTTGTTTTGAAAAATCAGGCAAAGAGTGTTTTTATTTTGGTGAATAACGAAGGATGGCAGTTGTCCTAGGTGGTAATTGTTCGGGTGGCAGTTGTCCAAATTGGATGTTCAACCTGTCACTGACAAAAAGCTCGCAACAACGCAAGACCGCCAGACGTTGAAGAACTCCGATAAAACGCAATATTATCAGTATTGGATGCTACGTGTTTTGTTACCAACTAGATTGCCGGCAGACAAAGATTGCTTGTTGAAGCTCTGTATCTCAGTTAAATCAGCTAGAACAGTTTCACGTGAGTTTTACATGGAAAAACGTGTCTACATTATGCTTACTTCATAAGGTTAGCTGAGGGTGTTTCGACAATACTTTGCTGCGAAAAACTTGTCTTTATGCTGTTTACCATCAGCCTATAGCATAGAGAAGATTAATACGCTATATTTTGCATTGGTTGGAAAATGACAACTTAAAAATCAAACATGTTGAACTAAGCATGACTCTTTCTATAATTTGACTGGATTCAAATCTTACGAGAAGACACTACTAATATTCAACATAAACAATAACATCACAGTCCCAAGAGTGAGAACCAGCCAATACACTTGATACCACGTCTGAAATGCTACACTGTACCAGTAACACTGCAATTTATAACACTGTGGTATTCTGTAAACGAAAAAATAAAATACTTTCAAAATAAAAATCACAGAGAAAGTGTCAGTGATAAGATGAAAAGATTTGTACATACTTGTTCGTGGACTACAAATTGCCATAAAATGAATAATTTTTCGAAGCTTGTTTTCAAAACAAAAGTGGTGCTAACGTATTGCCAAGCCCTTAGCATACGACAACTTCACAGGAATTACTTTAACAGAATTCAACAACAGAGCACATTAAGCAAAAGCGAACTTCTTGTCTTAATTGAAATGGGGGACTGGAAAGGTATTAGTAAGAGTTTCAAGTTAGACAACTCTTCCAATATACAAACTCTCAGAAAAAATCCCATATTCAGCAGAAGCAGTATAAACATATAGGTAATCCCAACAGCTAATATGTAGTAGTGCCCCAACAGAAAAAGCTAATATTAGTCCACAAACTTCAATTTTTCTTTCAAGTCATGCATTTTGTCACCAAGCTTTTTCTTCTCTTCTCTATTTTCACGTACTTTTTGTCTAAAAGCATTTGCTTTTGCAATCAAAGTAAAATCATGCTTTTCTTCTACTGCTACTGCCAAATTATCAGCTTCTTCACACATACTTTCCAAAAGCTTTGAACAGTGTAAGATACTTGTAAGTTTGTCTATTTCATACAATCATTTAGTTCAAATTTGTTAAACATTTTTTCAGTAGATAGAATTTCATGACTCCTAATTATTTTCAAAATTTCCATGACTTTTCCATGACTTTCCAGAAGAAAAATTTGTTCAAGGATTTTTCAAGACTCCATGACTGTGGGAACCCTGCACAAGATTTCCCGCAAACAGAGATTGCTTGTTGAAACTCTATATGTTAGTTGAATCAGCTAGAACAGTTTCTCGTGAGCTTTACTTGGAAGACGTGTCCACATTGGGCGTTCTTCGTATGGTTAACTGAGCGCGTTGCGACAATACTTTTCTGCTGTGCAAAACTTGTCTTCATACTGTTTACCATCGGCATATGGCATATATAGAGGAGTAAAACTCTATATTTTGTACTGCTTCGAAAATGCCAACTTCAAAACGGCATAAATAAGCCCTGTGTCCACTGAATTGATTGTGCTTGTTTGGTTCATAAAATATGTGGTAATTGCTGTATTACTATAAAAAAGGAGTTTACGTACAATCAGATCGACATCTAGACGATATTTTCGAGGGCGGCAACACGGTCCCGCATGAAAATGTAGATATCCGAAAAACAAACCTAATAATTTAACAAAGAGATCTTCTGAACTACACGAAAGAGCTATAAATTCCAAGAAAAGATTGTAATGCCATTTGTTTTTTAGAAGAATGTAGGAAAGGTTTTAATTTCTATTGAAGATCTAATTCTAACGCAATTGTAGAACCAAAGTCGGCACAACAAACGATATATTTTTGAGGGGGCACTACACATACTTTCACGCTTTGCAGACAAACGGCCGAATCAGTCACACTTTCGTGGGGCCCCAAAAACTAAGATGGCCTAGGGCCCACACTCCCTAAACCGTCCCTGGGTCCGGCATGAAAATGCATATATATCCGAAAAATAAACCTATAAAAACGCTATAAATCAAGGAAATGCAATGAACAGACCTTCTGAACTACACGAAAGAGCTATAAATTCCAAGAAAAGATCGCATTATCATTTGTTCTTGAGAAGAATGTAGGAAACGCATTAATTTCTGTCAAAGATGTAAGGCAATCGTAGAACCAAAGTCGGCACCACAAAAGATAGATTTTTGAGGGGGCATTACAAATAAGAGGGGCATGCTTTCACGCTTTTCAGACAAACGGTCAAATAGGGCACACCTGCATGGGGCCACAAAAACTAAGATGGCCTAGGGTGCCGCACCCCCCTAAATCCGTCCCTGACCACAATAGGAGATTTACTTCATTCAAACATCATATTCAGCACTCATGCTTAGGATAAAAAGCAAAAAAACTTGATTTTCATTGAATGCACTCTAAAGGTTTTTGCTCGAACCTTTACCAACCTGTTAGCTTCAAACTTGTTTCACGAAAGAGCCGAGCTCTCATTCCCCATCTCATAATCAAGCAATCCAAAAACATACGTTTTTGGCCAGGTAGAAATTTTTGCTCACCAAAGCTCCTAAAACTAAGCAGGATACAGTGCAACCCACATTTGTAACTGTACCATGAAGATTGGCAAACTGATCTGCGACTGGTTGCTCACATTGTAACGTGGAATGGTGTGAAGTTGGTAATAAAGCAAACGAAGTCGTATATTCAGGTGCCTTTGAAGGTGGTAAAGGTGATTTGTTAGTTTCACCTCGTTTTCAACCTAGAGCAGTGGTTCTTAAACCGTGGGTAATAGCCACCAAAGTGGCAATTTGACATTTTTTCGGGGGTAATTTAGATTATCATTTTTTTGGTTACGTTGCACTAAAATATTTTCAACTCTGTAGTGTAGAATGTAGAGTTTCGTGTGTGTTTGTATGTTGTTTCGTTTCACTTACATCACCATGCCTCATATGTGACTTATATAGTGCCGGAGTATTTTATGTATCGTAGACCGTAATCTAGTGACTATGAAGTAGTGGTCGCTAGCAGTGTAGGCTGTTGTGTAATCTAGAGTAAACTAAAACCTATTCACTTGAAAGAAACGAAGCTAGAAAGAATCTTTTCTGAAGTTTGGGTTTGCTAGTGTCAATGATTGTTGGACATTTGAACGCAACTTAAGGGCTAACTGAAATCTATCAGGTTTTTTTCAGGGGCAACGATATCAAAAAGCTTAAGAACCACTGACCTAGAGAAAAAGGCTCTGGGTTTGTCTATGTGTTTACGATTCAACGGTTAAATCTTTCATTCAATGTTTTTCGTACTGTTGCGATCGAAAAGCTCGAGCGGCATGTGCGCAAAGCTTGGCACTGCGGCAGCAAGCAACAATAGAGTTCACCCGAGGAGATCACTTTCGTCGTCACCGTTAGCACATACAATCAACTGATCACCAGATCCACAAGCAATGTAAGAGATCGCTCACCAAGATCACTCCATTGGGATCACTCTATTGCTGCTTGTTCGCGCCACATAGATATGGGTGCTGTTCTTCGCGCACATTCCGTTCGTGGTGAACCGCGCATTCAGCGCAAAGCCAACGGAGAGGTTACAACAGTGCTGACGGGATGGCTTTAAGCTGAAATTTTTGAGAACTGCTTAGATTATTGAGGTTTCATTTGACATGTCCAAACAACATGAGGAAAAGGTGAATTGGGAAAAAGGTATGCAGCAACATATTCTGAACGGTTCCCTTTCAAAACAGACCATGTTCATAACAGACCACGTTCATAACAGATCCGCTCACAACGGAAAACCTTCACAATGGGTCTGTTATAAATGTAGCGTGTTATGAACATGGTCTGTGATGAACGTGGTCTGTGATGAACGTGGTCTGTTATGAACGGGTCTGTTACGAACGGGTCTGTTCTGAATGCGGTCTGTTATGAACGTGGTCTACTATGAACGTGGTCTGTTATGAACGGGTCTGTTATGAACAGGTCTGTTAAGAACGTGGTTTGTTTCGAGTGGTCTGTTATGAAAATGTCTCTTTTGAACGGACACCATTCTGAACTACCAAATGGTTAGCAAGAGGTGGCTCTCACAATTACCTTTGCCCGAGGAACTTATCAATTGCGAAAAGCAAATATGCAGTAACCAAAAACACATTTACATGAGAGAGCAACTATACAGCAACGTAGTTATTTCACTCAAAATGACAGAAAGTGAAACTATACCTAATGCTACACAACAAGCAAAACAAACTTCTGCAGGTGGAAAGGCTGTACAAATTTGCATGATCAGTATGATCACCCGAAGTAACAAAATTACCCAGTATGAAAGAAACTGCACGTTGAAGAATACCTTTGGGTTTGTATTGTTTAATAGACACCACAATAAAAGGAAATGTGTTATCACGCAGTCTGTGCTCTCCAACTACAACTTGTAAGCATCCGTCGTACATCACTGAGTTATGAATAATTCATTACCTAAATGTCTGCAGATCACTCGTCTTATTCTCTGCGTAATTAGTCTTTTCGTGATCTGCTGGCTTCCCAATCACACTGTCAATCTTATAAAAGCTGTGAAGAAAACAGACGACTTGGAAGGTTTAAAAGTGAGACAAATTCTTTGCTTTGATAGCAACCACAAAAAGTGCATGCGGAAAATATGTGCTGATTTTTCTGCAGTGATTTGATTATATAGCTTGTTGTCGAAAATATCTTGTCATTCTTGTCCAATCCGTACCGGTTTGATCGCTGCACAACTAATCGTGTTCTTTGTAACTTCAGACAGCTGGTCTCATTTCGACCTGCCTGGCGTATGCAAACTCAAGTCTCAACCCTATTGTATACGCTTTTATGAAAGAAGACCTTCGCCAACAAGGACTAATCCTGGTGAGTAACACATAGCAATGTTTTGTTGGTTTCTGCCTTGATCCTTCAGTTGTATAATTTCAGGAAAAATATGGCTCAAATCACTGAATTATTCAACTTTTCGCAATTTATATCTCAGTCACAAAAATAGCTATTCGGTAAATGTGCCAAAAGCGAAAGCAAGCGCAGGAGAGTTTTGTGGTATAAGCAAGGCCACACCAACTGATATTTTCCGAAGGGGAATGATTGTAACTGTTATTGTTCCTAACTAAACATGTTTTTAAAAATTTCGGGGAGGGAAGTGCCTTGTTGCCCCCCTGGTTGTGGGTCTGGGTGTAGCTAGTTTAGAAGAGTCTTTGCTGTTGGCAGCACTAAAGAAATATGATAGTACTGTAGTGTCAAACGCGCTGCATATGTGAAAAGAAGCCTTGTGAAGCCTTTGCCAGTTGAATCCGGCTTGCAATCGAGGACTCCAAATTAGAAGTTTATAAGTCTTTGCTTCATCAAGTAAATTTTTCTTAATCATATACAGCATGTGACGATTTCATCAAAACCGAATCCTTGAAAATATTTTTAATGACATACACTTCGGAATTCTGCAGCCTAAATGACCCCTGGACCTTCGCAGCCTCCCAATTCCTCATGCATTTTATAAATCGATGTGCTTGGAAGTCATCGCTGTACTACATTATAACAATCACGGTGGCGTCATTCATGCGTATGTCTTATATGCTTGTGTTTCATCAAATTAGTAAATGTATTAGCGCCATCAAGCGTATACTCTCTACTACCGCCCCGTATCCGAACCTCGTGCTCTTTCATGTATATGCGTGTTCCTTGTTACTGCGATGCATGTTTAAAGTCTAGCGCGTTGCGTGTGTGTGAGTGAAGACGTTACATAATACAGTAAAATAAGTGCTTGTTTCCAGCCACTTGAAAATTCTAAGACAGTATCAGTGGCGAATCCAGGGGGGGGAATTTAGTGCAATTATCACCCAAACGACCATAAAGCTCTTCAGAAGCTGTGAATAGGGCTGGGTTCAAGTGACAAAAATTTATTGTTTAAGTAATAAGTAATTTCTGACAGGTTACTAAGTAACTTAAGTAATTCAAGCAAATCATGAAAATCAACACTTTAACCTAAAATTATGCAAGCACGGCAAAATCATTGCAATTTTTAAATCACATAATGGGCGAATAGCTATTTATTTTCTGAACAACTTTGCACAAGCCACAATCTCTCCATCGTCTCATCACTCATTAGAACTGTCCCACGATAGGACTCAAGCAATCGTTAAAGTCGGTCATTAGAACCCTTTTAGATGAACAGTCTGGCAGCACTAAAGCATCATTCAGATTAAACTGAAGAAAGTGGGACACAATTCAAGGCTTTTCTTTTCTAAAAGCACATTACTTAAAATCAAGTAAGGGCAAAATTGCTAAGTAATAAGTAAAAGTTTGTAAGTAATTTCTATCCAGCCAGGCCAGAAAACACAGAGGAGAATGAGCCTATCACCAATTTAAAACCACGAACCTTCGTCAACACCACGGTCACCAGTGAAAAGTTAAAGATTTCACCAGAAGATTACTTTTTTGCTCAGATTTATATGATACAAGCGTAATGATCTAACAACCAATAAACTAAGCATTTTTCTGTCGGTTGCAAATGTCGCTAACCATGCCAAATTTGTCTTTTCATGGTCAGCGTGAGTTCTCTACGGGTTTGCAATTGCAACAAAAGGTTCAAAACCACACAGCCATCAGTAACTGTTGCCTGACGCGTAGCCAGGTGAGGGCAAAAGCCGTCGTCATTCCCCCGATTTTGGACTGCAAATATTCAAGTGTTGAGCAAAAATTGTTGTGACCACGTAAAACCAATTATTCAATCCACTAAGCTGAAGATAGCTGGTATTTTGCCAAAGTTTCTGCGTTAGAGCTATAAGCGTACGAAGTGAGGGGGAGATTTGCACAAGATGTAAAAAATTGAGGAAAAACTTCCCGATATGTTTGGGCAAGTTTCGTAAGGAGAACCATCGCCCTGCAAAACTCTCCCATTCGTTTTCATCAAAGTGGCGCAAAAATTCGGGCGAATTGAAAAATTTTGCCCCGCCTAAAGCCCAATGTTCCCGTATGCAGTAATCAGGAGCGTAATGTCGGGGGTCAAGGGGCACAATTCCCCGGGAGCCGAATCACTATGAGGGCGCCGAAAAGTTCTAACAATGTCACAAGTACTTCAGTGCAGTGCATTTGCTTCCGAAAGACCTCACGTTCGAATGTGGGGGCGCCAAACTTGCTTCTTGCCCCGGGCGCCAACCAGTGGCGTACGCAGAAACTTTTCATGGGGGGGTTTCACTCAGTGGCATGTGGTGGACATTTTTATTTGGTGTGCGTTGTTTATGACGTCACAATCTGACGTCATATTCATGTTTCCAAAGCAATGTTTTAGCGAAGTTAGTTGACATAATATGCTTATTCTTCTACACCCACTCCCCTTATTTTGTGTCATTACACTGAATATAAATATCAGCGCTCCAGGTTAGGATATCGGAGGAAAATACACTTAACGCTACGACACAGCCGTTCATAACTGCAAAAATATCAGGCTGCGTATTAAAACAGGGGAGAAATACATACTCATCATTTCGTCAATTTACAACTACAAAATGAGGCTGCGCTAATGTCTTGTCGAATGCGAGCAGTCAAGCATAGTAAGTTTGCGACTGGACTGGCTGGAGTACACCCCGGTTTGCAAGATCGAATCTAGCTAAACTACACAAGAATTAAGAATGTGCACAAAATACGCAAGAAAACTTTAGATTTTTTGTTATGTATGGAAGTCCAGCAAAGTTTTACTTTTCCTTTTTACCTGCTGAGACATTATCAAATGCCTGAATGCTTCTATGTTAACAATTGCTGTTTTTCAGCTTGTTCAACAGTGCTATCATGCTACAGAAATAGGTAATGTAGCCATATACGGTCAGCGCTTGCGCTGATCAGCCATAGTAGACAAAAAAGACAATTATTTTGGACAAAGCAAAAATAAACCTTATCCATTTGGATAAATGGATAAAGTCGCGGAACACAATCTTAAACATGCGTAGTGGATGAAAGGTCTGCAAAAAGTAGTGAGATGGTTCCTGGATTCTGACGATAACCTAGGTTCTCACCAAAACCTAATTATTACGTTTTGGCCCATTTACAATGTTCATTGAAATTTGCATGCAAATTCATTCCGTGGTATTTGCATTAAGTCGACAAACTAACAAGCAGAAAGTATGCGAAAACAATTAATCGCCTTTGCGCAGGTAACAATGTTATTGTAAAATATCAAGCTTAAGGCAGCCCCGGATTTAGGGGGGCCCAAGGGGCCCGGGGCTTCCCACCAAAAAGGATGACCCCCACCACGTTCATGTGCTTAGCCATATGTACGACATGTGCGTGCCACTTTGTCATTTTTATTAGCGAGGAAATTTGTTTGTAGATGCTATCGGTCGTCCAGACGGCAGCATTTCACTTGTATATTATTTGATATTGTGACGAAACAACTGTTGCACTTATCGTTTTCCTGAAAGTCGGCAGGTATCTGAATCTAGTGAATGCAAGGCCAAGCCACGTACATCGCATTAGTTTACGTCTCTACTCGCTGCTGGCAGATTTTGCGTCTGCCTTACCAGGGTTGAGAAAAACCCGTTTTTTTCAAAAAAAAACAACCCACCAGTTTTTTTGTTTTTTTTTTTTAAAAAAGCGTTACTTTTTTGGGTTTTTTAAAAAGCAACAAGATTTTGTTCTTTTTTCAAAGAAAACAGAAAAACCACATTCTGAATTGTTTTTATTCCATCATGCAATATCCCTATTTTCAGAATTACACAATAATTTGTTATACCTATTATGCCATCAACATTGAGGGTGAAGCAATGTACCCCATCTTTGATTTTGCAATGTGTTGTTGGTCAGTTCACTCCTAAATGATAAGGCTTGGCAAGCATGCGCATATCAAACACAGAAAAACCACTACCACACAAACTCTGCAGTTTCACATCAAGTTTACGTGCATGCCCTGCTAGTTCAGCATCTACAGAGTGTCTTTTTTCAATATATGATTTGGTATGTTCCAAAATCAGAAAAAGTTCAGATTTAGAGAAGGCAGAAAATTGGTGAAAATATACCGATTGTGCACAGCTGAAGAAGATAACTATTAGAATTTGCTCAAACTGTTGAATATATTCTACTCTTTTTTTCAAGTCCTTTTAAATTTCGTTGCTGTTTGTTTTGTTTGATTGAAAAAAACAATTACAGACAACTGCAAAAGTGTCCTGCTTATTTTATTTTTTACTTCGTAGTAGATTTTTCAAAGGAAAAGTGAAGAGTGAGTTTTCCGGTGGGTTTTATTGGGTTGTTTTAAGTGGGCTTTTTTAAAAAAACCCGGGTGGTTTTTTTTGGGTCGGGTTTCTTTACAACAACCCTGTGCCTTACTCAGATTTGCACAGGTCGCATATGAGTAGGGTGTTAGTTAATTTGAATTACCGAATCGGTGTGCACATGAACTTCGCCCAATCAAGAATGAATGTGCTGTTCTGTATCCTACAATCAGAATACGGTTGCCACCAGGCGCGTAGCTACGGGGGACAACGGGGCAATGCCACCAATTCCAAAGTTTTCAGGTTAATAAAATATTTGAAGTATAAGCCAAAAAAATACTTCAGTGCCAATCAACGAAACTCACTCAAGGAACCTATTCTACTTCAGTTTTTAGTCGAACACAAACTTGTATCTGACTTTTTGTAATCATCAGTGACCACAGGTAAAAACAATTGAAGTAACGCTTTTCGCAGCTGTTTTTGGCGCACCAGCTTGCTGTATCCCACCTAATGGTTATGTAAGCTTCATTTCAAGACAATCGCAAATTTCTCTCTGACACCCTGGATGTTACAAATGTAACCTATCCTTGTTTCCAGTGTCAGCGTAGCCTTAATCAATATCGTAGATTTTTGTTATTGTACAGTTCTAAAACTACATGCGTGAATATGGCGATGATATAAATTTTATGTCTTGAAGCTCAAACTTTGGCTAAAAAGCGATTCAGTTTCAAAGTCTTCTTCATTGCGCCGCAGTAACTGTCTAGCAACAATAGCATTCATTCTAGATGTTTCTTTGTGATGACATGTATTTGCGGCATTTCAATCACAATTATGTGGAGCTTTACCGTTTTCACCAATGATTTCTATTTACCTTGCCGGCGAGGAAAAATCAGTCTTGTCAAGACATTAGACTTCGACCTACTGTTCATAAGCTCAGTGTTTCAACTTTCATCTGATGTTATTTGCCACCCTATCCTACAGTAAATTATTTGAAATCATTTAACTGCAACGAAAAGAATCGACGGCAAAATGTAACGTAAGTAGCAAGATGCTTTTCATTTTGCAAGTGCTGAGGGAATTGACACTGGCATTACTTACAGATACTGAGATATCTTGCATGGGGGTGTATATTGAAATTTAGGGGCAAGCTCTCATAAAGGGGTTCCAAGACATCGCCATTGCGAAAGGTAGATGTGGGATTACGTGGATAAAAGAGTTAAATTTGTTTCACATGTCCATTTATGAACTAAATTCAAGAGCATAAGATACCTACGAAAGGAACAAAATTTTGTAAAGTTTTGCAGCTACACAATTGAAAGGTGCCTCCGATGGCATATTTTCCCATAATTTTTGCTTTATTTTGAAAAACATATGACTTGCTTCAGAGCTTCTTTAAATGTGGCTCTGGAGTGGTACATAACCGTTTTAACTGAACAATGGTGCAAAGCTTTCAAGGGGGCACAGTATCTCTGAAAAGGATGGCCTGAGGCGACTGCCTCCTTATCCTTTTTCTTATATCCATCCTTGAGTTTGCAATCTCTCTTGTTGGCAAAGCGCATGTGACTAAAATGAAACTAAATTTGAATTTTTTCCCATTAGGGCTTCAAATTCCGAAGATAAGTTATTGTATTTTCAAGAAGCCCGTGATTTGTACAAATTTAATTACGTGCAATGCTAAACCATCATTACCTGCAGCTGAGGGGAGTCAATAAGTTTTGTAATACTGGTTTTACTATTGCATTTACGGTTTAATTCCATCTTATATTTCGATGAAGTCAGTTAAATTTGGCGAAGTCTAATCAAACAATTTAAGTTAAGTAAGTTTAAAGTAGCTACAAAGGTTTTACGGAATAGGTTGAATATAGCCAAATATCTTACGGATTATAAAAAATCCAAACATTTTTCAAACGTGGTGAAAGACTCTAGCGTAGCCTATACGGTTATCAACTACAGACGTAAATAAATTGCTCAAAAATTAGATGTCAGCGGGATCCACTTCTGATATGCGCGAATGTTTTGTAGAAGGCCGACTTCGGATGTAAGTGCCTCAGAGCAAAGTCGCTGTTCAGCTTCGGTTGAACATGCTGTGTTGGTTTACATCAGAAGCGTGTAAATACAGTATAAGCGCAAACGTAGTGGCGGCCGCGATGGCTTCTTGCTCAAGTGCAATGTTCGGCATTGAGAGGTTTACTAGCGCTTTTGCAAGAAGGATTTATGAGCATTGATTCAAAGTAGAAGCTTGGAACTTTACTATCAACACGCTAAAAACTTGTCAATTAAATGAATGCATACTTTTTATTTGTCGAGTTAAATCTGAACACAAATGTTCAGGAGAAAACGCCAGAAATATGCACGTTTCATGGATGATGCTTTAAAAATAAGGAGCATTAAAAATATGGAAATGTTAAAACTCGGTTGTTGTCTTCCCCAGCCCTAATAAAATTTTTGGCTACGCGCCTGGTTCCACTGCTAGTATTTACCAAAAGATCTTGTGGTTTGTTTTTAATGATCATTAGTAGCAGTGCATTTTATTTACCGAAACTGATCAAGTTTGAATTGATTTGATTATCACAATTTTTTAGCATAATTGTGTCTATTTAAGCTCTCAGAATTAATGTGTTCTCACACTAAATGCAGTGTTATGTGGTAGATATCTAGATACAGCACCGTTGTATACTTGTAGTTACTATGCCACCACGATGGGCGTAGCCAGTATCAATTCCATAATGTGCCCCCAATTTGGACAATTTTACAAAAAGGTCGTACTACGGTTGGGTGAACATGGTGACGTCATCGAAACGCAAACAGTAAGGCTTGTCCCCCCAACGTTTTTTAGCAAACTCGGTCCCTGTTTTAAAGTACATGTCCACTTTTTTCATGAGAAATGAAATAATGTCCAAAAATATTCAAAAATGTCAAAATATCCTCCTTTTTACATTTCTTATTTTACATAGCTATAATCAGTGGCGTAACTAAAGGCTTGAGCCAGGGTAGTAAACTTGGATAAAAGGGTTCCACTGGCCACTGTACGGGGTCCACTAGCCAACACTCAGAAAAAAACTTGAGAAATGATGGTGAATCCGGATGTCGATGGCTAAACTGAAACCCTAAATCACCGGAAAATAATCCGAAAAACACACAAAAACAACAACCTACTGAAAACCAAAAGAATGCTAAAACCGAAATACGGTACCGGTTTTTATATTTAGCTTCCAAGGGGGGAATTCGCCCCTCTGCCGCCGTCAGGGTGGGGTCTTTCCCCCATGGATTTTGAAATTTTCAGCAAAAATGGTTGTTTTCTTAGTTTCGAGTGGGAAAATACAATTTTCACCACTTTTGGCCCTCCCTGGAAAAATTTAGGAAAAATTCCCTAGTGGCCATCCCCTGGAAAAATCCTTCCGACGCCCATGGCTGCCCTACTCAACTGCAACAAGATATGAGTTGGTGGCGTAGCTTAATTTACGGGAGGGCCTGCAAGTTGTCTAATTAATCTATGTTTTGGTTGAGTTAATTCTCGGCTGGAAAGGCGGGAATGGTTTCACATTAATCGTTACATAACAGTGGTAAAGCTTTTTCAACATCTCAATGACTTTGGCATTAGAGCGCGGACATCTGACTCCATTATAGGTACTGTACTAGCTTTGCTGATGAATCGTGACACGATGATCAGTGTATTGTGCATAGCTTAGTGTAGTACTTTCTAGTACTTATAGACAATCAGTAATGCTAAAAAATTAAGAAATTCGTCAGAGGTAGCCCTTTTTCAGAAAAGGACAAAATGATTTTGAAACTGAGTGAATTACGTGTAGTTACATTTTCAAAGTTGGCAAAAGAGATTGAAAAGGCTATTGTGACTTTGTGGATATTGAGTACCAAACACTTATTTACTCACAGTGTAACCAGGTGGCCATCACTTTATCCAAGCTTGCCAAGGACGTTTCAAATGTACCCAGCTTCACATTTATACTTCATGTCCATCGACACGCCAACTGTTTTTTGAAACGTTTTTTTTTATATATTCTCTGAGCGAACCCTGTTTAAGACATTAAGACATTTGCAATCATTTCTGGTTGCTTTTAATGAGCAAGTTCAGGATGTTGAGAAGTCTGAAGCATCATTTGTTGAGGTTGCATCGTGTTTCGCCACTGTGAAGCCAAGGATTCAAGAGAGACAATCAGATGTACATATCAAGCCAAGTTAAATCAGCACTAAGAAAACTCAGACTGAGAGAAGGCAAGGATCGTGACTGTGTATTATTCATGTCAGATGTATCTGTATTCTACAAGTCTTGGATTGCACATCTGGCTAAACAGAACACTTTGGTTGAACTTAAATTCTTTGACTAGATTCCTCCGTTTGCAAACAACTGAATGGGAAAATGTTTAACCATATGAGTAGTATATTTTTGATAGAAACGTTTCTATTAACGAAGCTGAAGTAAACAGTTTGACCAATAACAAAACGTATTTGAGTTCGTGCAAAAAGAGCATTAACCAAATACAATTTATTGTAAAATGATGGCATATGAAAGATTGGAAAATATTTTGCAACTTGCAATACCATTACATGCTTTAGCAAACTGATAAAAATTGCAGTTTTACTTCAGCGTTATGGCTCACTACACTAATACGGAATAATTATTTCCTTGATGCAGCCACAAACCTAAAAGAAAGAGAAATCTTTCTAACTGAACCAGTTTGTTTTCTTTAAAGCTGGTGTGCAATTCAAAAAATCTTTCATGCAATTAGTTTCATAATATTGTTGAAGACAATTTTACATTTTGAAGAAATTTGAGGAGACAGCAAACTATTCATGAGCTAAATAGAACATGTAAATACGAATTTTGTTATGTGTGTTTTGACTGAAACATCGTCCACACTGGATGTCTAACTTCAATGCTTAAAACTATCAATAGGCCTAATTTTTTTATGACTTGTTAAGTGTGATATTACACTCAAGCAAGTAACAGTCACAAATTGTCTTCCCTTTTTGCGATGAAAATGTGGCAGCCTCATTGAGCTTATTGATAAATAAGCATGGACAGAAGGGGGATCGTCATCTTAAATGTAGAGCTTATCCAAGTGGTTCTAAAAGACGTAAAAATGCATATGTGGCAAACATGAGACAGGAAGAAGTTGCAGCCAAGTCAAGAAACATTCAAGTGACTATTTTACAGTGGTAGTGAAGTCCAGCGGAGACATTTCTGCGGAACCTGTAAGACGACAGAAAATCGAAGAACATGTTGTGACAGGTTCTCAGCACAGAATCAGACACTAAGATCTTACAGAGTATATAATTCGCCTACAGAGTAGGCATCATCAGCTCTTATTCAAATAGAATTGTGACAGACTTAGATCTACGTAACGATGAAAACAGACCTAGCTTAACCAGCAGTGCAGTAGCAGAAGAACGTCAGGATTTATCATCGAAAAACGCGATAGATGAGATGGCTGACGCTATCACAACTAGCCAGCCAGGTCAATCAATGCGAACAATATTGGAAATCAACTCTCCCTGCAACGTTTGGTTTCTGTCGTAAAATTTATTGCTGAGCGAGGACTGGCGTTTAGAGATGATGAAAACGTTAGATCGCCCAGAACGTTTTTCCAAAACATATTCAAAACTTTTTTCAAGCAAATATTAAAAAAAGGAGATGCGATGCTTCTAGCGACTGGTTTTGTAACATTTTCACAAATCGATAATCATTGTCAAATACCATGTTGCGCCACAAAGCTTAGTTACAGTTGAGTTAACAAATGTGACGTCACAAGATTACGTCATAAATATTAACAATACTGTATGTGGAAATACTAGTGACTTCATCGATCATCCCCTACCTAAACATTTTGTATCCGCACGTGGGGCCTCCCACCACGCTTGGGTCCTAAGTTCCCCGCCATCTAAATCCGGCGCTGGCTCAAGGGTGGGGGGTTAACCCCACCCTTGCGTACGCCCTTGGCGCCATCTAACCTCGTTACGCCCCTAACAGCGTAACCTCGTTACGCCCCTCTCACATCCAATCTGCGTCGATATTTTCATATTATCTTCACCAAACTTGAAAAAACAACCTCACACGAATATGTAGTAGTGAAAGGAAGGACTTCTTTCAGTGCCATGATAGCCACAGTATTGTGAGTTTGCAACTGAGAAGCCCAGAAACACGACAGTGGAGGCGAGAATAAGTTTATGTTGGCTCCATCGGCATGCAAATCTATGAGCTCTTCTTAAAATCTTCGTCGTCATCAACTTCATTTAGGACAGCTAAAAATGGATTTCTCTCATTCTTGCCGCTTAAGTTACTGAAAACATGTGTCAACTTCATTTAGGACAGCTAAAAATGGATTTCTCTCATTCTTGCCGCTTAAGTTACTGAAAACATGTGCTTACACTAAGAGCTGGATAACTTGTCTTTCTATTGACTTTGGAAGTTGTGAAATAACAGTGACGATATAACAACCAACTTCAGTGATGTAACAATGACTTTTGATGGTACCGTGACTTTTATGCTCAAAACGTCCAAATAAGTTGTACTACTTTGTAAGACAAAACAGCAATAGCCAAAGGAGAGGTTTAGTGCTGTTGCTTTACTGCGAACGTACTTTCAAGTTGTTCATCGTTCCAAATATCTTGAAGTTTTTTTCACTTGGTGGAACCCAAACACCAATTTTTTCACCCCTGGGGTCGGCCGACCCCACTTGAGAACTTATGCTTTATCTTCTTGAAATTGCTACCTTTTGGCTCTATCTGGTTTAACATCAGGAAAATGTAAAACCTGGGAAGTGTGAGTATGAGTTATGAGGTAGAGTTGATTTTTTTCGAGCAAGCACATGGTTTTCTAGGAGCTTCATGAAAGTCATCGGGTTAGCTTGGTTCTACTCTTGATGTAAATACATGCTCCCAGTAAGAATTTTTGTCGCTGGCGTTTGTAAAAAATAAATATAATTTAGTCTATCATATTCCAATTATTTTACAATGGAAGAAAACCTGTATCTGACATAAAGACACCAGCGTCGTGTCAACGGCAGCAGCAGCCAGCTTGATTTTCTTAAAAATTAAATTAATAGTTGCACTGGACGCCTACAATTTTTTCCAAACATGGACGTTACGTGAATGAAGCGATGAAGCTTTCAAATAACGGTAAAGGTTATGTGAAATTTCCTTGCGTTAAGATAGTGTGTGTTAACTCCTCTGATTTCTGCAAAAATTTCAGTGAAAAAGAAGAAAAAATCTTCGAAATGCATTTCTATCATTTTCCTTTTCGCAGCTCTCAAATGCTTTGCTGTCTGCAACCGGTCTGGTTTTCTGAAACAATCAAGCAACAAACTGAGACACCAGGACACAACCCCCGAAATCTGGGATGGGACGTATGGCCAGTCTACTTACTTGCCTTTACAAAAATTATTCCTATAATCCAACTCTCGCTGCATCCATTTTTCTGCAGCACTCACGCTATAATTTCAGGTTGATAAAATCGACAAAAATGAAACAACTAAACAGAAACAACGCACATGATTTTACTTAGGTTTGGGTAAATGATGTTGTCAAAATATTTTCAGATATTAATCTGAAAGAAATGGAGAGGGTATGCAGCCAATTAGTGAACAACGTGATTTAAATAAACCTAACCGAAACTGCTACGAACTCCCTTTAAAGCCTAATTACTACGATTTAATAACATTTGTTAAATTTTGAGAGAACAATGCACATCATGCAAGGTTTTTTTACCGTCATGCATTTGCCGCACCTGCAAATTGAAGTGCATCATTGCATGTTTAAGTTTATGATAACTATCGAAATGTTTTTGCGTGCGAAAAATCTTTTTCAAAAAGTAAATATTCCACCGACCATTTACATAGTTAATATAGTAAAATACAAACATTTTAAATAAGTAGTTAATCACCTTTTTGTCAGCAATAGGTGGTTACCGGCAAAAGAACACAGTACATATTGAAAACTATCAGTTCAAAACACTATGTATCTCAGTATCACTGGCACTGGCGTGAATAGAACTAATTTTAATTTGGTTTCAGAAATAATGTAACCATCTGCACTGCACTTAAATTTAAAGAACGAATTGTTGTTTTCGCTTTCCAAGTTTTTTTTGTTGGTTTTTGTCCTTTGCATCAGCTTTCTCAAACCAAATTTTCTAAAAAAGCGAATGCGATGATAACTTATCACCTCGAACAGAAGAAATTCGTACATACAAATAAATAAAGGAAATGAAGTTTGAAATCCAAATAAAAATAGATAAAAGTGCACTGCTCATAATCTTTTTAAAAAAATTAATAAATCTTACTTAAATAACAATAAGCTCAAGAATTGATATCTGGATTCGTGCTAACAAATTATGCATATCAGTTACTTAAAGTAATTTCATGCTCATGAACAACCGTAACAATACAATTTTTTTCAGTTTCTATTGAGCTACGTTTTCGTGAAATTGCTTGGTGATTAAAATGTTTTAGCATTAGACTTGATGATGAACTCAATTGAAAGCCTCAAGTCAAAGTTGGAAACACAGCTACGTTTTTGTGAAATTGCTTGGGGATTAAAATGTTTTGGCATTAGACTTGATGATAAACTCAGTTGAAAGCCTCAAGTCAAAGTTGGAAACACAACTCTCCGAACATTGCGGAATGTTGTTCAAATTAAAAACTGCACTAATATTTCAGTGTTCAAATATGTTCCCTTTGCTATTTTTCATTCTCATTTAACTTACTCAATACTCAACTGGGAAGAGCCAATTGAACTGCTTCACTCCCTCTAATTAGACTGCAGAATAAAAGTAAGATATCCCTTAAGTATAACAAAACCAAAACAGCTATACTCTATTCTAAGCACAGAGTTTTAAATATTTCAGACTTACTTAAATTGTCAGTGGCCAAATTTATGCACTCTTTTGACATTGGTGAACTACCTTGGCCTGCGTTTCTTAAACATTTGTGGGTCCCTGATCTCTAGCACATCCTAATAAAAGTTACAGACCCTCATGAGAAAACGTTGCAATAAATATTCGAAATTAGGTTTAATCATCGTAGTAAAAATCAAAATGTTTGCAAATGACTTTGACATTTTCTTAACTATTTGTTGCAGGGCGGTAACTTGTTTTACGATTTCTGGCGCTGGTACCGTGCTACAGTCCATCGTTGTAGATAGTTTGGTACTATAGGAGAGACCGGGTGCAGCTGTTACGATTTTCACTTGAGTAATATAACCACCAATGTACAATAGCTGCAGCAAACAAAATTTGCAGAAGTTTTGCTACATCCTTCAGCTAACGAATCCAACAAACAAACCAAAAAGATTCATATGCTGAGAACTTTTATTGAATGAAAAGTGAGGTGGTGTCAAGTGTAACAGCTGACCAATTATTGCACGACTAAACCTGTCAATTCAAATGCAACAAGACCTCAAAGAAACGAAAAGCCATACGCTGTGATAGGCAGCTAAACATTAACATTTAGAATGCCGTTTCTGTCACCAGGCGTAATTTTCTGATTGCAAACATATCCAAATCCAAAACAACGCATGCTCAAAAGCTGCAAGAAAACGAAAGTAAAGGTTTAAGAACACAATCAATGCAATAAACAAGCTCAGTCATTGCAAGAATACAGAAAAAATTAATGCAGTGACTGGACTAACGCGCAGTGGCACTGCAAATCACAATAACAGTGTTTTAATCCAGGCAAATATCATTAATCTCGGGTTGCTGTTCTTGTATCAGAAGTGTCTCTTTAATTAATAATTCGCGGTAGTTAAAAGCAGATGCCAAGATTTCAGGATTTTTAAAGTCC
>JGI24158J21664_10002070_pt1 | contig 23832 bp, 14 predicted proteins | sample Ectturendosymbi3_FD_21664 | JGI IMG/M metagenome (IMG submission 21664) | reverse complement strand
TTTGCAGGTTTTTTTCGGTGTCCCAGCGCCTTAATTTTATTTTTGCATGAAATTGTTTAATGTTTGTGCCAATAAACTCTCTCTCTCTCAACCTGTGGGACGAATTTTTGACGGGCAACTGCCAGGTATTATTGAAATCTGAGTACGTTTTGCAATATGAGCCTTTTAAGTGAAAACGAAGGTAGCTCTTGAACTGCAAATGTGTTAACAAGCTCTTTCCGTCATGTGTTAGAAATTGTTGCAACATGGAAATTTCCACGTCGCCTACTACATTGTGCACAATATGCAGTTGCTGGGGGTATTTTGAGGCAGAGGTTGCTCTTGTGGCCATGAAAACGAAATCTAGAAGCAGGCTTAATGCGGAAATAACTTGATCTATGCGTTATTATTTGATGAGCCTCGAATGTCTATGTTTTCTAACAACGAACAGACTCAGCCTTCGCATCGACTGTAGCGCACGTTGTGTTATTAAATATTTTTAGTTGTTTTTACATCTGCTCTGTGCATGTGCAGCAGTTGTGCAGTCCGTGGGCCACGGATCCTCTGTTAGTTCATAAATTGGATCACATGCTTGAAAAGGTTGAGCACCCCTGCATTAGACAAAGTGGGCATGAGAGAATATTTGCTGCATCCGTAAGGCTGCACCGAAAGTTTAATCTTGGGTTGTCATCAGCGTCACGAGTTAGTTTATTTCATGCAGCTAGTATGTTCGATTGTGCAGGTGTTGTTATGCGCTATCACAACAACACGAAACACATTTAATGCGTGAGAGCCAGTCAAGCAAAATAAGTTTATTAGCAAGCTTATTATCAAATGACAAAATTCCTGCGCTTACGCAGGCAGGTAAATTAGAGACGTTCTAAAAAAGGCTCAATCGTTTTGAATCAACAGGTTCACATTTAATCTTTTGAGAACTTGAAAGGATGACTTTGCACTCTTGAGTTTAAAAGATTGTTTCGGTGTTTCACCAGAGGAGTTTCTGAAATAACAACGACTCCGAGTTCACCTTTACTGAGATTTGACGCCCGTGCGATCTGCGCAATGTTCGACTTGCGATAAAGATGTCGCTTGTCTTTCAAGGCGTCGCACATTGTGTGCGAAGTTTACTCGCGCTGGCAAATGCTGGTTTTTCGTCTTTCGTGTCTTCGCAGCGAAAACCATATTACAGCTTTTCTAAACGTTTATTAATATGAGAAAGTCGAACAGCTTACGATTTTCATTGTTTTGATGGTTACAAGCCGAGGTTGAGTCCATCCGTTAAGGTCCTTTGTGATGGTGTCGGTAATATTGGTTTAGAGAAAATCAATAAACAAAACTTGGAGTAAAAAAAGCCATTGAGTTGCAATATGAATTTTCAGACGACTTCCTCACTTTAACAGCTTATTTGTCATCCAGGACCCCCCGCAAAGGTCTTTTCCTTTGCGTCATTCATCCGTCGCCAGTCAAATGTCCTGTAGAAGAAGATCACCTTGAAGAACTTCAACTGTGCTTGGCAGAGGTCTTCCCACAGAGTATTGTGCTGGCGACAGGGGCGAAACAAATCGTTCCTTAAAACAACAAGGCCAATTGCTTTCGCGTGAAGTTATTGATGGAATCGTTTTTTTTTGTCGCCAAGGCAAAGCTTCGTCACAGCAGGAGGCGAGTGTAACTGTTGACTGTGTTGACACTGCAAAGCTGATTTGACACTCGATTCTTTACAAAAACTTTCCAGAACTGACCTTCAGTGTCAGACAAACTTCTGCCTGTTGTTCGAGGACTGGTGCAGCAGAAGCAACAGGGCAATATCATTTTAAGGTCATGGAAAGAACCTGAAGGTTGTTATACATAGCAGCTACAATCTGCTCTGGGAATCAGCCACAACGCTTTAAGAAGCAAAACATATATTGCTTCATTGATACTCACGCAGCAGCCTTTTGATCAAAGACTGTAATCTCAAGAATGGAACCAATGTGGGTTTTAAGACCACCTGTGTTTGAAGCTTCCTGCAATGCTGCAAACAAAATCTGGAACCGCAGAAGTTTGATACGGGCTCTGATGTTAACACAAAGCTTTGTATGGAGGACATAAGCTTTATTCTAATCTCGGGTTTCAGAAAAAATGAGAAGGAAGACATGTTTATGTTTACAGCAGTATTTGAAAAGTTTCGCAAAGTTACTTTTAACCTTATTTTTATCAACTACTAATAATGATGTAAATTGTTTGGGATTTAGGGTTGCTAAATAGAGCTTAGAAAATGTAGTCTCTAAGTATTCTTTGATCCGGGAATGACGATGTCAAGAAATAAAATAACTTAGACTTGTTTGCAAGTTAGGCTACCATTAACGCCAAAAAACTTTTACTGTACGTTTGAAATGCGCCTTACTTTTGTTTGAAACGTACATTAGGTGGAGAACATCATACGTCATCTATGTTTTGTTATGAACTAAACACTAAGTGCCGAAACCTTGGCAATATAAAGGTCAGTATTGGCAAAACCTAAAAAAGTCAAAAGAACTTGACGCATATTTGATGTTAACGTTATTTGTTGTTTTTACAACCCTTTCATTCACGTCAAGGTATATCTGTTGAAAGTCAGCCAGACACAGATCTGAGTAAAGTTGTTTGCGTACTGCAAAAAGTGTATTTTTCAACCGATGTGAGTTGAGTTGCTGTCACGCGTACCTGAATAATCTTTCGACAGCAACAGGGCCAACTTATTTACTGACAACCTGTTTTTATTTCTCAGCGTGTAGCGAGCTATTCTTTGTAGTAAATGCGCAATGCTCATCTCGCGGTATTGCAACGGTTTCTCGTGCCAGACCATGTCTGTGCTGTTGAAACAAGCGATTGGCAAAGGCGAGTCCTCGAGAAATCAAACTGAGTTTATGTTTTGCTGACTTCACAGTTTTGTGGAAAGCGTGTCGCCAGCGCAACCATGACAACCAAACTTCAGAGTCTTTTACACGGAATTTCGTGGCACGTGCCGCTGGTAACTGTAGCCAACTTTTCGGTAAAAGTCTGCGGCAGATAATAAGATGTACTATTTCAAAGCAGGCACGCGACGTATACCGCCGAACAAGGCTGTGTTTTTCTTGCTAGAAGCTATTTCGCGACGTATGCAGCCATTGCAGTGGTAGAAACCGCTTCTGTTCACAGTCGAAAAGACGCCGCAGTGATACCGCCACGACGCGACCGACGAGTTGAACAACCTACATAACCAGGGCTGTCTAAACAAACAGTAACTTTTCCTCCGGGAAAGGCCTTTGCTTCAGTAAGACTTTGCCAGGTAAATCGTTAAAAACCTTCAGGCAATGAGCAAATGTTGTTTAGGCTCGCGGAACTGAATGTTTGCCCGATCAGCCAGACTTGCTCTAACTTGAAAATTACTGATGCCTTTTGAGGAAATGTAAGACAAAGTTACAAGAGACTGGCTGGAGCCCAATATGCATTTGTCATTGATCTTAACAAAGACCATCTACGTTACTGTCAAGAAGAAAAGTGATCGATTCGAGTTTTTTCGGCATAGCCCAGTGAAAGCTTTCATTTATAAGCCTCAAAATCATCACACAAATAGGAATTGCTTGATGGGTCTCGGAAGCTAATTTGTGTGCAAGCGAGTACGAAAGTCATTGCCAAGAATTTTAGGTTATATTCATGCTCTTCTTAATCTTGTTTGTTTGAGTTTTTGTATAAATTCAGTTTTTATGATAACAGCACAGGCTAAATGCTTTTACTTGTTTCTATCCTCGCATATAGTTAAAATATCAATTGATTATGTTTACTATGAATCGATGGGCTTTTCTTCCTTCCGCAAATTTTGTGAAAGTGCCAATAACCTTTTCAATTTGAAAAAATGGAATTAATGTTGTAAACAAGCGTAGAATGTTGCGCCATCACCCCATGCTTTTCGCGTACTGTCGCCGAGCTGAGAGCGACTTACGGCCTTCCCTGTTTTTTCTAATCAGCTTCAGGATTTCACCTTGGAGAAAAAAATCGCTGCTTTTTGGAAGACATATATAGGACCCTTCAGATTACTTTAGTTCGCAAGAAGGAATTTTCTCTCAGTTCGACGTGGACTAAGGACTGGAAAATTAAGCTAATTATAGCCAGTTACGTTGAAGAAACAGTTTCGCTGCAAAGCTTTCAGCTCGTTATACTTGAAATCGCGTTTGCAGCTCCCCAACGCTTTGGATCAGTGTCTCACGGCATCTCTAGTACTGAAACTGACCTTGCATTAATTCGATACAGTGCTTCAGTCAATAGCATGTTTCGATGTTATTTTTTTTCACTTTTTCAAGTATTGCTGTTGCTGTTGACAATAGAATGGCATAAAACCGTTTGTGCGTGATTACACCCTAGATTCGAATGGCGGTCTTACTTGAGTATTGAAAGAAATCCTTTAGCAGTTCTTTCTCCGGAAGCGATCGAGTTTGCATTGTTCAAGGGCAATTGTCCGCCATATTAATCGTACTCATTGCGCGATATAGCAGCATTAATCACGTTAACGAATTGTTATTTCAAAATCCGAAACAACGTCACACTGACAGGACTAGCACTTAGGCGCTGCTTACCGAGCACGGTCACGTACGGTAAGCAGTGTGTATTGTTTTGTGTGCATTGTGTACAAATCCGTGCCAAACACACGGGTAGGCCACGATTGCCTCAGTCATGCAGAGCAAGGGGGCTAACAGCTTAGTCATTGTGCAACTTGGGTCGCTTTGTGTTGACTTAGAGATTTAAAACAGGACAGCAACCTAAAACGGAGCACTGGTGAAATATTCAACGTTTTTCCGGAATTCAAAGACCGGGATACGTTAAATTTGTTGCGCGATGGCTGTCTGAAAAAAAAGAGATTTTCAACCAAAAAATATGCCGCAACCGGACTTTTTGAAATCATAAACGCGGCATTTGTGAGCAAAGCAAAAAATACGTGATTTTTGTGAAGAAAGATATTTACTCGGTTTCGCCATAACTTTGAATGCACATCGTGCAATGAGTCTGAATAGAGATTTTGCTTCGGCCGCAATAATTACCAAAACAGCATTGCGACAAGTTTTGGAATTCATTACCATGCTTGTGCAAATATATGCAAAAGTAAAGCAACCCTCAAAATTCTGGATAAGCATTAAATGGCCATGCCATTGAAGCTGTTCAAGTTTTGTCAAAAATAATCTAAAAAAGTTTGTTTTCGACGAACGAATGGCACCGCGTTGAAGCACAATTGCCATAAACTAAACGCCATGGACAATGACTTCAAAAGACAGAGTTAGTGAAGAACGTTGGAATAGCTCTGCAGCCAGCTTAGTCTGACCTCGGATCTTTATGGAAGCAAGTCTTTCTCTAACACAATAGAATATTTCCATGTATGGGATGACCCTGCAATAGTTCGACAGGCAAAAAGTGCCAGTAATACTTCCCAAGCAAATTGACACTTCATTTTATACAGTTCCTCAGTGTTTTTTCTACAGTTGCTTCTGTAAAATAAATTTAAAAGCAGCTTTCACATGTCTTTTAATCTGCAATGCTGTACAGCACTTTTGTTAGCATTCAAAAATATAGAACTTTGCTCTGAATTTGAATTTTCGAACAAACGCTGAAAATGTGCCTCGGCTCCCTGCAGAAAAGGACCTGGTCTACGCCTTGTGGAACACTGCGCGGAAGTTCCGTTGCTAAATTAATCAAAGCTTTCATAAAAATAGTTAAGTCGGTCTTGGCAAGATGTCTGTACACACTTTACGGATTTATCGCCGTGTGGAGAGTCACCGAAGCCAAACAAGACTCGTCGTACTGGCTGCTTCTTTTCGCTCTTTGTCCTCTCGGATTGGAAACTATTCACGCAATTCTTCGAAAAGGAACTGAAATGAAATGGTATGTAAAGGACTTGAGCATATGAAATGCCATTTTGATCTGTGCTGAGAACAATGAGAATGGGTAATGAAACGATGCTTAACAAAAGAATATTATTATCATATTAGTAAGTTGCTCATCTGAAAATCACAAGTAAATAGTGAATGCTAATAAAAATTTATAGGATTTACTGGTCAAAACAATTAAACAGTAGACAAATTGTATTCACGTAGTGTCAACTTGATTGCACTTTCGAAGAAAATGTACTAGTTTCAAAGCCAAGCTGTGTTTTTGAGGTAGAAATAAAGTCTTGTTTTCGCAGACTACATTCGCCATAAAACGCTACATGTTTTCACATCAAACAATAGGTTTTTAAGTGTTTTATCGCTTCTTGGACTCACAGAAGGAGGATTTAAGGCACTGATGTTCACCCAAGGTTAGGAAGCAAGCGAACCAAGGCGTCATGATTTTGGAAGCGGGGACCGAAGCTTAAAAAACGGCAACACGGAGGACGGGCTCGACTGCATCTTTAAGCAAAATCATTTGGCGAACTTCGTCCAAAATTGGAATTTTTGACAGTTTTATTGCAATTATTCAGTGGCAGGCTTATAATTTGTCAAATGACGGAGTCCTGAGAAGGACGCTTAAGTGCAAACGAGTAGTTGTTGCAGTTTCGGGAGTCTTGCAATTTTTGAAAATTGGAATACTCTTTAGCTACCAATTCATTCTGGCCAGAACTTGGGACGCCTGACAGGACTCCAGCTATTGATCATATAGTCTTTTTAAGGACAGATTAAGCTCGTCAGCCTAACAAGACAATCCGTCTAGGTGTGGAGAAGCCACAAGCAGGTGAGGAATATTCTCCCAGGTAGCCTTACACAACTGACATTGGAGCAACATAATAGCCACCTCTGTCCTTTGATCTTCCTTGGGGAGGCGATTTGTGTTCTACGGATTACTGCACAACTCCGTGCATCCTTTGACGCTAACCTTTGTCCCAGCTCGCTTTGGAATTTCACCAAGCGACCATTCTCTTTCGTAGACGTTCTGCCGCAAGCACTGAACGTATTTAAAGTTTGATGAGAGTCTATAATACCATCCAACATAGGTAAAATTTGCAAATGTTGCAAAGTCGTTTAAGAAACAGCAGCAAAACAAGCAATGATTTGAATGCAACCACATTGAAATCAATCTCCAGAGGCTACAATTTCGGACTTTGATGTCTCATCAGAGGTGCGAAGAGCAGAGTCATAACTCATAACCAGGGCCACAAACAGCTGATATTTTCGAGGGGGCAAAACGAATGTAACATAAGTTGTTGCACTATTTTCGAGAGGGGGCAAAAGATTGTAACTTGTTGTTGCACCTAATAACTAAACATATTTTTAAAAACCTTAGGAGGGGCAATTGCCCGCTTTCCCAACCCTGGTTGCCGGCCAGGTCACGACTGGGACTTTTTCAAAACCTGCGATGCAACTGGAAACATCCAACATAGTTTCTTTTGTTGCGCCCCTGCTTTTTATCGATAAGTCTAACCCTCAAACATTTAAAAACTTTTCATAATTTTAGAAAAAATAGTGAAAATATCGTTAAGTCTATATCTCTACCGTTTGAAAACCTGCCTAAATGTTTGACAAAAATCGAGAAAATTTTCTTTAACAGAAAAACGCGACAATTTTCGTAATCTTACTCAGATTTTCTGCAGACAATTCTCGCTCTCAAAAAATATGTTCTTTTCTACTTCGCACCATTTGAAAGGAGCGCGTGTATCTTAGAAGTATTTTAACTACTTTTAAACTTTTGCTTTACAGCGGAGTGCTTAGCATACCAAAATTAAACCAAAATCTACAGTTTTTTTGCTACGATCCGTTAATCAAAAAGGTTACAAATGCACTGAAGTAAATCATTCTCTTGGATTTGGATGCTGTGGAAACGGCAAATCCAACTAAGACTGGAGTGCAATTGTTCACCAGCTGCACAGAATATATAAACATCGATGCACTTGTCTGAATTTTACTGGAAAATAAATTGGATTGAAAAAATCCGTAGTTTTATATTCAGATGCCGTTGTCAGGCGTCTGTAGACAGGAGCGGAGCAGCGAATAAACAAAGGTGTTTNAGAATTTTTCCCGTTTTCAGATTCCACAGCCTGTCCNGTTCCGGCAAAACCTACTTTGATGTGTTTATTCCCGCAGGATTCCGCACGCGCCTGAAGTCACGTTTACGGATATCGGATCGACTCTTCAGAGTCTGAACCTGAACCTATGGTCGCGCTAAAAGCAACAGATGCGGGGCGTTAAGTCGCTAAAGGGTACAAAAATACCGCGGTCTCAGATTACCCTGCCAATGCCTTTTCAGAATGTACAGATAGTTGATAATCGTTTTTTATGGCTCGATTTGTTGAAGCGAGACAATTTCACTGAAGTTCACTGCGGACAAAAGTTTAACCTCAAATATTTCATTATCCAAACAAAGCATTCTCGGCCGAAACTTATAATGAGAGTTCAACCATGTTCGACAAGTTTTTGGACAATTGGCTTGGGTACCGCTTTCTAAAAGGTGTCGCATCACAGTTCGCCGAAATAGTTTGTCCAGTTTATGCAACGAGACAGTGGCAGGACACTGATCACGATCGCTATCATTTGCCCCATGACTGGGAGGTCTGCTCGCTGGGACAGAAGCTTTGTTCAAGCGCAGTGCAACGCCACGTGACAAGAGGCCTTATAAAAACACACCACTTCGCCGTCGCACGAATAATAGGCCGATTCCGGCTGAGCGTTTTTCAAGAAAAAGGTTCACATTTTTGTCGCACTACTGCAGAGAAAACACTTCACATGTAAGCATCGCCTTTTACGATGTAAAAAGCGTTTATTTTGACAAGAAAAGCGAGCCTAACGGCCATATGGAAATACCTTTGTTCATTGCATTAAAAATAAGCCCTCGAGTTACATAACAGGGTTTTGGCAGAAAGCCTATATTTATGTATGCAATAAGATGTGTAAAAACAACTCTTTAATTCCAAGCTTTGAAAGATTTGGGCTTACAGCTAATTTCAAGTTGCCATCATGATAAGATGTGTTTCTTAATTTGTATTTTGAGAGTGAAGTTCCCAGTTCCAAGGCAGCAGCAAACAAACTGAATTGAACAGGGCTATTCCCTTACAGGATTGCACAAAAATTTTGAAATTGAAGCAAATTTTCTCTAAGTTTACGAAAAATTTGGGCTTAACTCGAGAAACCTGTTTGCTTCGCAAAACGTTCGTCAGGTCATATCTCTTTTGAATACATCTCCATATCCTCATGATATTGCTTCAAAACTTATTTACGTCAATTATTTTGATTTGAAAACGCTTAACAACACGTTAGTTTCTACGAATTCATTGCTGAAACAGCAACATATTGGCTAATAGAAATACATCCGGGAAAAAAGAAGCGTCAAAACATACGCCGTCACAATGGTAGCAAAAGGCAAGATGAAGTTATGCAGTGACGCCGTAAAAATCCTGATCGCTCAACCGCAGCAAGATGGCATGTTGTTGTTACAGCGCCAGAAAATTCTGTACTCCTCTTGTAATTCCACAAAGGGTACCTGAAAGTCGAATATAAGAAGTGGAAAAATGTTAAGTATGCAGATTTTTCAAAAAAAATAAAATGGAATACACAAAGTGCTTTTTGTGGAAAAACAAGAGAAGCAGCACAGCTCTAAAAACTAAGAAACTCAACCAAAACCTACTGTTTTGAAATGTTCTGACTTTCCAAAATGAAAACTTCTTGTCGTAAAACGTTGAATCACCTAATTAACCGGTAAAAACCGTTGTTTGTGCAGGATGACACCAAGCATCTTGTACTTCTTGTTGATCGGCATACCGTGTGTTTGGCTGATGGAGCTGAAGTTGCTTGAAGATAGGTTGCAAAGCCTTGTCAGCTCATCAGCATCGACCAATTCATCGCAAACTGTCAGTTCATCACCAATGGTAAGGATTCGTGCAAGGGTTGACAACTCTTTCAAAAAATATCGTCGAGCCAAGAAAGTACTCTCTTGCTAAATAAGATGTTTCAAAATAGAACCACCGCGTTCAGGGATAACTAATGTTTAAAGCAAATTTGTATGATTTGGTTGCATGCATGTACTTCAGATCTTTTCTTGTACTGCACAGACGTAATTTTCCGTCCTGTCAACCTTTTCCAGGGCAAAAGAAACAAAACTCCGAAACACGTCGTAGATCGAATTTTTCGAATATGATTATACCGATCAATAGTTCTTGGTTCGCCTAAAGATATGTTTACTTTAAAAAGTATGTGATCATTAGGTCTGCTTAGAAACTCATTACATCTTTTCTTTGAGAGATTTGCTAATGGATCTTCCTAACCCTTCAGACACACACAAGAAGCATCAAGGGTATCAGGCGTCAGCTTATGAAAATGAGTCAGTTGTTTTTAAAAATAAGCCCAGTCAGCTATTTTTAAGAGTCAGGCGGACAGTTTCAAAGCAAACACATACGAAACAGCAAAAAGCAATTAATGCAATCAGCAGAACGAANTTATGAACTATTAAGTAAACTGCCTAAATGCCTCTCTCATGAGCACATGCAGAAAAGCGTTTATCAAACAGCGACCGTTTTTGTGCTAGAGCAGATTTTGATACTGACGTTCTTTCGGGCAGTTGCTTCTTAAGTATTTATTTGGAGGAGGTGCCAAATCGCAGTCATGCCTCATCAATATTACTTTAAGTGCACTATTTAAATGGCTACATTTGCACAGCGTTTACCTACGTGTCTTTACCTATTTGGCGAGAATAAGGCAACGTTACATAAAAACTGTGCACATGTTTTGATTAACCAGTTGCAGAAACAAAATCTTTAATTTCGGTATGTTGTCGCAAAAAACGATTTTTAGAAACTTTATTGACAGGTTTTAGTTGCTAAAGAAACGGAAACGTATGTGACTAAAATGTAAAGGCGTTTTTTTCCCAAATGTTTTGTAATCACCACGCGCATTATTCGTTTAAAGAAATTCGCAGAAATGTATGCTTTCTGTTTTGTTTCCAGTCATACTTCGAGTGTATCAGACGGACACGGAACGGAGTAGAAATGTAATAAAGTTAAACGAGATTAATTTCACCGAGATTAATGTAAGTAAATCAGTGGAAAGCATGAAACAAGTGTTCTTGCAAACTCAAAGTTTTATTGAAAGTCAAGCCCTGTCAGTTCCTCTTTTTGCACATGAATCAACTCTAAGTCGATATGCGCAACATCGCAGCCACACCTCTTCTTTCTAATTATGACGTCATAACAGCCGATGGGAAAACTATGGGGTCAACAAACAAACATCAATATCATTTCAATGATTTTCTTGAAATACCAACCCTTTATTTTTGTAAGTGGGGGCGTATCCTGTGGATTGCTCATCATGTTAAATACTTTTCTGCTCTTGCGCAGTTTTCGCAGGAGCTGAAGGGAGCGCAACATCAAACCTGCCCGAGTACCTGCCGCCTGGCTCCGTGCGTTTTGTCGTACAGGGGCAGTTTTGCATTTTTCCCTTGGAAAAAACAGCAGCAGCGCGTATCAACTGCTCTGCTGCAGTCGCCTCCGATAAGAACCAAGCTCACTGCTTACCCCATTTGCAGATTCCTATAAGCATAAGTCTTTCGGACAGCGGCTGGACACTGGCTTTGGAGCAAATACTGATATTTGTCCTGGTGATGGGAAAATGGATTGGACCGAAAGGCGAGATGTCACGCAGCGAACTGTCGCAGCTCTTGCTTGTCAACATTGCTGCAGGCGCAGACATAATCGAGCTGCTGGAAGTATTCGGAGAAGATAAGGTAATGCTTGCGTTTGGGATGAAACATTTGCAAAGACCCTTTGCACTGTGAACNTACATGTGTACTCAGTTCTTGGGAAAGGTGATGTGTTTTTGATTTCTATCATGCTTGAGTTCTCTGGCAAGGGAATTTCTCACTTCATGTCATTCAATTCAATCGAGTGGCTACAGTATTGTTTTTGGACTAACACTACTGCCAGAGGATTGTTTGCAATATCGTTCTTTGCTTTGTATCGTAACTTTTTTCCAGGTAGACTGTTTTTGCAGGACTTTCGATTTTTGAGTGTTTGATATTCGTGTTCAGATTGTTACCTTTGGTATATTCAGATTGTTACCTCTGCCTAAATGCTAGTGGACACAGAATTTAAACTGTCACACGATGAAAATGTTCCGAGTATTGAACGGTTGTACAAAATTAACATTTGCCAGCAAAATTCGCATTTGCAGCTTTCATGACATACAAATATGAAGTCTTACGTTCTATCAGTGAATCTGTGTCATATTTTTTGCCAACCTGCCATCGCTTGTGAAACGATATTCCTCGATGTTGGAGGGACGTTGTGACAAGAAAATCATGTCACAGCTGCAGTCGTTCAGCCATTATTTGGTTATCACAGTCTTGGAGACTCTTAAACCGACTACTTCAAATGAACTGTGCATTTTCGTTTCTTCCTTTTTTCATGTTACGAGGGCAAAGTCGCGGGGATCAAAAGACTTGTCTCGTGAAACTTTTCCTGACTCTTGCTCTCACTATAATTCCTACTGCCAGACCTGTGTCGTGTCTACAGCAAAGACGAAGGTTTATTGTCTTGCTTCGTTCCGGCCAGAGTTTGAATAACGAATTTACCGGGTCGGCAGCGAACGCCATGACCACCAAGCCAGCAAATTCTGATAATCCATTTTTTGCTTCACGAAAAAATTGAAATTTTTCGTTGCATGTACAGGACCCGTGTGGTACTACGAGTTTAACTTTTGCAGGTTGACAAATTAAATTTTAAAAAAATGAATTTTGTAAACTGAAAACAACGAAAAGAAATAACAGTCTTAACCAGTGCTTCCCAACCTTTTAGCTGAAGGGTGCCAAATCCAGACTTACGACTTTGTTGGAGAGCCGCACTAAAGAAATTTTACCACAAGTCAATCGACACGTTTTGGTTTATAGCAAAATGAAGTCTGGTACACAAAATATTAGAGGTTTTATTGAAAGATTGCTGATGACGGCACAAAGGGTGCTTGGGAGCCGCATGCGGCCCTCTGGTGGTTGAGAACCACTGATCTTAACAATGTAAACCAGTCAGTACTTCCGCCACTTTCTTTCTGATCTGTGAACGGGCTACGCCTGTGTTTATAATTGGTTTCTAGCGCTTGAGTTTCAGCCTTCACATAAATCAGCTGTACATGCAGCGTAAATGTTTGAAACGTACAGACTTGGTATCAGTTTGCAAGTTGGGTTAATGAAGTTGCACTTCGCTGAAATCAATCACTTCTGCTTTTGCGTTCAGGTGAGCCAGAACAGGGAAATCGTTTTCCTCGTGATGGCGATGTGGAGCTGGAGCTTGCTGCAGTTTTGCTTGGTACTGACAGCGTCAAAAGAATTGCCGGAACTACACGATGACTCGTCAGAAATTATGATAACGGCCAAGAATGTAAACATACATGGGAAAACGGAAGACATGTCGAAAGCGTCTAAAACGTGTGGAAATGGCCAAAGTAATGACACTGAGGCTAACGTTATTCAAAGAAAAAAAGTCACAAACAAATCCAACGGGATTTCAAACGACTATCCCTCTAAACAGATGCTTTGTGAAAAAAACGGAACCAAAAAGAACCCTTTGCTTAATGGCGAATTGAAGCAATCTCATACCAATAATTCCGCAAGCAATGGGAATAAGCAGTTGCCAGTGATTGTTGCTCCTGGACTGCATGAGGATAAACCAAGTCCAACTTCCCCAGGCGAGTATCAGATTCTCAGTGCTGAAGACATCAAGGCAGAAGATCGCTTTCAAGCAGATGAAATCGTCGAAAAGTGTGTTACTGGTCAATACTGTTTCGAGTGCTTTTGCTGTTACACCGAGGTATGGGGAATGGTGATGAGTATGGTATTTCAAGATGGGCCCTTCTTCATTCTTCGCATGTTTATCATGTTCCATTACAGAGTGATTACGCACATGAACGTTTTTTTTACTTGCAAGAATGCCCTGGTCATTCTCCTGCTTCTAAATCGGATACGAGTCATTATCTTGGAAGAATACAAGCCGTGGAAAACCCACATGACTGAGTTCAAGTACCAGCGTCAGGAGGAAGCCGACGAAAAGAGGCAACAGCTGGGTCTTCAACTCAAGTCCAGTCAACCTTTAGTTGAAAAGGAAAACAGCATCGTTTTAGACGAAAACGCAGGTTCTCAGAGTCGCCCAACCACTGGAAACGGTCTACGTAAGCCTAGATGGGTGACGTGGCGAGCTTGAACTTTTCCGTGGACAATGGTCATCTTTCTACATTGTGAAAGCTGAATGATGTTGCGATAAATCTTGCTGAGACTGCTGCCCTCTGAGTTTTTTGGCAAAACATGAAGTGGCAATTGTTTGAGGACAATTTCGGTTTGAGAAACGCTGTGTATGTTAACACATTTTGCTACGAACGCTGTGTGTGGTAAATCAACAAAGTGCCAAATGATACAAATTGTTTTTCAGTGCAACAGGGCAGCTAAATAGTAAGTACGCAATCCAACTGTTCCGCGAACCCTCAAAGAGAAAATCCAAACGTTTTGTCGAAAACTTTCCAAATGTGCGGCGGCGTTGAGAGTATCACTGCAACCCGATATATACGACTGCTATCTTCTCACGCGTCGATAACCGCTTGCTCGATTCATGACTGATGGTAATGCGTGACGCATTCTCTTTGATAGTTGTTGGCGAAAACGATGGGCTGAGAATGTGTAATGTGCCCTGTTGCTTTGCAGAACCGTGCTTCTTTTGTGTTCTTTATCGCCAAGCGTACGAAAGCTTCAAAGAGCACAAAGTTATTTGTGCTGCCACAGCCAGGTGCCAATCAACAGTAAAGCAGAATTGTTTAAGATAAATAATTTAATAATGAGGGTTTTGCAGTAAACTTTAGATTTTCAGGTCTTGGTGTACGTTTTTTTTATCCATGTGAGCATGCAAACGAAGTTACTTTAAACCAGGGATGTGCAACATTTTTTGTCGGTGGGCCATATAACCAACTTCAGACGTCTAGCTGGGCCACACGAAAAATTTAGTTTTTTAGCATAAACTGTCGGATTAGGATTTTCATGCATTATGGGGAAAAATCAGGGTGTTGGCAAGGGCCACACCAAATGGCTTGGAGGGCTGGATGGAGGCCCGCGGGCCGCCTGTTGCACACCCCTGCTTTAAATGGACTGACAATTATGCAGTTCGTTTGTGCAAAATAGAGAAAAAGAAAACACTTTAAAAAATATTCCTCAACTGCACAAGCGATAAAATATGCTGTTTACATAAAAGTTTATTTTGAATGATATACGCACAAGCCTTTAGAATTTGTTTCAGCTTCAGATTTGCCATTGTGCGCAGCACGACTGATTTGATTCGTTTTTAGTAGCTTTTCTTTCTTATGGCAAAAAAATCCTTGATCTAGAAAATCTAGCAAATCTCATTGAATATCTTGTTTATCACCGTCAACAATGAAGACATTTTGCTGCAAACATCTTAAACATAAAATTTCAGTTGTTGTTTTTTACTGAATAGTATACAAAAGAAATCATTTACTTTAAAAACAAAAAGATCGATGAGGAATGAAAAAATATTAATTTTGTCCGTTCTAGGAATCTATTGGAGGCTCTTACCTTTCTATCAATTTGAATAACGGAAGCCCATTAAAAATTTCTGCAACCGGTTGATTAGAAATGTAGTCAGTTCTTAAAAAACGGAACACCTTTTGCGAAATATTTAACGTTTCTTTATAACCTCTAGAAAAAAATCAGTGCTCGAAATGTCAAAAAAATAGGGAAGACATAGGGTTAAAGTCAAAATCATTTTCAACACAAACAGACTGAGGTGGTTTTCGTGGCAACTTTTATAGCCAATAACTCTAAGGGCAATTTTAAATTACCTGGAGGGGCCTTTTACCTTTTGTCAAAACATTTTTGAATGAGGTTAAATGGAAAGGTGGGACGAACAGTTTTCCAAGAAAAACACAGGGAAAAAGTCCCTTACCGCAGAGGGTTGCAGGGATTAACTGCCTTAACGTATATCCATATCCTCGCCCAACAGGCGCGAATGGAATGCATGCGGTGGTGATGAAAATGCAAATTTATGTGAGAATTTCAATAAACAATAGCTGATAAAGAAACAACCACTCGCTATTAGCAAATGCCACTGCAGAGTGTAATATGATTCTGAGTGTAATGTTATTACATCACTGGGTTTAATATTATTTAGGTATTGCGGCACTAAATGAAGTGCTGCTGGACTCATGGTATTGTTTGAGAAAAAATTATGTCTCACCACTTATAAAAACAAGTTTCGTCTTTTTAAACGTAAAAATACCTTTGATGTCTTTGTGCAACTGGAGCAAACCTGGATTTGATTTTGGCGAGACTGCTAGACGCGTTTGCACTTTTGTACGTTGCCGTTATGCTTTACATACGTTCAGCTGAGCTTGGAAGCTCAAGAATGTTTTGCATTTGTGGGGCACATCCCAGATTTTCGAGGAGTTCGCTTGCTTCTGGTACTTTTAGTTTTTTGCCCATGTTCGTAAAAATGGGGAAAAGTGTCAAATCTCATCCAAGGTTAACTGTGATACCATACGCGAATCTCCGAAAATGCTGATAATGCCAGTAGTAACGCTGCATCTGACCAAAGCTAACACAATTTTTGAAGGTTACTTCTACGTCTGTGTTGGCAATGGCTTACTAATAACAAGACGCGTTATGATTCAAAATAAGTTTGTCAGCTTGGAACGACAGTTTGTACACGTAGATTGGCGGTAGTCTATTGAAAAGATGTAAAAGATGGAGTTTCTTTGCCGGGGATGGAATGAAAACTGGAATGAACGAAACCACTCTACAATCCTTGAATGTGATATTTTGCCAAGCAGTTTCATATTGCCGTCCTATAGCCACAAGAGCTTCTGAAAAAGACGATAAAACAAACAAAACTCTCGACGAGAGTTTGACCATCAGAAAGACACTTTGACGTTACTGACACACGACTTCTACTCCTAATGTTTCCCACACTGTGCTTTGACATGAAGTGGATGATTTTTTTCTCAAGCATCACGATTCACAAGCTTCGCGATTTCATAGTGTGTTTCATGCCTATAAATTCTTTCGTATATTTAAAATATTATTCTGAAGTGATATGTAAAAATCTAACCTCAGTTGGATTCTGTAAGCGACTGGTGTCAAACGTTCTGACTGTGAAGTTTTTAAACATTTTATCGGCAGGTTTATTATGTCCCATCAGCAAGACAATTTGCGCATATTCTTGAGGGTAAACGTAAAAATCTGCCTCAGGGTTGCTGTTGTAAATACGTTTTCTCAAGTGGTGAAGCAAGTCCAACAATGGGAAGAACCAGATGATCAAAAACAGCAAAGTTTTTGTCATGACAACATTATCTATGTCCAAAATATCAAAGACTCGATGCATAAAGCTTTTTCTAATCGGTACAAAACGGAAACTCGAGAGTGAGCTATACGCCTACGAGCGAAAAACCCGCTGTTGTTTCTACATTCTAGTTGCACTACGCATCGACCTACCATACGTCCTGGTTTGGCCGGGACTGTCCCGGAATTTCACTTCAGTGAAATTTTCAAAATGAACTCCAGCCTGATGATGCATTGTTATGAAATTCCGCTCAGTGGCCATTTGTAAAATTGGGGACTTATTGTTGCGTCATTTTTCCATTGTCTTCAATGGAACTACAACACCTGCTGCAGTTGAAGCCATTTTGTATGCTTTGAGAAGGAAAGATAACTTTCAGTTAGTTTTGAGTCATTTTATGCTGAAAGTAAGCTAGAACTTGATATAATGCAGAGTAACGTAACTAAAATTTTCCCTTTTAATCTAAGTACAATACTTTATATGTGTTCTCAGACAATCTTAAAACAATAAATAAGGTATAAAATTTGCCAAATTCAGGCCTTCGGCCGCTCCTCAGGCTATTTTATTCATGGTTTTGAATTTGTCCCGGTTTAAGCCTAAGAAATTATGATAAGTCTAACTACGCATATTAATTGTTCATCAGATTTTTGGTTCCAAGCATAAACGGCCCAAGCAGCTGCTCAGGTCCAAGCGGATTTTGCTTCTTTTTATGCCATGTTTGTTTATTTTATAAAACACTTTGTAAAAATAGTGAAGACAAGTTGAAAAACACGACAAACAAGCCCATAGATATTTTCAGTAGTTTGCTCTGGTATGGAGTTTCTTGGGTTGCTTGAGCGAGGCTGCCCCAGTGTACTACCGGTATGGGGTATCGCTTTTCTCCCTGCACCAATGCAAATATTGCAAAACAGCCTAAATCTTACAATCTATACAAGCACTCATAAATGAATTTCTACACTCTGCAAGTAATCTTTTTTGAAGTAAACAATTCCCTGCCAGAACAATGCGTGCAACACCCAGATCTTTGTACAATAACCTGCTGGTCAATACAACCCTGCCCACCCTTGACTGCCAAGTTTCAAGAGGATCCTTGCACCTGAAATCATCTCTAACCACTTTAAACAGTAGTAAACGAGTCTGCAGACTCGAAACATTGACCTACGTTTGTACTAAGAGGATGAATCTACCTTAGCAACATACGGCTAGACTTTTTTAAGTAGACTGATCTACGCTTGTTGGCGCTATGTACGTATTAGCGCTAATAAGAAACTGGACTTGTTTTTCGAAATTTCCCACAATATCTTTATGTTGATTGTAAGTTCCGAGCTTTTATCGTAATTGACCTTATTCTCTTCAGCGTTGTCAAAGTTTTTCTTAGCCATTGAATTATTTCTTTCAAAATATCTGCTCTTCTGTAATATCACCACAAAAGCATTGTTTTTGTCAGAGATCATGATAATTTTATTTTTATGACTCTTCCCTGCCATCCGTCGGTGAATTTTCATTAGTTACCCACATCTGCTATAGTGTTTTCCATGACTACTGAGACCAATTTATTTGAAATCATTCATTTGAGAACACGTTCATTTGAGACCACGACATTTGAGACCACGACATTTGAGACAACATTCATTTTAGACCTATTCATTTGAGACCACGTTCTTTTGAGACATTCATTTGAGACCACATTCACATGAGACTTTTTCATTTGGGACCACGTTCCGTCGAGACCACATTCATTTGATACCATATTCATTTGAGACAACATTCACTTGAGATCACATTCATTTTACGCCACCACCTTCCACTTCTTTGCGGGAGACCTGGAGTTTTGCAAGGTGACTCTTCATTTGAAGTTTTGCAAGGTGACGCCCTTCCGTGTCCAAGGTGACTCACGCTGGGTTGTAAATGCATTGCACTTTAAAACACCACAGAGGCCAGAAAACTCTTCATACGTCTGGCTTAGACGGGAGCGTTGCACCTCTGGAAGTCATTTTGTTACACCAAGTCAAAGAATTGTCTTTTACTTTCCTGCTCGTTTCCTTTATCGAAGCGCCGCAGTAATTTCAGTTTTTAACTGAGAAATGAAAGACGAGAAAAGAAAAAATGTCTTTCTGCATTGGTCGAAGGAACCACAGGAGAAAACGAGTCTCACATAATGTGGTCTCAAATGAACGGGTCTCTACTCAACAAGTCTCAAATGAATGCGGTCTCAAATAAATGGGATGGTCTCAAATGAGCGGTCTCAATCGTCTGTACAGCGTGTTTTACGCACCTCAGGTTTTTAAAAATAAGTTTGACTTTTTCAAATCATTTTTTTCGCTTTTTGCGTACCGCTACGTCTACGCAAAATTAGAAAAGGGGAGAAAAGACGGCCGTTACCTCATCATCATCATTATCTGCTAAGCTTTGAAAGATTCTTTGTGGAGCACAGAGTGTAGCCCGTTAGATTGTGGCCAAAACAGTGTTTAAGCGATCTGCCTTTGGCGGCGATCGATCGGCTGCAAACGCGGTTGGCACAAAGGTTTAGATAGCAAAGTATCATTGCATGATTCCTCTTCATAACACAGTCAGTCAGTCACCATTCAAATTGCTTGCGGTATTTATCGATCAGTTGAAGACCGGAAAGCGCGAACAAATGTCGGTTCCGTCCGGGATCAGAAGCGAATAAGCCATAGCTGCGATGGTTGCTTTTGATGCTGTTAAGGCATTCCTTTATATTCATTGAAGGTCTCCTAGGAGAGGAACAGTTTGTGCTTGGGCCTGAACAGGCTTTCATTTCGCTCTCACCTCCACTATCGTCGGAAACGAAAGAAGTCTCTTTTTCAGAAAAGTAGCGAACCGTAAAATACTGATTAGATCGCAAGCAGTTCGGAAATTACTGTAGTTTCTGCGTAATTCGTGCAACAATTTGCCGACGCACAAACAATCACCGCGCAGGAACGCGTGAAACCACTGAAAACTACGGGCGTTCTGAGAGCACTACTTGCGCTTTTGAGCAATTAGATGCCGCTACAGATCAAACAACCTTGCAATGCGAAGTACAAACTGGCAACTTAATGCTGCCATTCATGGGAACATTGCCTTTGGCATAGAAGCAATTTTTTAATTTTTCATAGTCAATTCATGGTTTTGAATGCTTTCAATATTCAAAAGGTGTCTTTTATTGGAAATCGACATTTAGGCAAATACATTGCTGCACGTGTGAAGAAACATCATCATCCAGTAGTAAACCTTTTCACACCTACAACGTAATGAGTTTCTAAAATCAAAGCAGTTGCGTTTTTTATGGAAAAAAACTTGCATCAATACTTTCCATGAAGTGAAATAGTATCCGTAATGTTGGGTAATCATTATTTAATATTGAAGGTTTCATCCTCATGCAGATGCAACTTTACCACTAGACCTGTAACATTTGTATATGACTTTCGTTTAGGAGTGCCATTTAACAGTTAATGTTTGAAATTTTAACTGGAGAAAGTCATGTCTCCGAATGATATGTTCAATACGAGTGAAAAGAACATCTTTTTAGCACCAACGTTATGGTTACATACCTCCTGTGAAAACAATGATGGGATTCGACCGGTTCGCAAGAACCTGTTCTTGGAATTTCGTTAATCCCGAGAACCGGTTTTTGGCTTTAAATCAGGGGTTCTCAATTTTTCCCATGAATGCCTTTTACCTATAACTTATTTTGGCAAACCTCTCATAGACCTGCTACTAACTTTCAATAGTGAAAAACAATACTAAAAATTAGGAAGCTAGTTAAAATCAATAATTTCCTAGCAGACTACCTTTTGTCAACACAAAGATCAACCTTTGCACTTATATCGGGCCAATTGCTTCTGGTGATTGTGATAATGAGAGAACCTGTTGTTTGTGAGCCCAGTAGTGAGAGAACCTGTTCTTAAAAAATATAAATCCCACCACTGCATGAAAAGTAATGCAGTTGGACATCTGCTGCATGCAGTCTGATTAGCATTTTTGAAGTTTTGTACTATTATGAGTCGTCCAGTGACAGATTTTCCCGTTAGGTAGCGTCAGTGATACAAAAAGCAAGGTTTTCTCCTTAGCGCACTGATCGCATTTGACTTTCATTGTGTAAAACATATTTTGACAAAATACAGGGGCACACAAACCCAACATTACTCTTTTAAATATACTCTTTAAAAGTTTAGAAATCAAGTCTTGGCGTGCGTGGTATACCCAACCAAAACAAAAACTACAGCAAAGAAACCATGATAATTGCCATTCTTACTTTGACGGAGTACGCATTTTCTTTGACTTTACGTAGACTGCAGCTCTTTCTATGCTTAGTGGCTGCAGCAGCGCATGGTGCAGAACATTTAGGAATACTCCAAGTCCAAACCAAAGCCTTCCTTGCTTTGCACTGCTGGGTGGGTGTTCCAAGCCGGCTTGTTCAGTTACCGATATAATAGAATTCTCAACGGTTTTCCCTTCATTCAACCAACGCTCCTCATGCNAAATTAAAGGCGACTTTTTTCAGTCGCGTTATATATCTTNATATCAGATAGCATATACAAAATTTAANTTACTTTAAAACAGTGGTTCTCGACCTTTTTCTGGCCCATGGACCATCTTTTTAAAAAAATATCCGATCGACCACTTTGCTATGCTCACACCTCACGAACAATTAGTCGAAACTGTGTTGCATATAGATCAGTGATCGTTTTATCAAGTATTTGTGGAGCTCTCTGTGAACCAATAGAAATTCCAGGTGGCCCACCAGTGGTCTACATGGACCACGTTGAGAATCACTGTGTTAAAAGAAAAAGCTTTCGCATAATTTTTTTTAAAAAACGTACATGAACACCAGCGACTTCAAGCAAAGCGATTCACCAGTAATTTCACCAACTCAATAAAAATTCCACTGTTTGCACGACCAGCGATCTTCACTGGTTTGTTTTTGGAACTTGGAATAAAGAAAAAAAGGTGGATTCGACATAGACGGCGGAAGTCAAAGTGGATAGTACAGCAGTATGAAGTTACTTAAGAATGATTGGTAGTTTGGTTGCTTAAAACGCCAGGCGTCCTGTGTGAAATACTGTAGTCGCCATAATGCACGGCCACTACCATCGATCTAGATCTGGAACCAAAGACATAAGGACGACTGGGAAATTTCGATTTTCCTACCCAAAATGAAGAAATTTTCAGTGGAGTTTTTGTTTTTGTAAGACTAACCTCAGATCACATATTTTCATATTTACCACCAGAAACAACCTGCTTCAGCGATGTCTATTCTTAGAAACAACCTGTGCGTCTCGAATTCTTTCTCGTACTCGTCACGGAAAAAGTTTTCTCGCTTGCTAATTTCTTTACTCAATTAAGTGATAAACATTCACTACAAAATTAGCTAAAACAAGCCCAGGCAGCGTACAGTGCTAACAATGTCTAATAGTGCGTTACGTTTTTGTGATGCAAGATTACACTATGTTTTTGAGGTCACGAACCCTTGATAATAAATTATTTACAATGAGATTGAAAAGGTCTGTATGACCATAGACCATGTATGACAGTCAGATATTGCCTATTAGAAATTGTTACCCTACAGAAAATACGGAAAAAGGATGCAAGTCACAATAAAGAACATTTCGTCGAATAAAGGACTACAATATCTTCTAAGACGTAGCACTTCAAAATAAGGACAACTGTTAGAAATAACGAAGATATGGTAACCCTGTATACAAACCATCACATACAAAGAATAGTTTAAACCAAGTTCCGACGTGTATTTCGTTTACTTGCACAAATTCCTGGAAGAGCAGGACTAAGAAATTGCATTTGTTAAAGGGCAATGACGCAATCACATTTCAAAATGGTACTTATCGTTCTTCCTATCCTGTTTCTGGAAGGCTCCCGCTCATTTACGAAATCGCTCAAGCCCAACCGCGAGCCACGCATGATTTGTTTCGTCCATTTTACCGCTCGTAACGTAAAAGTGGCGAAAGAAACAAAAGAAAAAATGATTACAGAAAAGCGTCAGAACAAGTCCTAAACCAAAGTGAAAACTTTCACTGTATTTCCTTAATCTGCGTGCATCATAGACAGGAGTCGCAAGCCGATGATTTGTTTTTGTACACTGAAACTTTGATGTAATTGATTTCTATAAAATTCTTCAATCAAATTTTTATTTTTTAAATGTTTATATTTCCATGAATATATTCATGACAAAAAGCATGTGAGAAAGCCGTTTGTCGGCTGGTGCAATTTTGCGTGTTTCTCAGAATTTTTTTGTAACCCGCCAAATGATCAGGTATTGTATTAGATTTTGAAGCTAAGCTAGTTGCAAAAATGTTTGAAGTTTTCGTCAAAAATAAGTGCATGGTATTTTGCTATATGATTTTGGGCTTCCCCTAATCTTTTTTTATACAAAGCCGCATTTTCCTAAACATTCTCACTAGTCCTCTGCCCCAGTACTATCGCAAACATTTGATTATTATTTTAAAAGCGGAAAAATGTTTATGAAACACTTTTATGATGCTCCCCCATTGTCTCAGAGGTAAGTTTTTAAAGGACTCAGAAAATCAGCTGCGTCAGTCGAGAGAACTAAAGAATACACAATA
>JGI24158J21664_10002069_pt1 | contig 23833 bp, 18 predicted proteins | sample Ectturendosymbi3_FD_21664 | JGI IMG/M metagenome (IMG submission 21664) | reverse complement strand
TATTTAGCACCAGAGCCGTAGGCCTGCTAAGCTATTATATTGCAGGAGACCCAAGCCTGACATGTCTGGAAGTTTTAGTTGTCAATGATATGTACGTCGGCCTTGTCTTCCCAGCTTTCAGTGTTTTCAAAAGCTTTCAGTGTGTTGCCAGCCTTGTCTTCCCAGCTTTCAGTGTTTTCAAAGTTGTTTATCATGAATACCCTTTTGCATTTTCTCCTTCTGCTATGTCAATCATGCCAAAGTCTCAGGAATGTATCCTTTGGTGGCCGTATCTTACGCTTGATCAAATGTGCTTATGACGGTTGGCTGAGTATGATGTCGTCATCAGAGGGGCCTCCTTTTTTAGTCTTCCCTCGGGCCCCCCAACCACGGCCTACTTAAGATACGGCCGGATATGTCACATTTTCCCGCCTGTTTGTCGGTCTGCTAGGTCCGACTGAGTGTGGATGTGGTGTGAGTTTATAGGTAGTTAGTTCCGCGAGTTTTGAGTTTATATATTTAAAACTTGGCGTTAGTTCGTTCATTCAGCCATTGTATTTGAAAAACAATCTTACGGTGGCATGTGCATACTGAAGCATGTGCTATTTAGCACCAGAGCCGTAGGCCTGCTAAGCTATTATATTGCAGGAGACCCAAGCCTGACATGTCTGGAAGTTTTAGTTGTCAATGATATGTACGTCGGCTTTGCCAGTCAAGGTTGCCTAGTTTTTCGCAGACTTGAAAGCTAATGTTGCTAGTTCGTTTCTCCTGAAAGCTACGGATTAGCTGTAGTCTTTTGATGTGGTTGAAAACATTTGGCAGTTATTGCAGGGGTTATGTGCAGTGCAAGCAACAGTTGCTTGGGTTTCTAGGGTTAGCTTCAGATGAGGGTAGAGGTATTTATAGCACAACTAAACGGGAGATTCTGTGTTGGGCTGGGGGTTGGAAATAAAAAACAAACCCAAAAAAATCAAATCACAAATAGAACAACAGTCACTCACATGAACAGAGGTGGAGGGTAAGCAATGCATAAAGAATTGAGAAATATGCACATGAAGTGAGTCACAAATATACAAAGTTTAGAAGTGCATAAGGGAAGCAAAATGCAGTTTTCCACAACACAGACCAGACCACACAGTAGCAACACAGTTAAGCACTGACGAACACGATGAAAACAAATGTTGCCGTTTCACAGCATACCTGAACAAGTTGAGTGGAAATATCAGCCAGTCACAAACTTCAAATTTCGCAAAAGATTGGAAGTCTGATAATAAAAAATAGAAAGTGACTACGGAGATATGCCTGGTCTGTCGCAATTCAAATAAAAAGGGCCAGTTTGTGATTCAAACTGCGTGGATCTCGTAGCCTAGGAGTTATGAATTACGGTTGTTATACCAATGGTTTTCGGTTCAACTCTCACCTTCACCTTGCCGACTTTCGTTTTTTCTTTACTTTTTTTCAGGCTTACGTGTTACCTTTAGGGGTTAGTGTTAGCTCAGGGTTAGGTACAGTTAGTGTAGGGTTAGGTTAGCGTTAGGTTAGGGTACGCTAGCATTAGCTTAGGTTTAGGTTAGGGCTACGGTTAGGGCTTATCTTTTACATTTAGTATTAGTTAGTTTCTACAAAGCCTACTTACAATTAGGCTACTGCACTCTCGTCGTGCGTTACTTACTGTTACGTCACAGGTGGCGTATGAATAAGTTTTCAAATTTCAAGATCCACAGGTTAGGTGTATCTAAAGCCACTGCCTAAAAATAATCAGTAAATGAGACGGGTAGCCTAGAGTAGATGAAAAACATTATTGTTATTAGGTTCGTTAGGTAATTACTGTCAGGAAGATCTGAAAATTTAAAAACATAACAAATTATCATTCATATTTTCATGACATACATTCCACATGCACTGACTGTATGTACTACTGTATAAGTCCTACATTAACTTTACATAATATTCACAGCAACCAGCATACTCACTGACTCACTGTTGTATGAAACAGTATCAGTATGGAATGGTTTGTAATTGCGCATGATTTGCTGAACAACTATAATTTAGGTTACAACTTGCCTGGGTCACTTGCCTAAATAATAGGCAATGATAAAATTATACCAGTTTTATCATAAAACTGAAAACTCTACCCTTCATCATAACCCACTGCATCTGATCTTAGCCAGCCCATTGGCATACAGACAACAGAGTAAAAGGAAGTAATTACTTTGGTCGATTTGAGTCCTATTTCAGTATAAGCTGTATACAGATGTCATACCACAGTGACATACTCACAGCATACAATTTGTAGTGACATCAGTGACATCGCCCTGCCCTGCGCCTACCTGCACACGTATCGGGACCTGACACCATAAGCCCACATCAGCAGAGCAATTGTGGCTTTTAATTTCTGGACCACCTCGCCAGCAGGGCCACTCAAAGCCACAATCTCAAGCGTGACACAGCAAATAAAAAGCCACAATCGACCAAAAGCCACAACTTGGCCACAATGAAATGCGCTATGTAAACAGGCTGAATGTGTCAGAAATAGAGAATGCTCATTGTCATTTAGCTCAATCCTTCGCGCTCATTCTTCAATAGAGATCTTTTGTTTGAGGCATAGCACAAAAAGGTGCGTTGAACCAAAACAAAAATACAAATATAATGCTTACAGAGATGCTGGAAAATTTCCTTCCTTCCAAAAGCCTGGGGCCCCCAAAAATCGGGAACCCTAGGCTTAAGCCTTTTTAGCCTAATGGTAAATCCGCGCCTGGGGCGAAGCCCACCAAAGCATCCCCGTGGCGAGGGGCTGAATCCCGCTGAACTGCCAATTAGTGACGAAGCTTGAAATAATCTACATGTTACAAGCACAGGTGTGAACCTAGGTGACCGGAGTCACTTTTTCAGACTCCGTCTCCGCTCTTGTTCCAAAATTTTTAAATCCAGGTCCGGATCGGGGTCCGTCTATTCTTCAAATTTGAGAATCCGACTCCTGTTCCGACTCCGGCTACCATCATCCATCCAATTCTAATTTACTCATGTTTTTACCTGAGAAATGACTGCACAGACTCCTGCTACTGCCGAAATGGAAAAGTGACTCCGGATCCGGGTCCAGTTTTTCCCAAATTTTTGACTCCGGTTCAGGATCAGTGTCTGGGAGAAAAACGCAGAATCCAGCCGGAGTCGACTCCGGTGATCCGAATCCGGTCCCATCTCTGGTGTAAGCTGCATTAGCGCACACCCAGGGTTGCCACATCAAAAAAACGAAACAGGAACTAGTGATGCATCAAAAAGATCTTTCGTGGTGCATCAAAAAGAAAATCAATTCAACTGCCGTAATTATTTTTCAATCCTTTTTTCGATTTTCCCTTTGGTAGCTTGATTTGGGCAAAGTCACGTCACTATCAGTTTAATTGGGTGTGTGCCGCACACCTAGAGTATAGGTCTCTGGTATTGAGAATGGTGAGAATTACTGGCGTTTGAGTGCGTAAGAACTAGTGTTGATGAAGAAAACAAGTTTCGAAAAATTGAATCCATGCAGCATGCGTTAGTAGCCTTACAACAGGAAATATCATCTTGCTACAGAATTTAAATATTTGCAGTTTCACTCTTCGGATGCCCGGGGTCAGTCGAGTACAGCACAAACTTCCCTCCGGCCCGTTACCTTGTTGCAAAAACGAGCAGTGTTTCCAGCGTTTGCATCGCGCGAGGTTACCATAGGTCAAATGCGCAAAATCGGCATCCATTTCAACATCTACCCTCAACAACCAGCATTTCCAGTTTTCTATTTCGAAGGACAAAAAGTACCGTATCCCGCATCCAGTTTTCTGCCCGATATATAACTGAGTTGGAGAACATCTCACTACTATCAACATGGTCGAGTGGGAAGTGTCTGGAAAATCCTCAGTTCGAGTGACTCCTTTGTTGTGTTTGGTTTTTCTTTTGATGTACTTGCACAAGATTGTAAGTCAAACTTTTTGGACCCCTTGTGATGTACATTTCGAAACCCTTGTGGTGCACATTTTGTGTTGATAATTAAATTAAGCTTTTGGACTAGGGTTAGGTTTAGCATTTTGGATTAGGGTTTTCGTTTTGTGTTAGTGTTTAACATTAAGGTTTATACTAAGCAATTAGGGTTAAGGTTTAAGGTTCAGTGTTGCCGTCTACGGTTAAGGTTTAGGATTAACGTTTGATGTTGATGGTTAGGGTTTGCAGTTAAGGTAAATGGTTAGGATATAGGGTAAAAAAATTATGGCCACCTCAATCCTTTATCTGAGAAGCAACTGACCTGTATTGCAGTGATCAGCAAATCCATTTGATACGTTTTTTTGTCTTTTTAATCCGAAAACCAGATACGGTCATTTAGACACTGCCAAAAGTTTAGATAATTCACTTTGGGGTTTGAGCAGGAGTTGGAGTCCAAAACTTTGAAATGTGTCGGAGATGGAGTATATTCAGCCGAAGCATCAAGCAGGAATGGAGTCGGAGTTTAAAATTTCAGACTCCGTACACCTCTGACCTGTAGCCTTCGAGAGAAACGGAGACCTGAAACCTTCAAGACCGAGACTTACAAAAATAGGAACCGAGACCATGTCTCGAGGCTCTATCTTGATTATCTCATTATGGGACTGTAAAATTGATTATCTCATTATGGGACTGTGTGTGCATAGGCGTGCACTCATCTGTAAATATGTGTCTTTGTTTTTTATCACTTTTTCTTTTCAATGACTATTTATGATAGTACTGAAATCTGTATTGCAGGGTTGGTAGCCTAGATGACTTCATGGTCCTTCACCAATCCTTTGCGACAAATGAACCGATAAATGTCCGTTACTTGTGTAGAGGTTTGCTTTAATAATGCTATAGTTTCCACATTAGCCTATATACTATATGCAATGCTGTGTGACCTATTGACTGTGCAAACTGTTGTTTTGTCGCAAAAAAGCAATACGCTTACTTACTCTATCACTGGTATTTAAATGCAAAGACGGTGATATAAAATTTGTACGCGTGCACCTTGGAAAAGTTGTTTGAATTTGTTTCAGAAAGGTTGTTTTGCAGTTTTATTAGGAAGAATGTTCGGTGCTGTTTTGTTTTAGCTTTAAGTTTTTCCATTGCAATGGAATTGTTTTAAACCTACAACTTTTGCAATTTCGGTATGTGTAATTTCCTGTTATTTGCACTGAAAAAGATTGTTTATATTTTGCTGATTTCCAATTTGAATTTTTTTCTGAAGAACCTTGTATCTAGTTATTCAAAACTGCAGATGGGAAAGTGGCTAAGTTGAAGGTACGGCTAACTTCCCCGTGGTGATTATTATAACAGTGAGTACCAAGCAAATATAAATCAGAAGCCGACGGACAAGAAAAATGTTGTTCCATTGCGGAAAATGAGAAAAGTTGCTGAATTTATTAATTCCACGAAGATATTTTTCAAACGCAATAAAGGTGTGTTAGACTAATTTGTGTGAGGTAATGTGAACTTCACATTTGATTTGATGGTAAACTAGCCTATTAATTATTGTGCTACGGCACGCAACACTACAACAATGAGTAGGTTATATCGTACCTACCTGGAGTAGACTGTCATGAGCATCAAAAAGATTTTTTCCACACGGGGGCCAATAATCTAGGCCTGGTGGATTTTCCAAAGGTAGGCCTACTCATAAAGATTTTTCCATGGAGATTGGTGGGGCCAAAATAATGTGGTGAAATTTTATTTTAATTTCCATCTCAAAAATAAAAAAACAACTGTTTTTGCTAAAATTGTAATATGAAAATGTTAAATTTCAAAATCCAGGGAGAACAAGGCCCCTTTCCGACACCCATGNTAGAGGAACTGTAGCTTAGCAAGATATTTTTGGGCTTGCTGGTGTGGACACAAAATTTTGGCTAATCAAAAAATCCTTAGGTGATTGATTGTCTTGAGTGTCCAGATTCCAGGCCTACAGCCATGTTTTAAGGTTTGGAAAGAAAATATATCTCTAGGAGGGCAAGATTTTTGTTTTCATTTCATGTTCAATAAATATAATAAAATACTTTCTGGGCTCAACAAAATTTGGGAGGCATTCCCCAAATGTCTTCCTCTTGTGGCTAAGAGCTTGCAAGTAGTATCCAAAACATTGTTTTTGACATGCCTTTTATGTAAGATTATCCAATTCTTATTTACTGTAATTTGCTNACATTTGTTCATTCATTGTTTGGTTTACTGTAGATCTACTGTGGTGTGTTACTCTCTTTTCTTTTTTGCATAAACTGATCCATGTCATAAAGACCTTGAGATTGATCCTAAGCAAATTAGGAAAATAAAACATTGTTGAGCAGAATAAAAAGAGCAGCAATTTTTTCTAAAGATTCACCTGCTTTAAAACATCAAATTAACAAACTGTGCACATCAGCTTCCATGTAAGAAAGTACAGAGATGTATATTTCATCCTTCTATGAGAATTGTTTACTCCCACTGATCAAACAGCACACTTGGATCAAATTATTATGACTGGAGGGCGCAAGTTTATTTTCATTGTGCTAACTATTATAGTGCTTGTACATGACCTGGATATGTCCATTGAAAAAAGTTTAAGTCAGGAAATATATATTCAATATCACGTAGGAACCTTGATTATGTATGAGGCATCTCACATCTCGTCAGGTTTTAATGGTTACATTTTTATTTGTATGTGGTAAAATTTTTAATTTTGTGGTTTTAGTTGAAATATTTTGCTGTATTCCATCTTCCACTCCTCTGAAAGTTTAGATTCATGTGTAGTTTCCACTATCACTTCAGGGAATTTTTCTCACCAAGAAACTAAATTGATGTTTCAAAACATTGCATGAAGTTGTTTCTCACCTGGGCTCAAAGTAGCAGTTTTTTATTTAGGCACAAACAGAATGAAGATTTATAAAGTGGAAGCATACACACTGCTGAATGTTGTGAACCTATAACATCACTGATCATGTCATAATTTCAGAATCAGAATATCAGTCTCAGCACATCACTAGAAGATAGTTTTTTTCTAAATTCAACAGGCAATGTTTCAGAGTCAATAGAAAGTATTCACCTACAATTACAAAATTGAGTTATGCACTTTGTGGTCAACCAGCACATAACTGACTAATTTCATAATCATCATTTCACGCCTGATGCTCTCAGATTTCATCCANAAAAAGTAGTAACCATCAATTACTTAAATGCAGATTGTTGTTTACCATCATCCAGGTTACAATTCCAGCCTACCTAAAAATGCTAGTACTTCATTAGCCAAAAATGCTAGTACATCTCATTGTGTTTTGTGAAATGTATTCAGCAAAATATGCTTTTGATACAGTTCATGCTAACATGGAAAGGCAACATGCCTGTTGTGANCCACAGCTAAGTTGGTCCTTTATGTAGCAAGCATTGCAATGAAGTTGCACCAATAATTCTAGCAATCAAATAAAAACAATCGANTAATTCTGGTATCATACGTTTCCTTATAAAGTTTATCTGAGAATTATGTTGTCTCTTAACAACACCTGTGACCTGCATATACGACTAGAATACTAGAAGTATTTAACCACTTTACAGTTAGGAAAAACATCAACTAAAAGTAGCTAGTTATTTAGTGTGATGTTTTTAGCCAGATATGTTTCTTAGTGGCTTGTAAAAAGCAGTGCCATTTCAATATTAGCAGATGGGTTTGTAGATAATGTATACAAACATATGCTTATGTCACTGTTTTTATCACATGTATTTTTTGTTTAGTTCTACTTGGTTCTGGAGTTGTCACACTTGGCATCATTTCTGCTGGTTTTGTGTATTTTAAAGAAAGGTTGAGAAAAAGGATCAGTATCCCAACTGATGTTTTAGAAACAGAAAAACTGAAAGCTTACCTTTATCTTGGGTGAGTTTTCACAGAGTGCCTTACAATTTTTTTCGGAAAACCGCAAGCTGTTGACCTGCAATAGACTAGTTAAACTTTCAAACCAATCATCATAATTGTAGGCTTTGCAATATACGAAGAGTTTTATATTAATTGAAATGATTGCAAAAAACAAGTGTTTTGTTTTGAGTTGATGATGCACTGGAAATATTGTTTGCATTTTTAATTCGTTTTTGCAACTTCATGATATCCGCAATTCAAAGAAATGTGATTGTGTTGTGAATACGATTTGTTGCTGTTTGTGTTGATTGCATTAATCTGTTGCTATCCGTTGCTCTTGACGGCGATAAGACTTAGAAACCACCTTTTCAAAAGCTTGTCATTTCCAAACATACATATATACTGTTTCATACTTAAGCAACTGAACAGGCTGGCCTGATAAACAGAGCAATTAAACATGTGTTGGCCTAAGTCAAGTTGAATAGCCAAGTGGTGCACTTTGTAACAAATTTTTCTGTCATTCAATGCAGTAAAATTTGAAAAGTGTGTTGATATTACTTTTTTAGAAAATGTTCTCAGCAAACCACATGTTGAATATCAAATATAGTTATGAAGATTCAGCATAAATTGTTTCTAATACACTAGATATAAACTGTTTGTAAAGTCAGTACATTTGTACTGCAGCTGCAACTCCTTTAAGGTTCATAAAAACATTCATGGCTTTGATTTTAGTGCTGACTTTATTGGCGAAAAACTCAGATAAATAGTATCGGTCTTATTCGAAAAAAATATTTTAAAAATGCGTTTTCTTGATCACATACAGATTTAATCCGAAATTAGCATGAACTTTATTAAGTACTGTCTATTAGATACAACAGCATATCTGCGTATGCCTTATTTTCAACTTACTTTATTTCAAAAAAAAGGAAGAACTCAGCTCCACCGTACAACAGCCCTAATGAAGGAGGGTTCACTTCAGAAACTCGCCAGGCAATAAAAGAACTGCTCCCAGCACCATTAGGTAAGCGTTTTGAATAGCACAGAGTGACTTTTGATATCCCAAAAATTTTAAGCTAAGTTTCTGTGTTGTTTAAAGCCAGCCACCTGGTGTCTGTATTGTGAAGTGGTTACGTGCAATTATGGTCAGGGGTGTAAGCAAGGCCTCCTAGAAAACAAGGCCTTTCAAGCTGTTTACTAGGAGGCCTTGGTGTAAGTCAGACCAGGTTACGGCTGATGTTTGTCAAAATGTTGTGGACTTGCATTGGAAAAAGTTATATAATATTCAGAATAACATTTTTTGTTGGTCACAGTTGTATTGTGCTCACCACGGTGACTTCTGTGACTGAAGTGATTTTGAATTTTCCTCAGCTAATTGTAAAATTGGAAAACAGCGTTCTTCTCTGCTCGGTTCAGTTTCACACTCTTTTTGAGAAGGCGACAGTGGTGAGGAAATTACCTCCCCATGGAGTTGCGTCGAAAAGATCAGCGGTGGCAGCTCTTGTTGAAAATGTCCGGGAGAGCTGCGAATTTCCATCTCTGGTTGAACATCTTAGATTGTCGCCCTGGCTGTTCTTAATCATTAGTGGCACTTTCAGTCACTCCAGCAGTCCTAATCCTATCAACATCATAATTTTCAGTTGTTCCTATCAATATAGACGACATTCACTGCAGTTTCATTAACACTTAACCTAAACCCAAAGCGTAAAGTGAAACACATAAGTATAGGAAAATTAAAAAAAGGAAGTAAAAACCGGTCCTATCAAAAGTATAACCACTACCACCAAAGTGGAAGCCGCAAAGGTGAGTGCCGAACTGCAAACCACTCGCACAGTAAACTCTGCCACTTCTGCTCGACTACCATGACGGTCTCATTAGTATGACAAACTCAGCGTTTTATTCCAACCGTGTCACCACCAACAGACCTACAGCCACTTCTTTTTGAGTTAGTACTTTCATCATGTCCTCTCATAGGAAGTTAAATTTTCCACAATTTAAAACAGTTCATGATTTTAGACAAACCTTTTGTTTTTTAACTTGATTGTTGTGCTTTTCCAGTAAAAGTTTCTATCCTGAATCAATTTCAGCTGCCAATGTTCACATCACCAAAAAATGAAAGATCTAATTATATGCTGGCAGATTTCTCATGCTTCAAAACTTTATCATTTAAATGTTTTAAATCAGACACGCTTTGTTATCCAAGAATGATCTCAGCAAATAGTGCTCTCCATCTTTAAACGCCAACCCTTATAGACAGCTCATCAGCTTACTGCTACAAGCTGCAGTGGTGCAGATAAACGGAGGGCTGCATTTTCGCAGCCCGAGATGTGTGACCAGATTAAAACATTGTTTAAAATCTAACTATGAAATTCAATATTCAAGAAATTCAGGCAGTAACAACCAGTCGAGATCTCATTTACCTCGTTTTTAAAAAAAAAATTCATCGTCAAAATAACAAAAACTCCTTGCGACAGGTGGATATACCACTGTTTCTTCTAGCCAACTGCTTGGTTTCTTTCGTATAGAGCTGTACCAAAGACAGCCCTGAAATCGCCAAATTCATCGGCAAGTGTGCTGATAGCGTCATCGCATAAGCGGCGTCGTTGGAAGAGAGCGAAACATTGGTTTTCTTGAATTTCTAGGAAATGTTCAGCCAAAATGGTATCGGAAGTACTTAAAATGCTTGTCTGAAATTTTGTAACTAAATCCAACTTCAGGCGAATTTGGCGGAATCTTTTGCCTTGCATTTTTGAGGCAGGGTCCCTGAAGATCAATAATCACTTTGCCGTTCTTACTTGTTTTAAGAAGCGCTTTCGCTAGATTTAGCCCCAGGCAAGGATTGTGATTTCCTTTGAAGTGATAAATAACAGATGTTTCGAATTCGATAATCAGTGTGTTTGGACACTGCTTCTGAAAAGCACTAAGTGCGAATTACAAACGAATCTTTTTCCCAGAAGTGTCAAGAAAACTTGCTGCTGCCTCTTATGCGCCGAGCGACGTTTACACGAGATTTAAACCATAACAATCTCTTACTCTAGTTATTAGTTGCGCATATCTTGACTCACTCGGTAAATTTGGCTTTCGGGCCTAAATTGGGCTTCAAAAATAAATGTAGGGCTTGTGATTTCGGGCCGGGTTCGAGCTTCAAAAAGAATCCCGTTCACATCTCTGATTATGATACCATACTTGCACTTTCCGTCTTATGCAGTGCTTCTAGTTCTATTCAAAATAAATGGCATTCCCATATTTAGCTTTTGGCGTATCGCTGACCGTCTTAAACAAAAATTATGAGCAGCTTACGAGTTTCACGTTTTAGCGACAATCTGTCATCAAAGACATGAATTCTGGCAAAGACGGTAAATACTACTGTCAAAGAAGAAACCTCGGTGTTGTGCCTTGTGTGGTAACTTCTTTGCATTATTAAAACAGTTTTTTATGTGTGTGAATTGCTTACTGCAGTTAGTAAAGCATTGTTTTGTAATTTGTATTGATCTGTTATTAACATTTCTGGTGCACGCACTAGTAAGCAACGGTTCTCCTAGCTCAAAAGAAACTGTGCCTTCTGATATGAAGTTCCGTGACAATTCGTTGGCAAGTCATATGGCAGCATTACAATTCGACAACAATTGTGTTATCAAACCTTGATTTTTAACGTACACTGACATACCTCTTTTAAATCACTTTTTGGTTCCCCACGTAATCTCTTATCAAGGCGCTAGAGTTAATGTACTTTCTCTGTCTGTTTACCAAAAGACAGCGCCGTGCTTTCTGAGGCTTGGCTATACTTCTGTACATGACGATCAGGTGCGTCTTCGCGAGGGGTAGCTGGTTCTGAAATGACCACTGAGAAAATGCAACATTTTACACTTACATTTTATTAGCGATGTAAAGTAGAAAAAAACTGGCACTTGTACGTGATGGTTGGATGTGGAAAGCTGAATATACATTTTACTCAATACTCGCGCGGCTCCCTTTGAAACTTTGTGATTTATTTTTCTGCGTTTCTAGCGCGATTTGTTCTGCTTTTCGACAAGAACTCCGGTGATTTGGCCGAAGATTATGTTTCACCGTGGAAAGTGCTTCGGGACGCGTATTCGCACAACAAACACATCAGGTTAAGAACGGTGGAAAAAATAGCAGCACGTAAGGAATGGAATGGTAAGCATTACTTGACTGGCAAAGTGATTTTAGTTTTCTGCTTCTTGCAGCACCCTTGTACCAAATAGATAACAGTAAAATTTTGCATGTAATCGATTTTGATTTCCTTTCACCAGTTTCCATACGCAATGGTTTTCCATGTCATGGTTTAATGTTTATCCGGTATGTCCCTTTGCCGCAGCACTTTTTTAGATTTTAGGGTCTTTGGTTTTATAGCGGGACACATTTACTTTGGTCAGCACTTATTTTCAGGATAGGTAACAGAAGTTGGTCGGTGATTTTAACTTCTTTTAACTCTAAACGTGAAAAGAGTTTTTTTAGTTCACTTTCTTCTTGAAACGTCGCGAGTGTTAGCGAATACGCAGTTTTTAAGTTTTTTTACGCACTGAGTAGTTCGCGAGGTGAGCGATTTTCGAGATCCGAGAAGCTGTTTGGTTTTGGTGTATCTGCATCAGAGCCGGTCAGATCATGTTAAGTGTTCCGGCGGGTCAGGAAAACTGCGTTAGGTTTCTAGTTTTGTTGCGGTTGTGAAAGAGAGTGGTTTGGTTCAGTCAGTTCGAAAAACAATCTTTCATGAATATGCTTCAGATCGATTCCAACGATTAAGCAAAGAAGGTCTTGTTCAGCGACAGGTTTAGATTCTGAGCTTACAGAACTGTTTCAGGAAAGAAAGAGTGCAGAAGTGAGATGATCACCGACGACGACACAGACCAAGTGAACTTAGGTAGCAGTGCTCTGCGTTTGGTGTTACATGTTGCTGTTTGTTCGGTGTTATATGGTGCCCTGTGTTTGGTGCTAAACGCTGGAAAAATGCAGCGAGCGCTTAGCATTGTGTTTTGTTTCGAATAATTTTGTTTTTAAATAAAACCAGGGAGGTTGATGTTGCGATGTTGGGCGAAATTAGCAATTTGAGAGATATTTGTATTCTCCATCTTCGCTTGGCACTCTCCCTTTGCTATGTCCACCAAGGAAACTTTCGAACCGTTCGTGATTTGTGGAGTTGATCAACAGACCTTTTTGGCATTTTCTTCAACGTCAATAGCATTTTCGAAAATTTATACCCGGCATCTTTCAGCTACTGCCTAATAGTTGGCCTTAGCTGTTTGTAATTATGTATGTTTTTAACGAAATTATGTGATTTATCAAAGTGTTCCAAATCAGACGCATCGCATTGTCGGGCAAAAAAAGTCCGAACACCACAGCGCTGTTGCCTGTGACGATTTAACATTCTACCTATGCCATAATGTAATTTTCAAAACTTACCATCTTCCATAAACCTACGAAAGTAACTTTATTCACTAAAACCTACGAAAGTAACTAAAACCTACGAAAGTAACTAAAACCTACGAAAGTAACTTTATTCACCATGATTTTGTACAATTCAGAAAGCATTCGCGAAATAAGGCCATTTTGCCATACATTGTTTTGTCACAGCAGTGCTGTGAAGTGCACTTCATCTCTCTTACAGTAGCTAAGCCGTAAGGAAACTTGACTGCAAAATTTACTGAAATCGCCCCCCTAACCTTAGTGGCTGGATCCACCCCTGTCATCTTCCAATTATGAAATTTCTTCTGAGAGGCGCGTACCTCGCATTCCCTCTTTTGCCATCTCCATCTAAATATTGTGTTTGGCGAACGGTCCACAGTGACAAAAAAAGGAAATGATTCTTAATCGAGATCGCTGCTTTGCTGCATGCAGCTTGGCCAGTTTAAGTTGACACATCAACGTTTCTTCTTTCAGATGCCGAGTTTCGCACCTTGGCCCAAGCGTTAGATCGCACCACTGCGATTGGCTTAGCCAGAACCTACGACGTCGACCATCGGTTCTTCCTGCCCCCTCCACCTTTGCCTCCAGTTAAAAACGAGGACGACATAGGTTAGCACTTGGTAGCTAGCACATGAACGCTCAACACGAATCCTGTAAATGACATCAACTCTTGCTTTCTTTTGAGCAGACTTTGGTGTTTGTAAGGTGTGATTTTTCCACGACCGGACAATCCGTGCTTCGAAAACTACAGTTTTTCGTCTCCTTAGAATTTCCGAAATTCTAAAGATTTGTCGCATTTATACCTCCACCGCTCGCTCATCTGGTTAACTAGTTTAAGTTAAGCTATTCGCAAACTATTATACTTTTCAACCCGCAGAGGACATGCTTCGCGATCTTCTGACCAAACTCCCCCAAGAAGACGTGACTCAATGCGTTCGATATTTCACGTCAGGCGCTCTGAGCCTGAGCGACGAACGACAGATGAAAAGGGTGGGTCCTCAGCTTTTGTACCTTTAAAGAGACTTGTCGCCAGGGAGCTCTCTACTGACCTCTGCTTGCAGAACCTCTTCTTGCTTCCTAGCTTCAAACTTCATTCGCTTCCCGCATGCACAGAACTTTTCTTTCCAAGCGCGAGTCTTTTGCCCTCCTCCGATTGCTTTGAAACGCTTCTTTTTTCTTACTACGTGATGCGAACCATTTCATTGCGTAATAAGAACCATTTCAGCGAATTCCAGTAATCTTGAATGAAGGGCACGGCAGCTTTGTACGTTCTTCACACTTTTGCTCATTGATCCGTGTTTTCAGGGAGGTCGCTGGTGTTTCGGTGGGAACGGGTTGAACTACACGCGAGAAATAGTTCCTCAGGAAAGAGTGGAATCTTTTTGTTTGCAAGCTCTGGTCAAGCATTCCAAGGTCAGCGTCGCGTTGCAAGAGTCCGTGTCGCAATTCAACGCATCGATCATGAAAAATAGTAACGCTCTGTTTTTAAACTGGTATCCGACGTTGCGTCTGTCTGGTGTTTTGTGTAAATGTTCGTATGGAAGTCGTTTACCCCTACTTGATTATAAAGCTCATTTGCGAATGTACAAAATGACCTTTGTGTCTTCCTCAAACTTCAGTCATCGTCGATTGCCATTTTGCGGTGGAGTAAATTGCGGGAACTGGTATGTCCGGCTGCGGAAATCACCTAAAACTTTGATCAAATTTGTGATTTGCATGACTATGAATCTGTTAAAGTGTCGAAACTCAAAGCGTGTTTCCAGCTATTGTGCTTTTTCGACTTGGCCGCTGTGCTTACCACCTGTGTCGAAGATTTCCCGGAAGAACAAAAACTTAATCTGTTAAACTATTGTATAAAAATGTGTTTTTGACGAATGCTCTTGAGCTTTCAGATGCTGGCGCCGACTGTTGACTTGCACGTGTCATATTCACACCACTTCAAACGAGCGCATTTCCATATGTTATGTTTAGTTTGAAAGCCACTGCCAAGTAATGGTGGATTCGGGAATCTTGCAACTTCTTCAGCGGATCAGGAAGCTGCGACCGGAAAATCTGAAGATACAACGAAACGTTGTCAGGTTAAACACGCGTTGTCATCCGCGGCTGATACAAGTGTCCTCCGAGTAATGTAAAGAAATACGATGTTAATGATGTTAATTTACCCCAAAACGACTTCCGCACTGATATTTGTTGATTTTCGTTAAAGCGTATTTCATATTTACTCGCAGAATGGCATTAGCTTAAATAGTAATGGTTTTTGCGCTGTGATGCACTTGTTAGAAAGATAACTGAGAGTGTTCAGTAAAACCATTGTGTTTGAGCGATATGTGGCTTGAACGGTCTCTTATGACCACGCTTGTACGTACAAGCTTAGGTAAAAATAAAATTATCTGAAATTGTGTCCATGCAGTGTTTGCATGCATCTGCTGGACTTGTATATCGATTGAAAATTTCCAGCATACTCGCTTTGGAGTGTCACGTGTTATCTGTGGCGCCCCCTCACAGCTTGCTCTGCGCCGCGGGCCACGAGGCTACTCTCGCATTGAATGCTTACTAGTGAAGTGACCAATGACAGCACCGCGCGAGATGCTATCGTTTACACACATCCACAGGCGCCGAACGCAAACCTGGACAGGCCGCAAGCATCGTTTTTCAAGTCTTAGTTGTGACCGGGATTCGAACCCGGTCTTCCAGCGTCTGTGACGCACGCGCTTAGGCCACTCCAACTGTAGAATTCGATTGAATTAAATTGAAACTTTATATTTTATCTGCCCGCTCTTTTTGTGTCTGTGTCGTTATAGCTTCCTCAAACTACCTGGTTAAAACAGGGAATCTCTCAGATAACAAACTGCACGGGTTTTAATTTGAAATTTGCTTTAAAAAAAGCTCATAAATTCGCACAGTCTATCGCAAGTGTTTAATAATCTATTGTTACCATTTTTGGAACTAGGCATGTCCGACCAAAGTTTGCGCAGCTTTTAGAAAAGGAGCAAGGCTTTCCTAGACGAGCTCTCAAACGCGTGCATGATTCCTTCTCTTTTTTTTCTCGCAGGATAATCGGAAATATCTGTCGCTACAAGAAATTTCACGGCGAAATATACCGCTCGGGGTGGGTGTCCTTGCTCGCAGAAATCTCAAGGTCTGGTCACACTCCACTGCGCATGCAGGTAGATCGTCTTCAGCGCGGTTTGTCAATGCCTTCTCATTTTCTTGTAAGGGTTGCTTCAAAGTGAAGTTTCCATATGTAGCAAATAGTTTGCTTTCGAGAAGCGGTGGAGTGCATCTTCTCGTGTTGAAGAGAAATACCCCCACTATGCAAACTTTCGTTCCACTAACATAAACGGCATTGTTTTTTTGTGGAGGGGACTGGCGACAAATAGCACTGACTTGGGTGCGATTTTTTCGAACGTACAGGTCACTCAAATCGCTTTTGGTTTGAGAATTTACTTTTACTCTTTGTAAAAACTGAGAATTATTTTTTGTAAAAACTGCCACTACAGATTTCAAGACTTGTTCGCGCATAGCTTGAAAGCATCGTCATCTTTTGTGAACTACACTGGAACGAAAATAATTTTCTTAAGGTTTTATTATTGCGCCCGATGGAAAAAATGACGTTGTGGTTTATGCGACAGGCACCACACACAAACTAATTATTAGTAATGCAAACTACGTTTGCTGGTTTCATGTTCGCGATTGTGTGTCGGTTTAATAGATCGGATATCTGTTTCATTATTTTCCTGCTTCATGGTTTCCATGACATCGTAGAATGCGCAATCTCCAGTTGAAATATCCGCAACCGCTAAAATATTCTCTTCTACGCTTCAACGTTAAACCTCAGTTGAGGTTAACAGCTAAATGCAAATGAACCCAAAAAGCGGTAAATTGTGCATTTTTTAAAATTCTTCTGTCCTTCGATCAATTCAAGGCGTCGCGGAGTCTCGCGAACCTCGATCGCGAAACAATGGAGGAGGTCTTTGAAGACGGAATGTATCTTCTGTTCCCGCGCCACCGATCCAGGTACGTTCACGAGATTACTTTCTTGGTTTATTTTTACAGTTCATTTGTTTATTTTTAAAAAGCTTTGGTGCGCGTATGAAAAAGTGCAACGTGTCGCTTCTCGAATCTTCTCCGAACTTTGCGAAATCGTTGACTCCTGATGAGGTTTGACTGTAAACGAAGTGAGCAGCGAATGAAGACCCGTACGTTTTCAAGACACTTCGTTCATCAAAGCGTGTTGAAAGCGAAAAACGAAATGCAGGGCACCAGCACGAATTTGAGAAATTGCGAGAACTGGAACACTCGGTGGCGCACCTGAGCGGGTGAAAGTAGTCGTGCAAAGACGATTCACAGATGAGTTTATCAGAGTTGCGTCAATACTTCAAAATTACTTGTGCGTGGTGCTCAACAACAAAAAATCAAGTTAACTTTGCCAAACGTTTGTGCTTTGCTGCTGCAATGATCTTAACACTTGCCGAACATCTCAACACTTGGTTTCGCCTTTGTTTCGAATCGAAATAGTCGCGCAATTGGCGATAAACTCACAGCTGTCGCGTAGTAACGGACTCCATCGTCCCAAACCGGTAAGCAACGAAACGTCAGCACATTCTACCACATTACGTCACGCAATTGGATTTGTTACGTATCAACCACATGACGTAAGTGGATTTGCCACGCATTTACCAGATTACGTAAGTGGGTTTGTTGGGTACTTACCGCATTACGCTACCTAAGCGGTTTTGTTACGCATTTACACGTCACGTAAGTGGGTTTGTTACGTTGCAAAGGATGACGCCGGAGGCCGACGTCGTGTTTATCCACGGCCTGATGGGCGGCGCCTTCTATTCCTGGAGGCAACAGGACGGGTCCGGCGGGGCCAACACAAGGACAGACTGCTGGCCAGAGGTACGTGATCGGGCCCCGTTTGTTTGGCCTTCTCTCAAATCAATTGCGTTGTTTGACATTTCTCGCATCCATTGACTGCTCTGCTGAATTAAATCGACGCGACACGAACTTGTTTGCAACGAGGCTTTGACCTCACTTTGAAAGGTCACGAAAGCAGATTCGGTTACCATGGTTACCCAGCTAATTTTCGAGAAAGTGAAAAGACATAATGAATCAGTTTGATTTCTATGGTTTGCTGAGCCAACCTTCTTTCCGGCAGAAGTAGTTCAGGATACGACATACCAGAAGCGCGAGTAGGTAATCGCCAAACCACAGCGGTTACACATTTCAAAGTATTTGTAATTTGAAAAGCCGAGTGCTTGGAAGTCACGAAAGTTTCGTGGCAATCTGTCTCCAGTTGCATTTCCCCGCGCTCGTCACCTAGTGCATGCAGTCATCATCCTGTTACGAGTTTCAAAAGAGTTTTCTTTGAAACACGTGTTTGACAAGTATTGGCGTCAATGTCAATATATTCGCGTATGTACTCATTCTAAAACGAAAACCTAAACTGGCCGCACAAAACTTTCGACGCATGTGGGCCGCGGGTCGGACACAGCTGGTCTGAAGCCAAAACTTATTTTCACGTCGTTCGACGTCCCAGGAATGGCTGCCACGCGACCTTCCGGGTTGCCGAGTCCTGTGCGTCGAGTACGACACGGGTCTGAGCGAATGGATGGCGATGTGTCCGCACGACACACAGCGGCGGACGATATCGTCCAGGAGCGCCAGGATCCTCGCCAAGATGCAGCGCGCCGGAATCGGCGACAGGTGACAGCGGCTTGTTCGATTGGTCCGTGGCAACAATCGCTTATGTCGTCACAAACGTCTCTTTGTGAACTTTCGAACTCGCGACGTTGCGTTTGTTCGCTTGTTTTGCGCTTTGGGAACAAGGGGAAAGTAAATTTTCCTTTTCACATCGTCGCAGACTGTTATTATTATTGGCAACTGCGAACGAAATCGAAGTGGAAAGAAAATCATCGAATTGCTGCACACCTTAATTTCAAGCTCATGTGCACTTCCGGTATATCAGTGGTTCTTAACCGTTTCACATGTCTTACCCCTTTTATCAAACAAGATTACCAGATTTACCCCCAAAACACTCAATGGTGCTCATTTCTTAAAAATATGAAATAAACCAACTCTTACAGTTTAGAATGATTTGTAAAAATGTACATTTGTTGCAAATTATGGTTCAGTAAATTTACCCCCTTGGAATATGGAATTTACCCCATTTTAAGAATCACTGCTGTATAACGACGAAAAGTTCGTATCCATTCGTTGTATTTTGCTGTTTCATCGCGTTTCCATCAAAATACGTAACAGGGATATCCATGTTCCCCCTCAAGTGCGCATTCTCGCGCACATGCAACATTCAAAAGTTAATTTCGTATATATGTATATCGCATAGCCCTTTGACCGCTTGCTACGCTTCGCTGATTGTGTGTTTGCATAGCTGCGCAATTGTATGCTCACTAAAACAAGCACTTGCTTAGTTTGAAGTTTTCTTAGAGGGAAACACTGCTTGTATCGAGGAAAACTCCTCATCCATTCGATGTCATTTGTTGGTAAATCGCGTTTGAAATAAGTGAGAGGGTCGAATTGCACAACCTTCCCAATCGAAGCCGTTATTTCCAAGTATATGACCCCAGGCTTTTATGGACGCACAATCGCTGCTGCTAAGCGCCCACATCCGGGTTTGTTTGCAGACCAGTCATCTTTGTCGCCCATTCCATGGGAGGGTTGATCGTGAAGCAGATGCTGACTGACGCGTGGCAGAACCAGAAGCGGTATGGCAACATCGTCAAGAAAACCAAGTCAGTAACGTCCTGCATTTCGTGCTGTTAAAATTTTCTGTTTTTGAAACTACACGATGTCGTGTGCGTAGCGTTTTTCAGCCTTTTTCTTCTTTGTTGTATCCTCGTCAGCGTTTCAGGCGTTTCGCAGATACCACGTAGGTCAGCCTTAGTTAAATCACATCGTTGTACGTCATAGACTAATTAATGTACCTCATTACGTCAATCAGTTCGTAAATTTTGCTGCAGCAGGTCATAGAAAAAAATGTTCTGCGACTACGCCTTAAATCAGGGGGCTCGGCCCGCGAGGGCGTTTTGTGCGACCCGCGATGCTTTTTGGGCTAATTTCAAATAATAACATATACGTTATTTCGTTTATTCACCGGTGTTTAAATGCGCTGGGTTAGCGAATGAACAAGTTCCTTTTAAACGAACGTAGAGACCGCTAGAAATGACGTGCCGATAACTCATGATACCTTTCGCAGGAAATAAGATGTAAAATCTGGTTCTAGTAAGGTTTCAGGTACCGCCGTTGTTGCGTCAGCTTCATAATGCGGCCCTCTGATAACTTTTATAAGACCCCATTTGGCCCTCGAAACGCGTCGAGTTGACACCTCTGACCTAAATCCATCCCTCCTTCCCATCCAGGACACCTTCGCCAATTTGGGTGCAAAACTAAAGAGACAGACTTACGTTTTTGACGTACCTATAATTGTTTAATTAGTAAAATTTCGAAAAAAAGCGCAAAAGTTTTGATTTATTCATTGCTTTTCAAAATATCGCCCATACCAGCCCGAAACCGGGGTAGTTTTTACATTTACAGGGGGGTAGTCTTCTACAGCACCCCTCACTTCGGATCGCAACTCGCCAAATACTCGCGCAAGGTCAGAAAGTTACTCTTCCCATCAGTCGAAGTCATGGAGCTCAGTCAAGGTAACATGTGCGGCGTTCATGCATAGCTTTGTTTGGAAATGCATTATCACGTGCTAGACGGCCAACCCTTTCAAGGACCGCGAAAGCCTCTTATGGAACTTTGAGGCAATTTCGGCCATAACTCACCGGCCGATCGCGCTAGAGAGTCAATCACGAAATCGCAAGATGAATAATTTTAATACTTTCTGATAAACGAAAAAAACGAGCACCTTCGCATTTGAAATTTTGCCTGGCAGTGTGACGTCCCTGTGACGTGTAGAAAAATTCAAGTGCAAAGTTTGCATAGGCACTTGACGCGAGTCGGTCAAATCAAATGCCTTCCAGAAGCTCACTTCCGCTTACGTCAGTGCAGGCAGGTTCACATGCAGAGGTAAAGCCAATCAGAAGAAAGCGTCCTGTTCACTGCGCTCAGCCTTAACCTGTTTGTTGAACGCTTAAAAATTAAACAAAAATCGCTTCCGTTAATTATGAGCCGCATTTGGCGGCGTTGTAACTTCGGTGGAAACGTCACAAAAGCGCGCGCGTGACGTCAGAGCGCGAGCCAAGTGACGTAGCGCCGCTTTGCTGCGTAACTTCATGACGCCCGAGCACTTATGTCGTCACAGATTGCCCGGAGCTTCGCGTCCTCAACGAGAAGTTCGCTGAACTCGTCAAAGGTTCCCGCCTGAAAGTTCTGAGCTTCGGGGAGATGCAGACGACCAACATCGGCATTGTGGGAGCTCACATCCCTATTCACATTGTTCCTCTGGAATCGGCTGGTAATATATTGTTGTTAGCTTTTTCCGTTTGTGTAATCAGGCTAGCAACCAGCTGGCAACTAAGTTTCAGGGACCAGGGCCGTGTGTCTGTGCGTTGCGCGTTGCCGGCCGTGGGAGGAGGGGGGAATTACTGTTTGAACGCCGCGTTCTATGGTTTGGTGCAGAGCAGCGCTGATAAACTTTTGAAAAGCTGCCTCCGTGCCTTAAAAGTCGCTGCGATCCGCTGTTAACATTCTAAATTTCCAATTTCGAATACAGAATTCAATTTAAAAGCTAAAATTTGAATTTGAAATAAAATTTAAGCCCTATAAGAATCGCCGACAGTAATTCACTGCAATGGGCTTTCTGTCGCCATCACGAAATATTTTACGCCTTNGCCTCGCTCGCGGTCAAACCAAAGTTAAAGTGGAAAAATTGCGCGCAATTTTGAAGTAGATTTCTAAGACATGACCCAGGTGTGNTGTCGCAAGCCTTTGACTTCAGTGAAACTAGCACAAAATTTTTCACGCAATTCAACTCCAGTCCATTGTCGTTCCACGGCCCACCCGAAAATGAACAATTCTTCGGTCTAGTGCAGGGATTCACGAACTGGGAACCCCCCCCTACGGGTACATTTGCCTATCTGAAGGAGTACAATTATGTTTAGCAGCAGAAGGGAGAAATATGTTTGTATATTATTGCTTTCGAATTATTTATACATATATCAGTGAATATTATTTTCAAAAATCATTATGCGCTTATTGGTAAACATATTTTTTTATTTGCCTCAGCCTTTTTGTCATGGGAAATTTTTGAGGTACATGCTCACCTGTCAAAATGCTGAAGTGGTGGTGCATGGCAACAGAAAGTTTGGGAACGCTGAGTCTAGTGCAACCAATGTTTTTCAAAGTGTTTTGAGGGAGACCGAAACGATCTCTCAAATCTTTCCCACAGCCTCTCAAAATGCAGTGAAACCTCACTTTACGACCATCTTGGTATGCAGATAAAATAGACACGGTTTCGTAAACGTCTTACCGGTTAACAAAGACCGAACCTTCAAAAAAAACCCTGGGCACAAATGCTTTCGAACCTTCCTACCGTTTCAAAAATAAACAAACGCTTGCCATTGTTCGCTCACAGACCCCGGCGTGGGCGAATTCGTCCTGTCCGACACCAACCACCTGAACATCTGCAAGCCTTCCAGCCGCCACAGTTCGATCTATCAGCAAACGGTCAAGTTCATTCGGTCGTCGCTAAAACCCTCTCGACACCGACGCGAACCCGTCCCCCTCCCCAGAGCGCCCGACAGCCCGTTGCTATGGTGACAAAGGAAGCAGGACAATCCCTGACAAACAATCGTGCGGCGGGCCGAGCGTTACTTTTCGTCTCGCGCGTTCTATGGACTTGGTTTTCTTGCTGAATGTCCTAAGCTGTGTTGCCTTTTATTAAAGATCCTCCGCACTTTGATACGTGTGGTGTTAACATGTCACTAAGTTGCTCCATAAACTTTAGTTCCAACAACGACGTCCTGTTTATTTGACAGAATGCCTGCAAATGCTGCCATTGTCGTTGCACACGTTGAAGATTTTGTTTACCCACTACACCCTACCCCATGTTTTCCAAGTCGTTAAGTTGCCTGTTTTGTTGCGCATGAAAGCGATACCTCCTCACCCACTTCATACGAACGCCTCCTACTATGAACTTTTGTATTGAAAAGTTCCAATGGCTTTGACACGTTGTATTATAAATAATAAAAGCGGCTTCCGAACCATGCTCTGAACACATGGCTCTTACCTGCGGACACGTCATCAATATTACGTTGTCTCCATGACTAGCGTGTTTGTTTTCAAAACATGGTGGAGCGCGAAAGCTCGTTGCCTGGTTACAACGCATGACTGTTGCCTGTTGTTGAATAAGCATCGACCAGCTTCTCAAACGAACAGTTCTTCTGTTCGTCGTATCATAGCGGACTTGTTGCAGATTACTTGCGAACGAACGCTTTGAATCGCCTCAAAACCATCTGCAACTTTTCAGTGACCATTAATAACGGCATTAATTAATTAATTTATTATTATCACATTAGCGCCGAATGAAACCTCGCAGGTTTCTCATGTTGCATGCGAACTACGCAACCCAACAAACGCATTGCTTTGTTGCTCGCGCTACAATTCGAACCCCCCCCCCCC
>JGI24158J21664_10002068_pt1 | contig 23845 bp, 20 predicted proteins | sample Ectturendosymbi3_FD_21664 | JGI IMG/M metagenome (IMG submission 21664) | reverse complement strand
TGGCGTTGCGTTGATTGTGTGATTCACCACGAACGGGATGTGCGTGAAGAATAACACCATTATATATGTAGCGCGAGCAAGCAATAGTAAGAGAGATAGCGAGCATGCTCTCTATTGTTGCTTGCTGCCACGGTGCGAAGCTTTACGCACATGCCGCTCAGGATTTCCGATCGCAACAGTACTATTTTTATAGAATAATTTTTTTGGTTTACTCGTGTTACTTCTCAAACAAAGTTTTCTTGTGAATTTTTCTAAAATTTTTTTGTGATAGACCTTAGGCATTCTGTTGGAATATTTTTAACACAGTACAACGTTCTTCCAAATGTTTGACTTAGGTACATTTGCTTCTGTACTCACACTTTAGATTTTGTCAATGTCAAATTTTCCAAAGTTTTGAAGTAAAAAATATATGGAAGGAGGGTAAAAGGTGTGAAAAGTAACTGTCTCTCCACTCACTGAAAGCGAGCGGTGTTTCGATTAAATGGCAATCCCAGTTTTCAGCAAAAATTTGGCAGACACGTTCAAAATCTTACATTTAAACAGGCCTGAAAGTTTAGAAAAATATTGTACATTTATTGCTATGCACGTGTTACCGAGCCAGGAGTAATGAGCCTTAGCATTGAACATACATGCCAGTGTTACTGAGCAGAGAGTTAATTGGGGTTGNTATTTAGATCATCAACGTTTATGTCTCTGCAATTAGACTATGTGAGATATTCAGTGGACTAGATTGATGGTTTAGTTTTATGGAATATTTTTGTTTGCAAGAAATTGATCGGAAAATGTTGAATCAAAACGATGTTTGTTCAGATAATACCGTACAATTTTTTATGGATTAATCTAAGCAGTGAGCAGGGGAATCTTGAAATTTTTTTGTACTTGATGGATCTGTATTTTCGCTAAATCACATTACTTCGTGACAATCATTGCCCACGTTATGGAATGAGCTCATTTTGTGGAAACATATTGTTTTTTCTTGTGCATAATAGAACTATTTACCCTCATTAAGCCTTTGTACCCCTCAGATGGGTGAACTTGCCAAAACCTTGTTTGTTCTGCAAGGAAACGAAAAACTTGATTTGCCTGAACACTTTTGGATGAGAGTGGACTTTCGAAACGAAAGAAAATATCTCTGTTGGCAATGGAAATAATTAGAAGTGAAAAACTCCATTTTTTCTCTGTCTCAGCTCTCTGTATTCTATTCCCTTATTAGTCTCAGGTGCTTGTGCTACATTTTTTTGTCTTTCTTTGCAGCTTGTGTGAACTCAGTCCGCTGGTCTTGCAACGGTAGATACTTGGCTTCTGGGGGAGACGATAGGTTGATCATGATATGGCAATTTGCTGGTAAGTGTACATTTATGAAAATTGTCGCTCTTTGCGGCCAATAAAAGCTTGTGCAGAACAGGGGTCTGTTTCTTTTGTTCGTCAGATGCTTAAGAATATTTTCAAAGAGTACACGATATTTGTTTGTTAAGGATATGGCGGTGTTGGGGTGTTCGGAGGCGCGCCTGGATTGGAGGGCACAACCGGCGAGCGGTGGAGGTGCACTCACACCTTGAAAGGCCACACCGGCGGTGAGTTGTGTGCGACACGATAATCTGCAAAGCAGTGGTTTTTTTATTGTACACTGGCGACGGCTTATGTTTTACCTTTCCGTTTGCTTTATGCGCCGTGTCTTCACTGCTAGGGGTTAAAAAAGCAAGGAAATCAAATTTACTAGATTTCAAAATTGAGCTCTTGCAATGTTCGAAGCAAGGCATCGTTTCGGTATTTGCTGTTGGGTCNAACTGGTGACTTAGTAGCAACAGGGAAAAAGAAAAAGCGAAAAGAAAGCATCAACAAAACCGTCGATTGAGAGTGCGTGGTTCATAACAACAGCGATCTCTCGTCGTGACCACCGGAATATGAAGAACTACCTCAAGACCGTGTTTTTCGCCATTGTGGTTCGGAAGCCGCCACACCAATACACACAACAGTGAAAGTGGGAACTTCTGTAGCTCGCCACTGTGGTACACTCTGTGACCATGGGCGTCCGCCAAAACGTTTCCAGGTGGCAACATCGACATTTTGCTTATCCTTTTCGAGTTTCAATGCAAATAGACTTCCATAAGACGCTTTAAAAATTCCCAGGGGGGAAAATGCCCCTTTTGCCTCCCTGCGAACGCTCATGTCTATTACTCCTTTTATTGCGTGTGCCTACACTCCCGATGTTTTTCCATGTTTCTTGCAGATGTGCTGGACTTGGCTTGGTCACCAGGCAATCAGTGGCTGGCATCGTGCAGCATTGATAACACAGTCGTAATATGGAACGTGGAAACGTTTCCAGAAATCACTTCGGTTTTGAAGGGTCACACAAGCTTAGTAAAGGTGCGAACTTCTGCGTAAGAAATTGCATTTCTTTCCTTTTAAAATTTTAGAACATGACTTTACGACAAACAACTCCAGATCTGGCGAAAGATGTTGCTGGCTTTTGCGCAGCCGCAGTTAATCTGTTTTGGTGCGATCGTGTAGCCAGAGAGGCTTGAAGTTTTGCACTTGGGAAAGAATATTGGTCGGATTACTTACAAGTCGCGCTTTCGGCAGCAGCGAAGTATGACCGTTTCTTTGAACTTGTTGATACAGTAGAGATAATGTTGATATGCCGTATGCTCATGTCAGTCATCAGCATTTCTCTTGTACTCCGATCAAATAGCTTTTGTCGCACACTTGTACTTGGTTGTAGGGGGTCACTTGGGATCCAATCGGTTCGTATTTGGCATCCCAGTCTGACGACAAAACTGTCAAAATCTGGAAAACTCTGGACTGGAAGCTGGAAATGACCATTTCGGAGCCGTTCGTTGAGGTGCGTATTGTTTTCATTCACTGCTGTTAGTTTCAGCCGTTGGTCAGCCCAGTAATGACCCAGTGTTCAAGGTACATGACGCAGGTGCCATAGTTCAGTCAAAGGCATATGCAAAAACTTTGGTCGTTTTGCATTTTAACATCTACAACCCCGATACGTAGTTTTCTCGAATTGTTTTGTGCAGCTGCTGCGANTTTCCCTATAAATGTTCAACGAGGCCAAGAAGGCGCAGTACAGGACACCTCAATGGTCAGTAAAGTCATTAACTCGCACACATATACAGTAAAAATCAGGAAAAGTTTCCTGATTTGTTTCGATCGTCAGCAAAGAGCAGGCGTTGAAATGGTAGTAAACATTTTGGAAATCAACAAAAGCACCAGCTTTTTCCCCGAAACCTTGGGACGATTCTCAAAATGCGTTCAATTAAGATCTTTTTCGAAACACTTGTAAGTTGCAACCTTGAATAGGAGCTTTTTACTTTATCTAACACTTGCAAGTTTCAATAATCCTCGTGAGGCGCTGATTTTTATTAGAACCAGCCATCTTTATTTTCAGTGTGATCCCGAGGTGTCTTACGCAAACCATCGCCACCCGTTTAGAAGTAAAACTCTNGAATTTTATAATTTGTCGCCCCCCCCCAACTGTTAGTTCTAACATTACGTCACTTCTCGCTGCGTCAGCGATGACACTTAACCCGTCTGTTGCAGTGCACCGCCACCACGCACGTACTCCGCTTGAGCTGGTCGCCCGACGGCGGGTACCTGGTGTCGGCCCACGCGATGAACAATTCGGGCCCGACGGCCCAGATAATACAGAGAGAGGGATGGAAGACAGATATGGATTTTGTTGGGCACAGGAAAGCAATAACCTGCACGAGGTCAATGCATGTTTCGTTTCTGGAGTTGTGCAGGACGCAGCCGCGGGGGGCATTCGGGGGCAGTGTACCCCCAATTTTTTCTGCCCCCCCAACTTTTGTTATGCCCAGAAAAGTTTGTTTTGAACATATAATGAAAACAAAAATCGCTCCCCCCTAAAATGTGTCCCCCAAACATGATCAGGGTTTTCACATGGATGAATATCATTACTTTTATTATAATAGCATAATGAAACGAGCGACGATAGCTCAGTGGTAGAGTGTCCGCCTCTCAGTTGGAAGGTTGGGTGTACGATTCACGTCCACTGAACGAATCGTCGTAGCGCTCCTTGGGCAAGACCATTCACCTCAATCGCCCTGACAAGAGGAAGCATTCAGACTTCGGCCTGCCACTATTATCGATAAATAAATCTGTTGCATTGCACGCTATCCAGCAAAAATAAAAAAGATAAAAAGAGGAAATTTGTTTCATTAGTGCGCATCAAACTGACAGCACTTCGCGTTAATCAGCACCCGAGAAGTAGCTCTCCAGCTGAAACAGGTTTGTGACCCATGCTTTAAGGTGGTGCCACGCGTGTGCAGAGTGCTGGGTCCGTGCTTGCTTCTCCGAAGGTGCAGCGAGCGCGGCTGATGGCGTAAGCATGAAATTTTAAACAGCACGTAGAATACCTGCGCTCGAAGATCGATTGAGCGAGTGATCTTCCTTTGCCTGTAAGTTTCCCTGCTGCGCTGAGTGTGGACCTGAAATAGCCTGAAATGTCGAGAGCTCGTTTCGTCCAAGCATTCAATGTGCTGCTCGTTTTTCTTCTCAAATGTTGTCCCGTTGATGGGAGCTTCGTTTGCAGTAGTTAAAATCTGCGTGTACGTCAGCGTGGCGGATTTGGTTTAAATGGCGTAAAATTGTTGCATAAACCTATTTTTTCAAGTATACGTTCATGACTTGAAGTGTTAAATTTAAAAAACTCTTGCTAAACAAGTGACGGTGAAAATGTAAATCGATGCACTGTGAAGAATAAAAATGTTGTAGACCATCGCTCACTTCAATCCATTCTAATCTCATACATCTCCACTCACCTGCAAAGGGATGGGGGAGCATATATCGCTTTTTGTCTATTATGCGTTCCCACTATTTTCGCTGATTCATCCGAGAAGCCATAAATATTCTGCTGAGGCAAGCGCGCGCTGCTCAACATCCGGGTCGATTTCTTTCTTTCAGGTTTAACGGGTGCGTTTTCTCGAACTTCGACGACGGAGACGCGAAGGCGGCGAGCCGCGAGTCAAAGAACAGCAGCTCCTCCCTGCCGTATACGTGTTGCGCGGTGGGCAGTCGCGACCGGTCGCTCTCCGTCTGGCTCACCTCGCTTCGTCGCCCGCTGGTTGTCGTACACGACCTGTTCGAGGACTCGGTGATGGATGTTTCGTGGTAAGCGTTTGTTCCTGAACCGTCGCTTGAAAGCCTTCGACAGGGGGGCTTTGCGTTTGTGCAGGGGGGCGTGACATTCTGGAAATTTGACAAAAACTCCACTAATTCATAGAGCTTCATATTTCAAATTGGGGGGGGGGATTTGGAGCGACTTGGAACTTTGTTTAGGGGAGCAAGCCCGCCAAATCCCCCCCGTGGCGACGGGACTGGTGTGTTCCACCGTTTTTTTTAAATTTTTTTTGTACGGTAAACCGAGAAAAACATTTGTCTTCCTGCTGCGCGAAACAAGTGTTGCGACACGTTTTTTTTTCTCGAATGACACACTCTCCTGTATTTGCCGGAGATAAAAACCTGACTCAGCAGCACCCTGTGTCACTTCATCTGTGAAACGCATGTCGGCATCGATATTGAAGTTAGGAATTTCGACAAAAGAAGTGCCCTTGTGCAAATCCTTCCATAGATCGTAACAAAGTTGTCACTACCAACAATTCCATGATACTCTAGGACCAAGGTTGTACAATCTTATCGCTATTGTCGGCCGCAATGAGTCTAATAAGCGTTTTTTAAATGAAAATTACGCATTGTAATGTCCCATTTACCCGTGCGTAAAACGGTAATGAAATGTTAAATTTCTTAATCAATTCCCTACAAGCAGTTTGCGAAACATCGTATCAATGACTCCCTTGGTCTTATATGCTCCTAGATGAACCTGCAAAATCAGTAAACTCGCTGGATATCATCGGCCGTAGTCCCGATCCCAGATTGCTGTCTCGCTTCAGGGTTCGGCACTTGTTCTTCAAATACTTCATTCTTAAACGCTGCTTCGCACACGGAAGTGTTTCCGAAAAGAACGAGAGCATTTCTGTCCAATTTTTATAGCTTTGGACATCCAATTGCTCGTTTCCACGTGTCCAGAAGATTTTCTTCGTCTTTTTAAACTTCTTCACAAGCTGCTAATTATTCTTCAACTCCACTGGTTCCATTTAAAGGTGCTGTGGTTCAACTCTCGGTCTCCGCCAGATATGGTAAAGCAACGAGTATCATTGTTCCTGAGATTGTCTCATAATCTTGGAAACGGTTGACGAATTCCTGCAACAGCCCATCGAAAACGCCAGAAGAGGGCGATTGGTATTTCGTCAACGTGCACTTCTTTGCTTTCAATCGGAGCCGTCAGTTGCATAAAATAGAAGAATTTACGCTGTTGGAGATGACTTCTGAGGAGACGACATTTTTTACGGAAATCTTGTACATATTTCTTGCGCAGGAAAACCTGTTGTTTTTTGCCCTCGCAGACTTGACATGGGTCAGAAAATCCACCCGAACCGCTGGAAACGGCGAGGAAGTCCTTGTTTTTCAAGGAATAATGTTCGACTATTTCCTTGCGCAACAGCAGCACGCGACGGGATGTTTCTCCCTGAGACAATCAACGAACGGCGGATTTATAAAGATGCTGCTCCTCAGCGGATGACGCGCTCGAGTGCACGCAGTTTCTCCTAAACTGTCAGTGATGAAGAGGATTGACGCGAATGAACGAAACAATACGATTCACGTCCTTCCGTGCGTTACTTGAAGCAACAAATCTTGTACGGCTATTTTCCTCCCAGGTGAACGATGATACAGCAAAGGTTGATGAGCTGATTATTATCATGCTGCTCGGATGCGCAATCTGGAAACCTTGTTTGTTACCCGTCATTGCAGGCACGCCGCCCGTGCGGATGCCACGAACGTTTTACGGATCTAATCCAGAGTGAACGCAGGCATTCTTAACTTCAACAAACACGCCTTCTCTCCGTCAGTGCGAGTGTTTCCAGATAGAGAAGACCCTCACACAGCTCAGAGCTTGAAGACAAACAACGAACGAAGACTAGCAATTGCCCTGAGTCGTTGGCTTCCGTTGATCCGTCTACAGCCAGCGCGAATATACTTACTTCCTTCTCAAACCTTGCCTGCACAGAGAGAGAGCTTCAACTGCTGGGCGACGTCACATTGCCGGCGTTACTTAGCAACACGCGAGAGAGCAATCGATCAATGAATCAGTTTCCTTAACAGGATTAATGGCTTTTTCACAAGGTCCATGACGCATCGCTTTACAAGCTCCCCGCCGGAATAAGACTTCCCGCAACACCAAGATGATATGCATCTCTGTGGGCAGTTTCACAGCGATTAGTATTGGTCTTAAACGAAAGTAGATATGCAAGATATGCGTATCTACTCCCCGCGCACACTTTTTCAAATTTTCTGCACAGATCTTCCTACGCTTTCAAATTTTGCGTAGGTGTGTGACATGCAGGGGTGTAGTGCTAAAAAAGAACGCACCCAAAAAACTAGTCATTTTCAACAGCGCTTCAAACTAATTTTTAAATCAGTATTTAATGAAGTATTCACTTTCATTACGCTACAAACGAAAACATTCAGTCTTTTAAGGTGCTGCGCAAAAGGTAGATTGTACTTTACGCGACGTCTGGAGCAACACACACAGGAAATCTGTGTAAAAGTATACATATTCATGTCAGGTTACTACGAAAAAAGTGTGGGAACGCCGATCCCACGCGATATCGCCCTTGTGACGTGTTGCAAAAAAATTTTTGCTTCGCATTATCCCCTTGATCACAGTCTTCACAATTCGGCCGCATATGAGACGCACGGAATGTGTTGCTGTCTCCAGCATGAAGTAACCTGGCTCCCATTTGGAATTAAACTCACTTTTTATTTCGATAGTGCTGTTATCTGTTTCAAGGACATGAAGAAATGCTCAGAAGTTTTAAACCGTTTACAGAAGCAGGGCAGCGCCCGCACCAGGGGGGAAACAACCGGGCAATTTCCCTCCCGAAATTTTAAAAAACATGTTTAGTCATTAGGTACATTATGAAGTTACAATCGTTTTCCCTTCCCCCTGAAAATATCAGCTGATTGTGGGCCTGGCAGAACGAACAGGCAAGCCATCCTACAAAAACATAAAAGTCTCAGAATCTGGTTACTCACAACAAGCTTAGATTGAGGCCTTGACCGCGATTCATCGTTTTTGTCGCACTACACTACTACAGCTTTGATTCTTCGCACACCACTACTGCTTTAATATTTTGCCGTTAACTGCTTATGTATTCAAACTATAGCTCGCCTATTCTTTCCGTAATTTTTTATGACGTCACGTTGTTACGCTATGTTTCGCCGAAGACCCACTGCTGGAGAAGAACTTCTTGACCTGCAAGCTGCAATGTAGAAAACCTGAGTTCAGTCTTTCTAATCTAGACCAGTTTCAGAAGCCAAATATCCGCACGCAGTAACCAAGGAGTTTATGAATGCACAGCCGCCGTAACTTACATTTTAAAAACATGTGCACGGCCACATAAGTTATTAACCACGTCCACAGGTGGCGCACAACCATTGTAGGAAAAAAGAGTTCGCTGATTTGAAAACCATTGCTGTTGGCTGTCAGTTTGCTAGGCCTGCCTTGAGGTAAATTGCTGCTGTGTATTTGTACGAGCAACTGAGATCTTTTGCAACGACTCTGTGGATGAACAAATTACGTTTCCACTCGCGCTGTTTACCCCAAACAAGCGTGCTTACTCCCCACTACCATTTTAACTAAACCGTATAATGTGCGTGTTTGCTTTTTGATCGTGCAAAGGTCGTTTGACGGCTTCCATCTCCTCTGCTGCTCCTGGGACGGAACTGTGGCGTACGTGGAGTTCAAAGAGTCGGAAATCGGAAAGACTTTGACGCAAGAAGAGAAGGTTGCCGCGAGATTTGGTGCATTTGTGTCGTTTTTTCTGCGCGCTTCAAGAGCGAAGCATTGTCTCAGGTTGTGTTTAAAACGTTTGCGGGAGTTATCGTGTTATATTTTATTTTATGCTGCTTGAAGAAAAAAACACGACAGTACCGAAACTGTGTCGTCACAAAACTTACTTGTTACGCTGGCAAGCTCCAGCGTAATTTAAGCGAGCACTCGTCGCACAGCGTGCTATTCTGAAAAGGAAAGCAAAGCATCCGCGCCAACACCTACGCAAGTCGTAACAAAGTGTGAAGTATCATGAGTCGTTTTTTAAAGGGCCTGAATTCCTTGCGTTTTGCTTCGGGGTAACGAATAGCTTGGAATTGTTGAGACTTCCGTTTTGCCGCGTGCCATGCTGAAGTCTTGAACATCGATTTGATCCAAGCTTGGAGACGAAAACCGCTTTCTGCCGATATCGCGATTTCTCGCAGCTGTTCAAATCCTTTCATTTTTTTCCTTTGCAAATTTGCCGAGTGTTGTTTTCAAGAACAAACTGCACAAGGACACGTACGGCAAAACGTCGTGCATTGTGCAGCAGCCGCTGATCATCGAGAACCCGGCCATGCTTGCCATTCAGCAGAAAAAGACCGGCGCTGCGACGACGACGCAAAACGGGGTGGAAGGCAAACCGTTCGCCATGCCCAGCAACTACCCGGTAACGTGTACTATCGGTTGGGAACCCCGTGTCCTGCTTGTTGTGTTTGTTTCGCTATAGTGCTTGCAGCCGTAGTGCTGCATTATTACACGTCGCTGGCAACTCGAAAGAAGTTGCCTTTCAAACGATCTCTGAAAGCTCGAATTATGCCAAACGTTCGAAGAACGCTTAACTTCGAACCAAGCTGTTGATCGGACCGTGGTGAAGCATACCGTCCTGGTCGTGGGCCGGAAGCGTTGGTTCGTTTTTTACTCCTGTTTCAAGAAGCTTCCGGCACAAGCCGAACTGTCCCGAATATTACACCCAAAAATTACTGCGTCGTGGTTCTCGTCGGGACCGCGCGATCTGTCATTGTCATATCGAAGATGCCTTGCGTATTGCTTCGGCTGCATTGTTGTTTGATGCCTACCCACCCCCCGCTAGTTCCGAGTTTGCACGTGGCTTGGCTTTGATTTACGGTGCAACCGGATGTAGTTAATTTGCATAAAAGCAGCCGGGCAAGTGGGCGTTTATGGAACAGTCGTGTGGCTTCGTTGTGACATCTGACAAAGTAGACTGGCACAGCAAGGTCGTTTTTTTCAATAATCTGCCACCGAACCTGTGCGCTCTCCAGGCTGTCGATAAGTTGCTCTGCCACCAACAGCCATCGTTCGAAAAACAGTTTCCCGCCGTTTTTTTTGCTACTGATAAGAACAACGATAACACCTGGGAGGGCTTTTCGACGCTGGCAAGGGCAGATTATCCAGCACTCGAATGCAGAAGTGTTTCTTACTTTGCTGTAGGCGTGCTGCGAGAGTGGGTCAAGGGCCTGATTGAAAAGCGAAGCAGGTGTGTTTTTTCAAACGAACCGCTCAGTAGTAGGACTACATGCTCGCTTCTACTGTAAAAGGACGTAGTTGAGGCGAAGAAAATGGTCTAATCGTATTAGTGGGAGGCTTTTGCTTGTTCGGCGGCATTGAGACTAGCTGTGACGTGCATTAAATAGTGAAAGATAAGACCAACCACAAGAAGTTGTTCAGGCTTGAGTTTCTTACTTCCTGCAGTTCGTGAGCAGAGCAGCTATTGAAATGTTTCAATAACGAAACTTTAGTGCAATTCAATGCGTTGGCTCTCAATGCCTTCTTGCAGCACAAGTTAGTTGCCGGCAGACGATTTAAGTGCAAATGCGTCCCAGTTTCTGGCGTCAAGTAATATCGGTTGTGTGATGCCAAGACGACGGAAGAGGAGCGAAAAAGTTACGTGGCAGATTTTGATTTAAGTCCGACATAACCTGGTGTTGTGCGTGCTGCACAAGGAAAGTTTTGCCGCTTTTCCAGCTCATTATTGTTACAAGGTGTTCACATACACGGATTTTTGACTCTTTTATCGTTGTTTTTTTCTCCTAATTGTTGCACTGTTTCCCTGTCTTGAAATAAAAACGAAAAATTATGCTGATACATTAATCACTTCTTGACATAGGCTGCAACTGTACAGTTCAACTTAATTCGTGCAGATCCGATGCAAATCCACGGCTTTAGTGGGAGAGAATTTTTCAGGGGGGGTTGCTCGCTGTGATTGTTACTGTCAAAAACGTGTCTGCAGTGCTGGTATTCTTTGCAGACCAAGCAGATTGAGACGCGGACAGCTTCCGGAAAGCGAAGAATTATCCCGATCTTCGTTGCTCCTCAAGAGGCACTGGGGTGAGTTTTAACGAACAGTGCTTTGATACTTTATCTCGCTACTGTTGGCTTAGTATGTTTTTCCTGCAGAAGTCTGACTGTGGGTCGCGAAGTATTCAAGACAAGTATGACTTGTTGGGAAATTTGCGTACGTTGCACTCGTTTTTGTTGACGTCACGACCACAGGCATTCAGGATGAAAATAAATATCGCCCTGGCAAAGTTCTAAGAATGTTTCATGTGAAAGACACACGTTCTCTGACAGTGACAGCAAACTAAGGGGCGTTGGTACAATTACCCCTGAAAGACCACTAACGCGTACCTGTAAATTTACGTGTAAGGCTTTATTGCGTTGGTTGGTGATGAAAAGCTCGTTGCCATGTCCTGCGAAGCGACCTGCTGTGCTGGATAACGCGTGACGTGGCCAACGAGTAATCGTTTGTTCTGTTGTTATTTGTAAACGCCTGTGGACAATCAGCGGGGCAAGCAGCAATTAATTCAGGTGACCCGTGCAAAAAACGCGTATCTGTCGCGCAGATGAAGCTTGAAAAACATGCATCAGGGAAGAAGTGCTTTCGCTGTCTAGGAAATGTATAACCAGGGCTTGCGCAAAAACCGCAGTAAGAAAAAAAATTCGTCCAATCAATTGCTGGAACAACTACGTCTTTACTTGTTAAGCGTTTGCAAGAAGGCATAAGCTTGTTTTCCGTTCGTCTTTCCGTTTCTTTTGTTCCACTTTGCTATGGTGTATGAACGAGCTGAGCAGGAAGTTATGTCTTCGACTTCACTCGCAGCGGAATTCCGAGGCCTTTTGGTTCGAACACCGGCTTCGGTCGACCACCGTCCTCTTCGAATTTGCTCAAGTTGTCTGAAAAGGTTTGTGTTGGCACGGTGTCTGTTTGTTAACGCACACCGTGGTAATGTTGATGACAGCGAGAGGTGACGTCGATTTCGCGCTGACGGCTCTGACGCGCAAATAAAGCGTTGCCGAATGTTTATTTTCAAACCGCCAAGCCACCAGTGGCCCGCAAGCAGCTGCAAGAAAACATTTAGCGGAAGCACACGTGCGCCTCTTCGTGGTAGAGAGTATAGAGTAATTTCCGATGATTTAGATCAGCGCGCAAGTTTTTTTTCGGTTGTTTTTACTAAACAGATCATAACGTTATGAGTAAAANAAAAAAAAAAAAAACTTCACGTGCAGGTGACTTTTGTTGCGCAACTCGTATATAGTGCATTTTCAAGTCGCAATTTTTTGAAATACATTCTCCACCAGAAGTCAATTTCCTGAGTGGTGTTTTTGGTTTAGGAGTCTCCAACAAAAAGCGTTGCAGAACCAAAGAAGCAATCTGCTCCGGATGTGACCTCAACCGACACCCGGGCTTCTCAAAAATCTTCCTCCTCTGAAAAAGGTAGAATTTTGTTTCATTGCGCGTCGACTTGACTGCGTAATCTGGAATTTGCAGAAATAGGGCTCGTTTGTAAAATATAAGTCTGTGATGTTTTTTTCGCTGCTGTTAAGCGTCCGTTACAGCAAAAACTATTTTTACCAGATGCGCCGGCACAGCAAACGCCGCTTGTCAAATCCACTGTGGGACCAGTTGATTCTCGATTCAATACGCGGCAGGTTTAATAACCGTTGCACCAAAACAACACATCTCTAGGGTAAAAATGCAATTGATTGCTGTTTATTTATTCAGAAAAAGAGCAATTGTTTTTTTCCTTCAAATGTCTTTATGAAGTGACCGTGCATTTCTGACTTCATAGCATTAAGCATATCCGTGTTTTAAAATGCTGTTCTGCCGGTCCCAACCAACAAAACTGCTTCAGCGGCAATGAAAAAAATGTTCGAAGACACTCCGACTAGATGGCAAGTAAAGTTCTTTCAAACGAAACCATTGTTTGTTCACAATAAACAGCAAATCGCCTGGAAAATTCAAAACAAATTTACCAAACTGAGTTTGGATGTATTAACCGGTGCATGGTGCCCACGCGGTATTGAAAGTATTGAAAAAGTAGTAAGTTTTGAAATCGGTTTTCAAGACCTTGAAGAAATATTGAATTTGACCAAAATTTGAATGAAGTATTGAAAAAGTGTGGAAATTCTAAATTCAGCCATGTGTTTATTTAAATTGTGTTCTCTAACGCTGATGATAGTTCTGCATGTTTTTTGCATTGTGTTCCATGACTAAATTTTCGAAAAATGAAGCTAAATGATGGTATTACAGTCTTTCAATTTAGTATTGAAAAGGTATTGAAAAAGTATGGAAAATAATTTTTGAAAATGTGTGGGAACCACTAGCGTACGGAGGGGGGAGGCCACTGCGCCATGGCCACCCCTCAGACCCTAAAAATAAAAAAATGTAAAAACAGTATTGTTTAAAACTTGCTTCCAGAATCCACAAAAATGCGTATTTTTCGGTGTAATTTTGCAAAATTTTCCCGGGAGCATGACCCCGGACCCCTCTAGAATGTTTGTGCCTTCAGCACTTCCCCTTAAGTTTATTTGTGACATCACACGATTGTGACGAAAACTGGGCCATCCCTCGGAAATTTTCTGCGTACGCCACTGGTGGGAACCATGCCGGTGATTTTACAAAACTGAGTCTATGCATCGGAAATTAGTAGGAAAATTTCGTACCCAGCTCCACTGGATTCAATAGGCGGTTGGATTTACTGTCCGCGGATTTTTTAAGCGGCTTTCGCTGTTTATGTCATTGATCCAACTGCGCTTATCATCCCATACTTGTGTTGGTATCGTCCTTATGCGCCAACGCCATATGTCCGTAAAGATGAAAAACAAACAGGAAAAGGGCATGCCGTGTCAGTTCTGCAAGTCTTGTGGTAAGTTCGTCGTATTTCCTGCAATGCGAGGAAATTCTGCGCAAGGCAAAATATCACAGCTCATGCTACCTTTATCAGTGCCACAGAAACACAAAGTAGCTTATGTCGTGTTTCGAAAGCTCGCATCTGTTTCTGGTGAAAGAGCGCCACCTATAAAGGGACGAGCCTTACTGACGTCACCTGTTTTTTTAACCTGTTTGCGTTTTTTTCCAGAACCCACGAAACAAGCGCCCGACGCAGGTGACACTGAAACACCAGCACGAACTGGCGAAGTTGCAGATCAGGTAATCAGGTTGTGTGCTGTTGATTGTGTCATTGACATCTTTCATTATACGGGTTATGCTTCTATCTACGCGACCTTGAAGAAGCCTGCACTTCTCCTTTTGTCCGTTTGTCTTGGCGGTTTTTCGGCGAAGCACCGGAGTGTAATGGGGCGGGAACGCGTTCCCACACTTTTTTCATAGTAACCTGACTTGAAGATTGTGTGTTTTTACTCAGATTTCCTGTGTGTTGCTCCACCAGATGTCGCCTAAACGAACAACTGACAAGCTATCTCTGGCATAGCACCTTAGCATAGTTGTGTACTTACTGATAATGGCTAGTTTTTGAGTGCTTTCCCACATCTATCTTTTTACCACCCTACCCCTGCGAATCACGTTAAGTTTTCAGAAACTTATTCATAGAAATTGGCATTTTCGAAAAAGGAAAGAGAAACACTTTTCGTGCCATTAGCACAGAAAAAAGGTCATAGAAGTGAACAACATCATCAGGGCCGTGGTCAAAACAACCGATGACCGTCCTCATCCAGCTTTCACTTAACTCTTTCTCTGTTAATTTTCCGGCCAGAGCTTATAACAGCGGCTCCCGCCTTTGCATACTTAATCCCAACTAGCGTTATTTCACTCACGCGTAAACACCTGTATATATTGTTTCTATTTTTTGTTATCTGCAGAAAAAGAAAGCGGTACTGGACAGCAGGTTGTGCGAGAAATCTGCCGAAACCGTCACTTCGGACGCTGTCAGGAGCGTACAGTTCGCTGCCACGCCTTCCTCGGCCAAGTAACGCAGCCTTCTCTTGCTTGATTAACATACGCAACGTTTCAACACACGTACATTTTTCCTAACGTTTCAACACATGTAAATCTTGCGTGACGTTTTAACATACGTCAAAACAGCAGGTGAACCTTCAAAATCTTTTTCAGGACGCCCGACGAAAAAGCGCCGCAGGATGCTCGAGCGCCGGCGGCGCCTTCGAGCAAAGCGCCAACGACGCCGGCGATTTCTCCCCGGCGACCGGGACGTCCTCCCTTGCCGCTGAAGCGAAAGATGAACGGTCCGACCTCGCCCCGGAAGAAAGGTTACAAGCACGTGAGAAAAGACCAAACCAAAAGCGTCACCGTGACTCGGGACAGGTCAACAGTTCATGAAAAGCAGCAGACGGTGGAGGAGGTGGAACAGGTATTGGAGACTTGCTTGACAGAGAATGCCCGGATTTCTTTACTATTGAAAATGCCCGAGGAAGTAGTCGTTATGATTGCTTTCGTTATTACGAAAGAAAAGAAACACATAGTGTGTCTTTTGCTTGTATGGAACTTGTTTGTATCTTCTTAAAGAAAAATCGTCTGTCGATATAGACTTTCAACTGCATGCTTGACCTGCTGGTATCACTGTTGAATGCGAAATGTCGGTAAAGCTCAACTTGGCACTATACTGCACTTTTTTGCAGACAAGTGCTGGGCAGGGTCCACATAAAAATTAATTATTTACACGGAGAGCGGTTTCTCTAGCGCGGACAGATGTTTTTGTCTGTCTTTCGTCATCGTTGCTGATGAGAGTGTTGCTTGGCCGGGATCGGCTTCTTTCGCTTCTGCACTTGTGGCTCAACCAACTCCTCCAGGAACTTGCTGATAAACTTTGTGCCAGAGATGACCCCATTGGTTATCTGTTTTTGGGGAACCCAAGCACTTTTAGCAGCCAAACCCAATGTGTTTTGGAAACTGTGTAGTGGCCAACTTCATGTACCAGTTATACAATCGCTTTTCTCAGCCATTCGGTCAAGCACATCGAATCCGTATTCTGTCGCATCATTGGAGGAAACTTTCTCTAGTGTTTTCTTCGCGTCGTCAGCTACTGTAATATCCTTGCGTATTTTGCTAAGTATCAGCACATGCTTGTTCACGCCTTTTCCCGGTGCACGGTTAGGGTAGTTACCTTGGCGCACATTTCTTCCTTTATTCAGTTAAAGGTTCAATGAGCTGAATCAGAACGCGATCAGAAACTGCTCATTCAAGGAGCGTGTTTCATCCTTTCCCAACATAAGGAAAACCGTTTGTCAGGAATCTGCTGCTTTTCTTGTCCACAGCTGTCCAACATCATTGCCCAAACTAATCTCACTTTGATGCCAGAAACTGGACGAAAGGGCAGTTGGTCTTTGGTTGGAAAAAACTGCTCGATGACTGATAAAGCTCCACATTTATAACGTGCACAACAGTTATTTATTAAGTGGTTCCAGACTTCAGAAAACAGAGCAAATTTATCGGCCTGTAGCCTTTGCGGACGATTTGGTTTTGCATCAAAACATTGGACAGGAGAATTTCACGGAATCGGTTTCAAGATAAACAGCTTTTTTGCACAACGGCACATCCCCATCTTCAGTCTAAATATATCATGCAGAGGTCAACTACGCTTTCATTCTACTGCCCAAACATCCTGTACATACAGCGATGAAAACCTTGCAGTTCTTCAACAGTAAGAGCAAACAAATGTCACAGTAATGTGAAAAACTTCTCTTGTTGTAAGGCATCTCGCTATAACTGTATTGCTGCTTCCCAAGCGCTGTTGCACCAGACTGTCAACCGCAGCTTAAAAAAGTACGGATTGAGTGAAAAGGCGACCGCCAGTGCTCAGAAAACTGGTGACAATGGTTTCTGCCATGAAAACTCAGCTGGTAGTCAAAATGACTGTCTCGAGCATTAAACAAAATCTGGGCCACATGGCCCAGAAATAATAGAATTTCAAATTGTCACTTCGTAATCCACTTTGAGCTTACAGCCTGACTGAAAGCCACAGCAGGGTAGCCACCTAGAAACAATAGCAAAAAAAGATGTGCTAACTTGAACGCATCCATGTGGTCTAAATTGGGCATTGTAACGTCAAAGGGCCGTTGATCAACGCCCTTTGTTCCTGCGGCGCTAGCAGGACGCCGATGTCGACAACAAAGAAGCGTGGCTGGTCCGTCATGACTGAGCCCGCTCATCAATTGGAGCGCACGGGCGATGGATGCAACAGAGCTTAGTCAAAGTTCCGCTCCAGCAATTCCAATTGCTTCTGAATTATACTTTGAACTGGAATGCTACCAGAATACAGGGCCTGGATTTAACCAGGGTTGCGGAGTCGGAGGAAAAATGTCCGACTCCAACTCCGGCCTTTCCAAAATTTCCAGCTCCCGACTCCGACTCCTTAACATAAAGGGAATGAAATTTAGCTGTTAAAATAAATGGAAATCGTGGTGCACAGCAAGAAACCTCTGTATCAACAAAAGTTTCTAAAGAAATTGTACCATTTCAATAGGAATCCCCAATTTAGGAGTGTGATGTAAAAATGATCCAATTGGACATCTGGATTCGGACAAAAAATCCGACTCCGACTCCCAGTATTGCTATGAATCCGACTCGGCTCTACTAAAAAATCTCCGACTCCGCAACCCTGGATTTAACAAGCGTCGATTGTAATGCACTTCGAAAAGAATAAAGTTTCCTCCCCTAATCTTTGCGAAAATAATAATTTATCCTGCGGCGGCTGCTCCCTCCCCAAACTCCTATTTCTCATATTCGATTCCAGGTCAGGCGAGCTTTGAAGGTTTCGTCGGCCCTCGATTCCAGGTAAAATCAGAAAGTTTCGATCTCAGATTGATTCCGAGTCAACCCCCTCGCCGTTGCCATAGCATCACTTATGTGGAGTTAGTTTATCACGTTTGTTTCGCACGTTGGCTTCGCGCGTTTGAGTAATGGTTGGATTTCGTTGAAACTACTGATGACTGCGACGGGCGACATGCTGAACGAAAAACGCAGCATTTCCTGCTCGCGTTTTTCAGTGGGTTTTGTGAGATTGCGGCCGCATTCGTTTTAATGCGCGTCCGTTGCTTTCTTGTTTGTTCATTAATTTGCATTTTGTCCTCGCATTGGCGCTGAAAGCCAGTGGCGTGCAGGTCTATTTAACGACTTCAGCGCAAGTTCATGAAAAGAGCTTCGGGCCATTGTTGCAATAGAATACCGGCGAAGTTAAAGATGTAGGGAGTTTGAGCACAGAGAGGGCAGAGAAATAGCGAAATACGAACGTGCTGTGCGTTCGTACACACGCCTTGCGAAGAAAGCAAAGTCAAAATGTGAAGTTCTGTTGCAAATATGAATTCAAAGCAAGAATCGTAACGACCAACGTCTTCGGTTCAACGTAAAAGAAACAGCATCACATTCTGATTAGTTATTTGATGCGCGTCTGCGTTTGCCGCTCAGCATAACCTTGAAGTCTCCGATTTAGGCTCACCAAGCTGGCCCGAGGACACAAATCGGCCAGTCGCGACCAACCCTTTCTCCCAAGAAGCTGGCCAGACGAATCGCGGCACAGGTGAGCGTTCCGCAAATCTTGTGTGATTTGTTTAATTGCGGATGACGTCACTGGACGATTAACTTGCGGAAGTGACGTTAGTCGCTTAAGAACGTTCTTAAACTGGCCAACTTTCCTGAAATACTTGAACAGCTTTCAATAAACGTTTGAAAAGGGGTCGTACGCCTTCGGAAAGGTCATGTATGTATCATACCGCTCCTGCTCGCTGCTGAACCAAGTCTGGGGCCAGTTACGAAACAAGATTAAGGGACACCGTTTTAAGCAGACTTCTGATGTGCGATTTCTTCTATTTTGATATCAATTTTTCTAAACGCCCATGTGTCGCAAACGCTACAATACGTATCATGGATACTATTAAATTGGACTTGACTTTGATTTTGTGTTGTTCGGTTCCAACCGCTGCAACTGCATTGCAGCACTTTTAAATCATTTAAACTTTACAAGGACTCATCTACCCCGCCTCTGGTGGTTACCATTGACAACGAGCTGACGTCTGACGAAAAGCCGGCGCCATTGTCGATGCACAAAGTGACTTGTGCCTTCAACAAACAAGAAAGGTGGAGAACCATGCTGTCTTCACCTGGCATTGCCGTCCATGTCAGCCTGTGAGTGTCAAACATTAAGCTTGTTTTTTTCTGTGTGTCAAAATTAGCCGCTTCTCACGGCGATACGCGTCTAAAAATTGTCGTTATGAACTGACCAAGATTGTTTGTACAAAACGAAAATTATTGGAATTTTTGAAGTAAAACAATAAATTATGAGTCTTTTTTATGACGAGCAAACAAAATTTATCACAATGTGAAGATGTTCTTAAATTTTAAAGTGCTTTTGATTCAAAGTTCGACGTGAGGGTCTAAATCTAAAATAAACCAAATCGGCGAATTTTTTCTTCACTTTTTGGATGTTCATCTCTACTTGCAGAAACGCAGTCGTGCATTGCCAACTCTTGATGTAGAAGTGCTTACTCGTGTAAGTTTTCATTCGTGCGAAGGTGTAATTATTGACATTCGTTAACTAACTAAAGATTTCGATTGGCGCACTTGCTGAGCGCTGCGAAAGATCACACGTGCCCGGCAACAGCAACGAAAAGTTTTCCTTAATCGAGAAGCAAACCAATGTGCATTTGGATCACCTGCGTACATGTTTTTGTTTTGTAAATCAGCGTCTTGCTCGCTGCAAGAATTTTCGTAATCGATAAAGTAACTGCTTCGGTAAAGTAAACTAAAGCTTAGCAGTTGCAGCAGACGTGACTGTGACCAGAGTCCGACCGACACATCGTCATGCCGGTACATGTCGGCCGATATCACGTTGATGCCGATGTGTCGTATCGGCAAAATTCCGCCGATATGTGTATATCTGCGCTATCATCGCCTCCATCATCAGTACCCAGTAAAAGAGTTTTCAGCATTGATGGGTTGGTTATGATCATAAAAATGTGTTCATTTTAAGGAGAAAATGCGAAAAAACTTTGCTTTCTGGACTAAAAAATTATCGTTCGATCATATTTTGCAAAAGTGCATAGATTTTCGTGGATTTCTTCATTTTGTAACAATTACCATTTTCTTGTGAATTGATTTAATGTGCACTGCAATGTCTTTAGCTATGGTTCGAGCAATGCAAAATATCGCCTTCGAATCGGCAACGAAAAGTATCGCAAGCGGCCCAAGAAAGTCTTATCGGCCGAGATTTAATCATTCGCATATAAATCGGAGACCTCGTTACTGCGGAGGACAGCAACAGGCCGCTCGCAGACCCTGATAATTAAGTGTATGGCAACTGAGGGTTTGGATTTTGTTGGAATCGGTTGACATCTTGTTAACTTTTTGGAGGATCAGTGGCATCGCAGTGGCGGAGGGGAGGGCTTTTGGGAGGAGTCGAACGCAACTGGTCGATATCACCAGTCGGTTGTGTTGGGGAATTTAAAGAATGCAAAAAATCGGCAACAAGCGCTGTGACTTCTTCGTGTGTCTGTGGCAACTCAACCAAAGATCCATACGCTTTTTGGAAACAGTTTAATGCACCGCGCACTCTGAAACTTCAGAGTGTTGCGAAACTTACTTCTACTCGCGAAGTGTCGAGGAAAGGGACCAAACCGTTGTCTTGCTCACAAGCGTATCAGGCCGAAGAAACAGCCTTCAAGGTGTACGATCTATCTTGGTGATCCCGATGTCGCGTTGTTGTTCAAACCAGTCGTTTCGATTCAGCGAAGTAATGAAGCGCAGATCGAAATTGCGTCAAACGCTATTTATTGCTGTTTGCAAGTTGTTGCTTGCTGAGTTGCGTCATTATAAATAATTAAATAAAATCGAGCTTATCTGTCCTGCATAAAGTCCCGGTGGTCAGACTTGGTCGAGCCCGCCACTCTGGGCCACATACAGTTGGGGAAAAAATTGCGCGCCGTTGTTTTAGAAATTAGAAAAAGAAAGTTCAATTATCTTTTACGTTTGCTTTTTAGTAAAAATAATTCGCAATCGATAGATATGCTATACGTCAAAGTTTCCAACATTGCGAAACTGCATTACACAATTGTTCATCCCTACTTAATGCTTCAGCTTCAGACTCATCCATGAAAAATGTTTTTGCGCTCACTTTCGATTGTTGCGCTAACCTTCGGATTCTTCGTCTTTTTTTGTTGCAAACAGGATTGCTAAGCCGATTGTACGATCTACAAACACACAAACTTGGCGAATTTAATCGTAACATATTCATATATGTATGAGTGTACGTTGTTTTACCGAACAAAGGTGTTTGTGCCTCGCCGTGCTTTCGTTTCTAACCTCTGCGAAGTGTAAAAAATCAACGAAATTTACGTGATATCATCAGCGATGAATACATGTACAAGAAGCAGATAAAGTAGATCTTCTGGTGATTTTTATCATTAGCCGACGTTTCGCCCACCTATTCAAGTGGGCTTCCTCAGAGCAATGATATACAAGACTTCGGCTCACGGAAGTTACGCGCTCAAACTCTCAAGTCGTGGTCAGTGCTTGCATTGTTTTTGCAGACACGCGAAAACATTCAGTTTGTCCGTGTGTTCTTCCCAGGCAAATCGTCGGCATCGCTTGTTACGATCGTTCTCTGCACATCGTTTCGACCACGTCCGGACGAAAACTTTTCCCGCCACTGTGTTCCGCTTCAGCGATTGTGCAGGTGCTCTGCAAAGGTCACCATTTAATGGCGGTCGACGCTAATTGCCAGTTGTCAGTGTGGTGAGTTTCGAACTGACGAACTTTCGATTCGTAGCCTTGCATCGAAAGCAGCTCAGTTCTGTGGCGTGCGAGTGGAATCGCCTGAAATCGTCTCTTACTGTCGCGACAGCACTGATTTTTTTGGGGGGGGCAAAATGTTTGATTTTAGGTGAATAACACTATTTTGTTTGGGATCCTGCATTTTAAAGCACGAAATGACTACATATGCCCAAAATTTGGGGGGCATGGATCCCTGGGCCACTCCATGGCTACGCCTATGACTGATGGCGGCAACTTGAAAGAATGAGGTGACAGACTGTGACGCAACTGTTCTCGTTCTCAGCAGTCAAAAACATGCGGCAATACCTGGTTGTGTTTTTCGTATACATTTGTCTCTTTCATATTTTCTAGTCACAGTAGCAGGTTTCCTTGGTGCAAAGCGTACATGGTTTCATGCGAATGCCATTCGGCACAGTCGATACGCTACAGCAAAGTGTCGTTTCTTTTCAGGAACTTCAAGTCGTGCGTGTCTGTCGTGACGGACTGCTCGTTCGGCCACTTGATGACGTCGGCCAGGAATGGTGAGACGCCGACGCTGAAAAGATGCTTGGTGAATGATCACGGGATTCCGGTCTTGAGCCTGAGCACAGGGAAAACCTTCTCCTACTGTGTGGACCTAAACACATGGTAAGTCGATTTGGTTTTTATGGCTTTCCTCAGTTTGCATAGCTTCAGTCTTGGCAGACCCGCCCTCCTGGCGTATCAGCCAGTTTCGCAGATAATAATATTACTTTATTTCGTAAATGCAGTTTGAATTTTTAAACTGTGTATCGTGATCGAAAACAAAGTCTGTGCAAAGTCTCTGCTTGGTAATTTTTCTGCTCGTATCCGCAGCGAGTTTCGTCGCTTTCGTCGCAAAGGTGTCTTCAGCTTTCCATCGTGTTTTAACGTGTGGCTAAGTTAAATATCTTGCAAAACATACTCACATCGCCGAATACAATAGATTGGTGTTATTCTCGAACGAAATGGAACGCTTGCTTTTGTGTTATACACAAAACGCAAATAAAAAAAGCCATTCGCGTTATTTTTTTCTGTTGGCGAAGCATGTGAAGTGACAGTGAAACCGGCATTTCAGCGCGAGGAGGTCGCGCCTGTTTGGAAATCGACCTTGCTGCAGTTTCGTTCGCGGTGATAAGTTGGGGCAGGATCTGACAAAAGCGTATCCAACGTCTCGTCGCAGGGTCCTGGTCCGTTCTGTGCATGACGCTGTGGAGCAGTTTGCCGAGAACGTTGCCATGGCGCTTGATGACGATCACGTGACATCCAACGACGATGACATCGTGTTGTCGACAAGGATGACCGACGGGTGTGTTGCTTGTTGTCGCATTCTATGCTGCGCAGCAGTTCATTCAGAGCGATTGCGCGACTTGGTTCCTCGATATTTTTCATTGCGACCGACGATTTGAAACTATTTTAGGGACTTTTCGCAAAGGGATAGTGAGATGCCAGAGGTGGCCATAGATCCGAAGTGCCGGAGTCGACTCCGGCAGGATTCTGCGTTCTTCCGGCGCCGGAGTCAAAAATTTGTGAAAAAAGGGATCCGGAGCCAATTTTCTTCAATTTCGGCAGCAGCAGGAGTCTGTGCGGTCATTTCTTAACGTAAAAGCGTTGGTAAATTTTGGTTGGATCGATGGCAGCCGCAGTCTGAACAGGATTCGGATTCTCAAATTTGACAAATTTCCGGATCCGGACTCGGATTCAAAAGTTTTGGAACAGGAGCGGAGTCGGAGTCTGAAAAAGTGACTCCGGCCACCTCTGTGAGATCACGAATGTGAACCGTGAGAGAGTGCCACAAACAAGGGCATACTTTGACAGACCAAAGGATTTCCACTTTCAACACACAAGACCACTTTGGGGCGAAGGGCCGCGTTTCCACACATGGTCGCAAAGCAAGGTTTGCCGCTTTCCCA
>JGI24158J21664_10002062_pt1 | contig 23865 bp, 15 predicted proteins | sample Ectturendosymbi3_FD_21664 | JGI IMG/M metagenome (IMG submission 21664) | reverse complement strand
CATAGACATGCTTTTCCCCACTGTTTTTTGTTGTTTTCATGCTTATTCTACCTGACGTTGATTTGATGCTTTTTATTACTTTTATTATTTCCTGCAAAACGTCTTCAATCAAAATTTGGTTTGTGTTAGCAGCAGGGCTGGCTGAGAACTTGACCCAGGTGGTCTTTCGCCAACCCTTTGTAATTCAACATGTTAGAACACGATTACTAAGCTGCGAAACGTGAAATTTCTCCTTTTTTATATTTTTTCATCACTATATAATCAACTAGTAATCTTTGATGTTATTGTACTTCCTCTTGCTGCTTCGTGTTATTTCGTGATTTGAGTCACAAAAATGCATGATTAAACAATACCATACCTTGCAATAACACTTTATTTACCGGTGTGGCACTCACACTGCACAAAACCCAGCTTCACTGTTCTGGTGTGATTCGACAATTTTCAAGGACACCGGAAGATATTCAAGGACAACCAGACCTTTTGCAAGAATCAAGGACATAACAAGTTTTTGACAGCAAATTCAAGGACAATTCTTGGTGCTCAAGGACGTCAGGCAACCTTAAGCCTAGATCTGTCACTGCTGAGATAATGGCCGGTATTTTTGCAAAACGCATCTGGCAACCCTGCCGTCAAGTCATTTTAAACATCACGCAAATGTGAAAAACAAAATCGGAACGCAACCAATCACGACAGTTACATTTTGAGTAAATTTTGATTTTTCTTGAAAGCGTCGTTTGCAGTAACGAGCAGCCAGCTCGAAACAGATAAACATCGTTCTATTTGGTTGCAGGGTACGGTTCCCGAAGCATAACTCCAGCATGTCCTATCGCTGTCATATGCTTGACATTGCAATGCATAATTTCCGCCATATTCGACACGTGGGTCATCGGTTTGTGCTACGCTCGCATTGCTCGGCCCGATTCAAGATCGAAGACAATCCTATTCGCCTCAAAAGCAGTCATATGCAAAAGAGATGGTAAAAGGTGGGCCTGGTGAACTTTACGTGGTTTGAAAATTCTTTTACTTACAGTTTTTCTTATATCCACAGCTCTTTTTTCAGAACCGCGATGAAGCTTTGAAGTTTTGCCAAAAAAAACTAAAAAACACTCGTTTGCGGGTCCGTGTGTGGGATCTGCATGCACCAAATGTACCACTCCCTTGCGTACGTAGTGCGACCACGAGTGCTGAAAATCCTCAGGCTGAATTACGTGGGACGCGCACGAAAATTATTAAAACCCAAACGCATTTTAACGTCAGTTGAGAAAGGGAATGTTGGTGGACTAGTACCTTCAAGGGTAAAATCATTGCTACTGTATGTTCTGCATGCGATTTGCATATTCTGCATGAAAACAGAAACACAGCAATTGAGCTTCACGTAAGAGTTGTCTTAGGAAGAAAGACAAATTTGCTGCTATATTTCATCGCTTGGAATCACTAGCTTAAAAAGCCTGATGTTCCAGCAACACATTTTTCAAACAATATTGCAAAATGCTCCCGGGTTGACAGACGTCTGGCTGCGTGAATTATTAACCACGTCTTACGAAATGTTTTGTGAATAAGAGTAACACAAGAATTTCAAGATGTAAGTATAGTGCATCATAAATTATACCACAGTTGAAAGCATATAAGCGTCATTTTCTCTGGCAGTGATTTAGATTGCACGTGGTATCAAATTGGTTGATCTAATAGACAAGACATAAAATAGAAAACGTCAACGTTGCCATACAGTGAACGTAAAATTCACTACTGTTCAAGGCGGCTTCTCGCATGAAAATTCTAAAAAATGGCAACTTTTCCTGGTTATAAACAAAAAGCATGATTGAAACCGCAAACGTTTCTGGTGAATTTTATGGTAACAATCCAATAGATTTTACATGTATTACAACTGTCAGGAATAACTTCGGAGAAATCGACCACTAGTTGCTTCAACTTACTTAAAAACAAACTCGAATCGGTTTTAGAAGTAATTTCAGTCGAAAAGTCATTATATTTTACAAGGTAATTCAAAGAGTTTACTTCTCCCCTATTCACAAGCGCCGCGTATAGATTCGAGCACAGTCTTTACAGTTAACGTTTCGAATATAGCAACTGGGAGACGTCAGTTTAAAGCCTGCTGAAGATACAATAAGCATTGGCCAAAATGTCCCAGATAAACAAAACACAGCACGTTTGCCCAATGTTTTGCAAATTTAGCGTAAATGTTTATTTCCACGAAAGGATGACTGAGCTTGCGGGTATTTTAGGAGACTTTCTCAAGAAAGTAAAGTGGACACAAGTCTTGGAATGTTTGAAATTTTTATAGGTTCATTTTTGTAATTACAAACAAATTTTTAGAGGTTGAACCAGACACTTAAGTTGGTTGCGTTGTTTTATCAAATTATGTGAGTAACCTTCTGAAACTCCTTTGAAGCACTTTTATAATGCCCAAATGTTACTTGCTAAAATAAGGATTACACAAGAAATAAGTACAAGTTACTCTATCATGGTATCTGATACACTCTGAAAACAGCATGTTAGCTGCTAATTTTGCATTGGTTATAGCCTACCGTCTTTCTTTTCATAATTTATAAGTAAAAACAAATGACATTTTTTAAAAAACAACCGCGAGCAGTTATAGGAAGTGTTTTTATGGTGTTTTGAGAGAACGAAAGAGTCTCTCAAATTTTTCCAACGGCCTCTCAAAATAATAGTAGAAACTCGCTTTACTGCTACCGTCAAAATACTCTAAAATATTAACCATGAGACCATCTCGGTATTCAGATAAAATAGTTGCTATCCCTCAAAATGTCTTTGAGGTCAGCAAGGTCAAACCTTAAAAAAACTGGCAATAGAAAATAATTGCTGTCACAAACTTTAACCACAACGGACTATTCGATCAATCCTACCGATGTGTATATTGCAAACATATGCTTTATGAAAACTTTGGCGACGCATCGGGAAGTAAATCAAGGTGCTTTCAACAAAAACAACACATTCATGATTCGGCAATGTTGTACCGGATCATCTTGTACAGGCGGGTCATATTCTTGATGTAATGCTGTTTCCCCAGAATCAATTTTGTGAATGAAATTCGTTGTGAACACTTGCGCTCTAATAAAATGAGTTGAAGTCGCCGTCACAACATCTCAAATAACCTTGTCCCCCTTTTCTTAGAAGTAAAGCATCTAGAATACAACCAATTAAACTGACAGCATTGTGAAAAAGAGGCCACAGAAAATTATGTCGCTTACTTTGGTTTTCCCCTAAATATATCTCCGTAGTAAAGGTATACAGAAAAAATATGAATGATGAAGCAAATGAAACATGGGAAAATTTAGCAGGGTACTCATTTTTATTTCGTAGCATTTTTAACCAGGGAATGTCCTTCGGAAGAAAGTTTGCCAATCACTGACAGATTCAAAAAGCCTGTCAGTCATCATCGTGTAGTCGTTTACGATCAATACCACTCTTTTGCAGGTGGTTTATTATCATTTTTAGGCAAGGAAGAGAACAAGCGATGTGGAGAACATCGTGGCGTTCTGTGATAATTGACTAGCCATTCTTACAGGAAAAGAAAAGCCATCGATTTGGTTTGGCAATAACACAGATCAGAGTGCTTCTCTAGTTAAAAAAACGCTGAGATCATTTATTGATGTAGTTTAATCTACATCTAGAAAAATTGTTAACACCTAGTTGCAATTAAAACCCAGTGATTAACAATGAATTTTTTCCAGATGCCTTCTTGTAAGAATTGCCAATTTAAGAAAAAGTTTGCTGGTCAGCACCTCCATACGAGCAAGAATGGTTTACTCTCGAGGTAAGAAATGGTGTTTGGATATGTGACATAGATTGCATGTAGCAAAATGCAGTGATTAATTGATTTTTTCATATGACTCAGATAATAAACAGAAACAATACAAAGAGCCATCGCGCAATAAGGAATTGAAAGTCAATGATCGTTAGCGAGATTGTGAAATAGGAATTTTTAAACAAAATTCAGTTAACTTTGCTTTCCTCTATGTCCTGTATGTGCTATCAGCTCTCAAGGCACATTTTTGTGCATAAAACAATTTTAGGGCTTAGTTGGTCTACATCAGGGTTTTTTAACTCGAATAGGGATGCTTTCCAACGGTTTTCATATAATCTAGTACCGTGTCATATCATACATAAATAATTGCTTCCACTGTAACAGGAACGTCCTTATTACACATAAAACAGAGAGCTATTTACTAAAACGTACATAACGTACATAAGAATTTAAATTTAAAACTGTTGCTTCGAAGACGTTTTCGATGAATCCAAAATTAAGAAGTTAGGGTTCAAGGAAGAAAAAATCACCTTTTTGCTTAAATCTAATCGCTGACGTGCCGTTTTAGAACATAAGGTGGGTCCGTTGGGCACGAGTGTCTGTGTTGTTCACCCCTGGTCTCGTTGTAGGTTAACTGAGGCCCAGGTATAGGTTTCATCACATTTTTTAAACCTTCGTATTTGCTATTTCTAACCCAGTGCACAGTAAAGCATAAAAAACTTCCGAATGTCCATTGAAATCAGTCGTTTGTGGATTTCGATCAATTTGTTCACATTGTTTCTAACCGCAACAAATCCTTCAAGCTGTGATGCTCAACAACCAACTGCTCATGGCTTTCTCTTCACGAGATCTGAAGCCTGTGGCATTTTCGTCCAGCAAGTCACAAACAGGGACACCTTCCAAAACACTGAGATTTATACATTTGTTTGGTTTAGCTTCGCTAGGATCATACGATAATTTATTAAGGAAACACTGTCTCGAATAGAAAATTAATTCAAGTGTCTCCTGCTAAGTGACTGGTTTATTGTTTCATATGACTCCAGTTAATAAGCAGAAACACTGCAAACATGCAAAGAAGCAACCGATTTCCAGTGGAAATTAGAATAAATTAAAACAAATGGCAAAGGAACTGATCGCTGCAAACAAAGATTGTGACTGTATCACTTTGGATTGGTGAAAGGCCGCGGAGGTCAGCTAGTCAACCAACTACGTTTGAAATTTATGACAACTGTTAGAAAACAACAGTTGGAAATAAAATAAGCACAATTAGAAAAACAAACACAGAACACGGTGAGGAAAAATTACAAATGAAAAGAGCATGCCTATGTACACAAGAGAGTGGATCTCGCTTGAGGAAGTTTCGTGTGGTCCTGATGAAGTAAAAAAACTAGGGATTGCAATTTTACCCGTTACAAGTGGATGTGCACAATTTAGAATAACTGGTAAAGGCACTGTGGCAAATCGTCATTATCCTGGCTTTCGTCGCTTCTGTTTTCTCATATCCTGTGCTTTCGTTTGTTGTTTACTGTGCTAGTAAGTTTGCGCGGATGTGAGTTCACTTGTACACACTAGCCTTCTGGGAACTCCATTATACTAAAATAGCGCTATAAAATATAAACAACACTGCGCCATACGCTTGCGTTTTCCCTTAGCAGCCGCTGGATCAAAAGAAGAGGAGACCGGCCTGGAGGTCGTTTTGGAACAACACGACCTTGTATTTCAGAATGCGGGATCAGCTCTACTTACTGCTCCAGTGGAGTACTGCCACGTTATTGACAAATCGAGCCCTCTTTATTGTAAGTGGTATTGCTCTTTGTCTCGGTTTTACAGCTATGTTGCTTCATTTCTTGTATTTAAATTGATGTTGGTCTCTGTGAAGCAGCAAGTGTATGAAGTTAGTAATTACTCTTTTTACGCAAAAGAGTTAACAAACATTCATGTTCTCAGATCGCATGTTGTCACGTGTGACTGTGTCCGCTTGAATCTAGTTATTGAGTCCTAATTAATCGCCTCCCCTATCACTAAAATAGCCTTAATCGGTTGCACAGACGTTAATTTACGTGAAAGGTTATGCGAAATGTTTGAAATGAACTTTGATAAGACTACTAAAGAATGTTGAAAAGTAGTGTGTTTGGGATTTGCTTTCTGAGACTTCAGATAATTGAAAACTATCAGGCAGTAGACTAATCTAGCAGCCACTCTGAATGAAATATAATGGCGAATTGTCCGATGATGGCTCGCATCAAATCAGAATGATAAAAACTAATTCAGCACAAAAAGGTAACTAACTCGTAAAAGTCCTGTCAAAAATCGCACGTAACAAACAGCATTCCTACCTTTTCTAGTGCCAAGGTAACAGTTTATCAAGAATTGTATGGTTTCTATAGCCTCGTGAGAACAAAAAAACAATTACTGCGTTTTGCCTGCACTTAAAATACTTTTCTACATTAGCATATCTGTGATAACAAACGTGTCAAGCAGTCAGAAAGATATTAAATTTCGTTGGAATATTTTCTGCTTCTCTGAGCATAATGGAATCCAGGGCCGCAACCAGCTGATATTGTCGGGGAGAAATAATTGTAACTTGTTCGGGGGGCAAAGGAATTGTAACTTGTTTTTGTGCCTAACAACTAAACATGTTTTTGAAAATTTCGGGGAGGCAATTGCCCAGTTGCCATTTTCGTGCGCAAAAAACTTTCATCGGAAAATGACCGACTTCAAAGGTTACGTGAAACTGAGTGCTCATGTTCGAAGAGCAGCACTATGGTGTAAATGGAGTTGTTACAAAGCAAACTTTGTTTACACAAAATACAGAACGTCTATGAGCAGTGCAATTTAGAATAAAATATTTCTGACTCTACTTTTGAGGTGTTCGATGTGACATGTTCAACACTTCTGCATCCAACTACTTTGAAATCATTGTTATCCTGACCGGCACGCTTGAATCAACTGGACTGACTATGCAGGCTCAAAAGTCTTACTTGAGCACCGATGTTATGAATGGATTCAGGTTAGTAACTTTTCTGCTTTGTCCCACGTATGACTGTGGCTCTTCTGCAACCTTTATATACATTTAAATTCTACGCTTGCTGCAAAGAAGCGAAAGAGGAAGCTAGAATGTTTCCCAAGAGACAATTTGGAAAATGTCTGTCTCAGCCGTATTCTATAAGAGAGAAACGAGCACAATTTCAAAACATGGCGAAAAGAAAAAGCTAAATGTGGATGTACAATCTTTTCCAATGTGCAAAAATGTGATGTGAAAAAGTCTGAGACAAAGGCTTGCTCCTGGTTTGCTAACCAAAATCGACAACTTTTTATACAGTAGTAGTAAAGAAACTTTAGGTCAGCATACATAGTTATTTTTACTCAAAAATTTTTGCTTTAAACTAAAGTATTTGACAACAAATAGCATAAAATATTATTGTTATGCAAAATTTGTCTTGAAAAGCAATTTTTGTGGTCTCTTCATCTAACTAAACCTGTTAACGTTAGTGTTTTCAATCGCAGATATGTTCCAATTGTGTCAAAGAGTTTCAAAGGAGGAAACTACAATGTGGATTTTAAGAGGTTTCACGACACTATGCCAGAACCAAACCATCTTCATCATGCCGGCCGCTTTTCAAACAAGATAAGCTTCGATTCCAGAGCAGAATGTCGCCGAGGCACAGTAACCACGACCTTGGCAGAAGAGACAGAAGAAGACTTTACCAGTGATGACGTGTTCAACCGGTCGAATCACAGCAGTGATGGTGCATCGTTCGTTTAGTCATTTCCTATGATATGTGCTAGTTTGGCGAGTCGAAACCATGCCACTATAAACATGCCTTTTATTTACAATTTTCCCTTTCATATAATTGCTATAAGTAAAAAGTAATTACTGAGCTAAAAATTATGATTTTGAAACGTTATCTTAATATGAGTTGAGTAATTGGAATAGCCAGGTTATGAAGTCACTGATCAAGGTCCAAGCAACACGAAACATAAGGTAACAACAACTTGCAATTCTTCTCAGTCAAGAAAGATTTATAGATTTTTCACTTACGCAATCATGCGGGCAGTAATGAAAAATTTTGAAACGTTTTATTGAAAAAGTCCAATTTTCAGTTAAAATCCATAGTATAAATGAATTATTTAGTGTTATTTGTTTAGATTTACGAGCAAAACCGAAACGAAATCATTAATTTTCCTGTCACAATGTTACTTTCTAACATATCTTCATTTATATTATGCAGCCAAAAGTTTTTGAACTAATTCATGATTCATCGCAGGGCTGTCCAAAGTGCCTCGGACCAAATGCGTCCCGCTAGCACATTTCACATAGCCCTCAGCTTATGGTTTCAGATTGTGTTGTATAAGGCCAAACACAGGCTGAATTACGCTTCTATGTCGGAACGACGGCGGCTTCTCGCTACTTCAGAGGTTTTCCGCTACATTTAGATGAGTTGAGAGCGAATATGAGCATGAAAGCCGTCTCAAAGTAGTACTTCTGCTTCAAACCTCAATCGAAGAACCTGGATATATTTGCGTACAAGTTGTACGGTTAAAAAGTTGAAAGGGAGTGCTGGCTCGTTGGTACCTTCACAAGGCCAACTGAGTTTGGACACACCGTATCACCGACATCAAAAATGTTGTTTCATATTAAAAACATTTTAATTGCTTCGCATTGACTATTCCCTCCACTAATTTGTTGTATCTCTTTGTCGAATTTACAAAAACTCTCTGTGAATTTAGCTTCACTTGCAAAACTTTTTAATTGCTTTGTACTTTTAAACGCTTCTTTGTATCGTATATCCTATGCTGCTGGCTTTGCAAATGCTTGAGAGTCTTTGATTGAAGTTCAGTATTTCGTTTAATATGCCATAAAGTGCATCAAAAGCTTCCATATAATGTTGTTCATTACTCTTTTCCTCATAATGGATTGGGACACGCAGGATTCGATTAAATATTTGAAGCTATCTTTTTCTGTTTTTGCTGATGCCTTCTGCGATAAAAATTTTGTTTGCAGTATTCTTTTCGGTCGTCTTGAATTTATTTCAAAAACAACTTTCAGTTCCCCACTTTTAAAGTTGTACTAAGATATCAACCTGAATGCATTTGTTGCGTTTACAAACACAAATTAGGAAAGCCTTTTTTGTTTTATATGAAGTATTAGACAGTAAAAGAAAAATACCTTTGGAATTTTAACACATAACTGTCAATATATGCCGCACTGTAGCAATAGATCTCAAACCAACCTTTTAACAAAAAATGTGAATAGCATACATCCTACTTCAATTGATTTTGGTGCTTTTTTCATTGGTATGTAGTAAAACGTCCATTGGGTTAGTACCTAGAGTCATTCGTCTTACCATTTTTGCGCACTCAGCGTTGATTTTATCTGCCTACACAGCGCGCTAGCAGTTGCTTGCTACGTGTAAATCTATGCAATTCATTGTGCATAGCTCTGTACGCAATAAACGAAAGAACAGCAGTGATACTTTTGTAGCCTTTCTGCTTCTCGCAGGCATTGAGAAGCGTTACTTTGTTTTACAGAACCTACTCCCTCAGAGTGTCGATTCTTTTCTTGAAATAAAAGTTAATATTGATATTAGGCTTCTTCTTTTGAGAAGTTCTTCATAACCACTACCAGACCGCACTGGATCTCGGGGCAAGTGTTGAGCAGCCATTCGATATCTCATCGTCGAGAACCGTCAGGCCGTGCAGTCCATGAGGAGGTCGACCGTAGGTTGATTGAACATTGGAGGACAACGAGATCGACGGTTTGTTCTTAGACGCCACACTCACAGGCCGCAGAGGGAGCCATACCCCATTTGTACAAGCAGGAGCGGAAACGTCCGACAGCAGTGCGGAGGCGGTTAAGCCCGACCCAGATTGTTCTTGGGAGGGTCATTCCGAGGGGGTGGGTGCCGGTGTCGGGGATGAAAGTGCGGTGTCTTGTAGGGTTGTCCGCCCACTCCGCATTCCATTGGTGATCCGCCCAGTGCGCCGCACATGTTTTGTCAGATAAACTGATGAGTTGTTATGCGGCGGGCACAAATGGATGTCTCGATTTGAGGCGCCGTGCATTGCACTCGATGGGCGGGTGAACGCTGAGTGGAGCAGGTGTCTAGGCTCCATGGCACGGCGTGCTAGAGACAGTGTAGCTCTTTGAGACGACTTGCTGTCTCCGGTTGAGATGCTGGAGCAACAACGTTGCGAACAGCCACCTTAGCGCTGGTGCATCAACCACAGAAGACTGCGCTCCTGTCTCAGTGTTCACACTCGCCTTACTGACCCCACTATCAACGACGCCTTGCGAATTGTGACTGGATATTAGACTAATCATGTGTTGTCAGACATATCTAAAAATCGCCATAGATTTTAATCTTCAAGCCTTCGGAAGAATCGCTTTTTTTGATCCAACCAGATTTGTGAGGACGGCCGTACAGCACACCATTGACCATTTTTTCAAACTTGAAGTCATTTATGTTTAAAAATGTAAAAGAAAATTGCTGTAAAATGTAAAAGAAATATTCATCACTCCCACAAGATTGCTTAGGCAATAATCAAGATGCTTAAACTCAATAAATACACGGTATAATTTCTTAGCAACTAATGAATTGAGTGATTTCTTGAAAACTCTGCAAAACGAAAAATGCAACCATTCATAGATTCGTCAAAAAGAACGAAAAGCTTAAACTGAGAAAATGATCTAGGATCTCGGAGTACTTCGGACAAGTAGGTTTCCAATTTTCGATTTGCATGCTATTTTGAACACTTGAGACAAAGAGCACCTGCGGTCCTCAACGAGGGCAACCGGGCAATTGCCCCTCCCCGAAATTTTCAAAAAGATGTTTAATTTGTAGGTACAACAACAAACTACAGTCACTTCCACCTGAAAACAGTGCAACAGCAAGTTACAACAACTGCTGAAAATATCATTGCCGCCCTACAATGAGCGCACTATCGTACTATGACACTGAAATGAACCACTGGGCCGCAATACAGTTGTCCATACAGTTAACCTGACTTGCAGTGTGTAAACTATGAACAGTGTGTAAACTATGGAAATAGGGTGTTGCCGGTTTTCTTGCAAAGTATACAAAACGATTTATAAAAATATAACATATGCTACTGACTGAAGTGCAGGTTGGTCTAAAAACATGCATCCATTTTTGATAAAGGAGCATTTTGTATTGAAAGGAATTCTGTGCAACTTGGTTTCGTAGGCCTGTCTTACCGAAATGTAAAGTTCTGTGTGGTGAAAGCTGGGTGAAAGTTTTTGCTCGTACACCACCAATTTGCGAGCACAGCTCAATAGTTTACATTGTGCTCGATCCCAGCTCCATGGCGCTGAATCACTGTGGCTACGCACACATTGAAGTTTGTAATGATCCTGTCCAACATCTCATGGGGAATTCTCCTGACCTCTGTTTGAATGACATTCTTCAACGCATCAATAGTTTGGGGATTATTAGCATATAGACCTAAACGCGCATACTCCGTTTGTTCATGTGGCTACTAAGGTGGAAATTTGTCTCATCATAGAAAAAATGAAGTCCAAGAAATCAGGATGGTCTTTGATTCGCTGACTGATCGCTTGCCTAGTGGCACGCCTCTCAACCTTGTCTCACGGTCACGATGTGATTTCTGTCAGTGCCGTGGCAAGGCAGCTCCGTACTCCCCGGTCGAGGGGGGGACCACTCGTAGGGGCCCCACAATATATACAGTATTGTATTAGTAAGACAGAGCCGTCTGTCTACCCTTGATTTTTACTCTTCTGGTTTTTGCCCTCAATGCAGAGCCGGTAGATTAAGCATGTAATATCATGATTTGTTAATTTCGAAAAACAATTGCGGACGTTCGGATACTATAGCAGTTTTTGTAAAGTTGTGGTTACGTCAGGACAAGGCCAATTGTTAATTGTTGATGAAGTCTTGACCTTCACCACTTAACTTCGATGGCATCGCCCTTGTGCGTTGAAATTCTCGGGGAAATTTACGTCATAATGAATGTGCTGTAGAGTGTTGTGCAATCGCTTTGTAGATGCGTACAGATAGAGAGACTAGGTTTCTAGTTCAACGTTAAAAACGTTGTCGTGAAAGCTGCTTAAGACAGGTTATGTAAAGTTGAAACGAAGGAAGGCTGTTGTGTCAGTTTATTATATATATATGTCTGTGCAGACTGTGTTAAGGCAGTCTAATTTAAAGTTTCGACCAGAAAAACCGGAGATAATCTCAATAAGTTTAACGCTCGCGTGCTCGATCTTAAAAAGCCTCTTCAGATTTAATCTCACTTGTAGTGTTGCCACTTCTGATATTTCAACATCAGATCTGATGTTTTGAGAGAAATTTCTGATGTCTGATGTTTTGGCGACAAATCTGATGTTGAGCGGGCTGTTGTTGTTTTCCACATTTCTTCTCTTTCTAGATTGAAAATAAGTTAGATTCATATGTTGTTTTTAAGTTTCTTTCATCAATTTCTCAAGTCTCAATCTCATGAGTGTGTGGTTGTCGTTCCAAACTGAAGGCGCTCCACAGCAAACGCTGCGTTGAGAACAACATTTGACGTTACCCACGAACGACTTCTCCATTTAGTGACGACACTTTTGGACAATGGTTCTTTGTCGTTTCTAATCCACGTCCCCTTCAAGGCATAATCGTCCTTTGTTTCAAGCCTCCTGACATGAAATAAGTTGTAAACAAAAAGGCAAATGTATTTGTTGGTGAATTTATTGATCAAACTTTTCTATGTTGTGAGCGCGTAAAAGCTGGCACTCCCCTATAAATTCATTGACGCCCCCCCTGGGAGGTGTACCCCCGGTTAAGAACAACTGCTTTAGGAGTAGGACAATGAGGTTCGGCGCGCCTTGTTAGGTATTGGTAATGGAAGTACTTAGCTAAGGGGTTCTTAAAGTATTGCTTCATTACCCCCAAGGGGTATTGAGAGGAGATATTGGGGGTTTTCAGCAGGGGTATTCAGCAATCATTGTATTAACACCCAGTCAGGAATCATTACATTCGTTCTAGCAATCTTGCATCACTATACCCACGTGAAGAGGAAAATGATTGCCGATGAATGTGATGCAGCCTTTGAATTGACCTTTTTCCTCACTACTCTAGTGAATATATACTTACCAGTTCTGTTTCGTTTCTTACATTTTTTGTCATTAAACTGTTGAAAAGGGGTATCCAGGTAGACAAAAATTTTATTTAGGGGTATTGAGGCGTTGAAACTTTAATGACCACCGATTTCGCTAAGATGAAACTGTAATGTAAAAATCTAATGTTATCTGATGTTGAAGAAGGCGACAATCTGATGTTGATGAAACTGACCCCAGTGGCAACACTGCTCACTTTCTATATGTCATGATGAAGATGGATGGTGTCAGATTCCAATAAATTCGTTCTTATTAGAAGTGAATGCAGAGGGAGTGTTGGGAAGCAGTTAGTTCTACGCACAGCTTCCACCTAGCAGCTTTTGGTGAAAGCACCAAGTTGATTATATTGAGACTGGCTATTGAAATGATGAGGCTGTACAGCAACCACCAGGTGCTCTGTGATCGTCGGGATGCAAATCACAAGCATTAATGAGACTGCCGGTTTCACATATTGTCGTATACCAAGGGTGTGCGACCTTTATTACTGAAGGGCCAAACGCAATTAAACAGATTAGATTGTGGGCCGCGCCTTCGTTTCACACAGGCTGTCCAGTGCTTAGTGATCGGCATAAAAATCCACTTTGTTTATTGCATTTGCCTGCGGGCCGCAGGCTGCACACCCCTGTCGTACACTATAATTGATGCAAGTACGGCAACTACATCAAACAGGAAATTTACATCATAAATAATTTCCTATCACATCACAAGAAGATCTATTTGTTTCGCTGTATTGATGATAACAACTAACGAGTGATAAAGTTAGTTTTCACTTATTTAGCATTGGCAGTTCATTAAAGTTATTTTCTACCAAGTTGTACATTATTAGTTTAGCTTGGTTAGGTTTTGAAATAGCGCTGCTCAAGGGGCTAATTTGCGATTGGCTCGAAAAAGCACGCACCTGCCTAAATGCTTGCTGATATTAAAGGGCCCCATCTGGATTTTTGGGGTGGAGGTTCAACAGCCTTTCACACGGCTTTTTGTCTGTCCTGACTGACGATGGCCGGCCCCTATCCTGTATACTTCCCTTCTCTGAATTTGTCCAGGAGGCGCTTATTGTGTTTCTTATTGGTGTGTTTCTTCCTCCGAAATTGTTGTTGCTATTGATTTCGTTGTGAAATAGGCTTCTAAAATCTTGATCCTCTCCAGCCTAAAATATATTGCTTTCTGTATCCATTGAAGCTGCGAAATAAAACTTTGGAATGTCAAGTATGATTTACCCTTAAAACAGAAGTCTGATCCTCTCCTGCCAGGAATATATTGCTGCTTGATCTATTCAAGCTCCGAAATAAAACTTTGGAGCTTTAACTATGATTTATCCTGAAAACATAAGTCTGGGTTAGTTTGATATGAAATGACAGCGATAATAAAATAGACACATCTTTTTGAACCACCCTGTAAGTTGAAATTAGAGCCAGCGCAAGCTATCAAAAGTCGGCATAAATTTTAAAAAACGTATGATCATACCCAAATCAATCAAAAATAAAGTTAATGACTGCCGTGAAACGAATCGGGGCAGTGGAATTTTAACCAAGCAAAGGTTTTTCGCCCTTGCCAAGTGTTTTCCCATAGCGTTACGCTTGTGCCTGTACCAGAAAAATATTACCCCTTCATAAACTTTTTTTAAGATATTGCTGAAGTTTGGACAGAATAAGGGACATCAGACCGTTGCCGATCTAGAGGCGGCTTTTGGGGGACAGTCTAAAACAGGGTGTCGCCTGTTTCCTCGTAATTTTTGTTGAAAGGAAAGACAAGAGCAAAACAAAAAAGTCACCAATTTCTAAAAGAGGCATCATGGTCGTCAGGCGTTGGTGGGGGCATTTGTGCCAAAAATCCCACCGTGTATGTGCCATTGGCATCAGTCAGGCAAATTGAATATCAAAGATGGATTAACTGTACAGATAAGAAACATCTGGAAGAAATAGAAAATTTGTGTGCAGATCTGACCAGTTCTCGGCTTGCTGCTACTTCACCTGCAATTAAAACAACAGGTGGAAAGAAAGCAGGTAAATTCAAACATTCTTGGCTTAAACTCGGTAGTCAAATCAAAACATCAAAGTGCAAAGGCAGCTTTCTGACTATGGGTAAACTGCAATAGACCCAATACTGCAGGCATACAAAGGAAGATGCGGTTAAGACAAAAAAAATATTTCAAATATTCACTGCGGCAATGCCGCAAAGATGTTGAAATACATAAGGCCAATGGCCTAGCAGTCGCACTGCAGGCTGATAAAACCAATCAGACATTTGGCAGAGAGTCAACAACAAAACCAGATTCCCATCACAATTGGTGGGTGGGGTAAATGGTGGTTCAGAGATTGTTGAAATGTGGAAAGACAATTATTTCATGTGAACATTAAACTCTGAAAACGCTGCCAATGAGTTTGCAGAGTTTGTGGAACATAGCCTGCAAGGAGAACTATCTGGGTCCTGAAATGCCCATGTATTATGTTGTTTCGCTGACATCACGTCGTCAAAAGCTGCCAGTGAACAAGGCATCAGGGCTTGATTTCAGTTCTGCAGAGCACTTGCTGTATGCAGGTGAATCTTAATGTTATTTTCTCAGTGTACTGTTTAGTATGTGCATTGTTAACGGTTTTGTACCCGATTCCTGTTTAAACACAACCATAGTTCTCATATGCAAAAACAAGAATGGGATTAATATCTGACACATCAAATTACAGACCTGCGGCAGTTACCACAGTGATGTCAAAGCTACTTGAACACTTCATATTATTTAGCATCCCTCCTTTCCTTGGAAACACAGATAATCAATTTGGTTTCAAGGCTGGACATAGTACTGATCAATGTACATTTTTGTTGAAGCAAACTGCTTCGTACTTTATAATCCATGGTTCATCAATGCATCCTGTTTTTAGCTGCCTTGAAAGCATTCGATCGAGTATTACACATGAAATTACTTGAGAAACTAATTCAAAGAAAGGTGCTTATGTGTTTTGTGCGCCTACTGAAACACTGCTACAAGGAACAAACGATGCCAATAAAATGGAGCAAGCATTTGTCTTAACCGTTTCGTGTGACTAATGGGGTTAGACAAGGGAGGGTATTGAGTCCATACTTATTTGCTCTATATTTAGATGATTTATTCACTGAACTAAACAACATTAAAGCAGGGTGTTATATTGGTGAAGTCTTATTAAATCACTTGATGTTTGCTGATGATATTTGTGTGTTTAGTCCAAGTGTGAGAGGGTTGCAAAGTATAATCGATGTGTTTCAGGCTTATGCAGAATCGCATGGAATTATTTTCAACTGCAGCAACACTGTGTGTATGACGTTTAAGGCAAGAGTGCAAAAGGTACAGTTTTACCCCATTACTGACACTAAGCGGTCAAAATGTAAAATCTGTTAACCACTACAAATATCTGGGGATTGCACTGGATACAGAACTCTCAGATGAGAAAGACATTTAGAGACAACTGCAATATCAATATTGTGCAGCAAACAAGCTGCGAGTCTCTTTTTCCCGATGTTCAAATGCAGTTAAAAATGTACTTTTTCGTTCCTTTTTGTACGCCCATGTATGCATCACAATTATGGTGTAATTTCAGTAAGTCATGCATGCAGAGATTACGTGTGGCCTATAATTTTGGAGGCAGAGTTCTATACAACCTGCCCTGGAGAGCGAGTGTTAGTAGTCTTCAGTTTCAATGTAACATTCCTAATTTTGAGGCCTTGTTAAGAATAAATGTGTACTTGTTTCTCGAAAGATTCAGAAAGTCTAACAACGTAAGGTTGCGCGCTTTGATGCAGTCGGATTGTTTATATTCGTGCTTATTCTTTGAACACTACAATCGCATTTTACTTTGTGACTGAGTGCTCGAACTTTGCAGTGTTTTCTGATTGATGGCGTATCATGCCGCAACGTATTCATACTTTGCCTGGCCTCGACCAGTTTAGGAATTGGCGTATTACTCTGCAGCACTGTTGTACCAATTGTTATGGGTTAGCGAACAATAGTGTTAACAGTTTTTTTTAAAGGAAAATGTTAGGTACCTGGCATGGACCTGTAGTGACCCGATTTCTCTGATTCTAGGGACGCGATTTTCAATTCTAGGTACCCGAATCGGGTCCCTAAAACATCTTAAAATACACTGGTGTTAAGAATGCTGTGTCTGTAGCCCTGTGTTTCTGCGTCCAACGCCGTTGCTAAACGTTCTGTCAAGAAAGTGTTTGCAACCCTGTGATTCAGCCGGCTCCAATGCCATTGTAAAAAGTTTTGTTTTGTCTGTTTTGTCGACCTGCGTTGTGCAGCGAGTGTGTTTTTGTACTATAGACTTCGTACCTGTTGACAAACAAATTCATTCATTCTTTAAAGAAAGTGTTTTTAGAATAATGTGGGTTAGGTTAAGCCGCCGCATCGCATCAGTTAGTTTTTTCTTCTATTTGATTTGGGTTAGGGCAAGTGGCAGCAAACCGAAGCCTGAAATTTTCTTCTTGTAGGGGCAGTTGAGGTGAACGCTCTTTTCCCAAAAAGCGCTACGATGAAATACTCTGTGACCGTGATCGAACACCTAACCTTTCATTTGAGAGGCAGCCCTCTCGCCGAACCATCGCCACCCACTGAGCTAATCAAACCACTACGTTATGCTGGATTTAGGTTTTAAATTTTGGTGATCAGATTTTTGCTCTCACTTTCCGCTCAGCAGAAAAGAGACGAAAAGAATGTTGCGATAATTTATTTAATTGTACAAACAGACGTAATGCCATACCGCAAGAGGTGCAATCACACAATTCCAGTATTTTTAGTATGTTTGCAATAGAATCACACACTGCAAAACGCAGGTTAAAAAGCACCAAGATAGGTAAAATTTACCAAAAATCTTCTTCCCACACCTTATCGTCTTTGTACTTTTGTTTTGAGAAAGCTTCGTTCTCACCTTTCTTAGATAATTTCTCAAATGTATGCTTGGTGGTGGTACCACGTTTTAGAATATTTGCCTTCTGTTTCAAGCCAAACTTTCCTTTCACCAATGGGCCTTTCCACTTCTCTTTCGCTTCTTGTTCGCTGTTGCTTTTGTGGTACACAAATATATTTTCGTCTTTGATCGTTTCAATATCGTTTAATTCCAATTTCTCATGATGATTGTCGATAGCAGTAGGTTTGCTGATTCCGGCGCCAGAACTGAAAATATGCGCTGCGTTTATCAAATTTTTGTGTTTTGCGAAAATGTCGCTTTCGACAAACTCGTGGGACACTTCGGAAGAACATGTTGCTGGATCAGCTTCATGCCTTTTCCACTGCATACTGCTAAACGCTGATCCCACTGAACTCAAACGAGTGTTAGCAAGTTCTGATTTAACTGCTTGGCTGTTAAACATGGCAGAAGGATTTCGGGAAGCAAAGTTAGGTCGAAATGCTAAAGAATGTCTGATACGTCCATCTAGGATGGTCTGCAACATCCCCCCGCGCCATTTCGAAATCTTCGCCTTTTCTGAAGACGCACGTCTGCGATTTTTTCTGGCTTCTTCATCGCGGATTTGATTTTCCTTGATTTGTCTTTCTTGAAACTCCGCTTGTAATTTTCTTTTTTGAAAACGCAGAAGTCCAGAATACGTGTCAGTTTCTCGCAACTTGTACCCTGCTACACGGTACAAGAGCTCGCGTGAACCATAAAAGACTTTTTCACCTTTATCGCGGACATTCAAGTCGATATATACACATTCGGAAACAGCGTCAGTCACTGCTGAAAATACGCAGAGGCAAACATCGCAAGCAAAGAGGGACGCAAGCAACGTGACAAGCACAACAATCATTTTCAGGTAAAGTACTTTAGTTGCGGACGCTGCGACGAATGCACTGAACGATACGCAGACGAACGAAATGCGAAAAGCGTCCATGCACCATCGCGCAGCGCCTGCAAACATGCGTAAATTTAGAAAAGCTTTATTCAATTCTGATTTAGGTGAGCCTGACGACTGGACGTTTTTTATCTGAAAAGCGGAGCCACGTTGCTGCAATGCCACACTGCTTTGCGAACAATCGGGGCACAAACTACTGCATCTTACGTGTCCGTAAACGCCAACAGCGACAGCAGAATACGGAGAAAAGTATCCAATGAAAGCGTCTGTGTTTTGTCGCTTTGAGTTAACCTCGCATTTTCTGGAAAGTTCTCCGTCAACTTTGTTACTGCGACAAAAGTGAAGTCTTGAGCACAAGCACATGAGATAATGCGAGATCGTACCACCGAATGCACACAATAAAATGCTTCCAAGGTTGTACCTGAGCAAGTTCATGGAAGCCTTTGTAATGGGATGGTGTAACTTTGAGCGGTTCTTACAAAAATACCACTCTCTCACTGCGCCGGCTACAATTGCTTTTTGCGCAGTTACCAGACTACAAACACTCCATACAGCCATCCCTGCAACACACATATGCGCAATTGTGACCACCTCTTGAGAAATAAGAGGCAGGTACTTCACAGTTACGCCGTCATCAGACACTGCACCGTAGTAACAATTTGCAGAGTGAATCGCAATGCTTAAAAAAAAGCTTAACGACGCTGCTACTCCGAAAAGTGTCCATAAAGCTTGACTGAAAAGTTTCGGTAGCATTCGTAAACATTTTGACGCTGTTGTAATCAAGCATGTCGCACCAACAGCGGTTTCAAGATGAGCCCATGCTCTTGTAATGCAAAGCACACATCCGGCGAAAGTTAATAGTAAAGAAAATATACTCAAAAGCACCTCGTTTTCAGCTGAGTTTACGGTGCCATTTGACAAATTGCGAAATGAGCTGAATGATACGGCGAATCTTACAAGGTGATATATAAAGCAGAATGCGCAAATCAGTGGACATAGTGTAAAACAACACTTGAACGCAAATTTCGGAAACTTCGTGAGCAAAATTAAAGTCAGCAGCGATAAAAATATTCCTAAAAACAAAGAACAGGCAATTGCATCGAGGCTGACAAGCAGGCTGTGCGTGAAATAATGATAATAATCGACGTAATCTGGTATGATGACAAGACCATAAAGAAGCTGCTTTGCTTCAACGCATCTTCCAAGCACGCTCACATAAGAAACGTTGAGGAGATTGCTGAAAAAAATAAAAGACAAAGAGTTACTTTTCTCCGCTTGCGAATCTTGCTCTTCGTATTGGCACAACGTGATCTAAAAATGCTTAAATGAAAAGATTTTGAACAAAAACGTACCAGCTCTTTTCTCGCTGCGTAGCTTCACAATGGGTAAGTTTATTTAGTGCTTCTAAAATTTCTGAAAGAACTACAGCAATGGCTATTTCTTGGAGAAAGATATTAGCACGGAGACAATTTACTCAATTTGAACTTTATTGTGTTTGTCTGCTGTTATTCTTGCGCTAGGGATAAGTTGTACTGAAGGAAATACCGGCGACATGCATGAGTGTCCTACCACACAGTGTCTTGTTTTATTCACCAGGTCCAAAGCTTTTAGCAACTTCAAAGAAATTCCACTGCTTGACAACCGAAATTTCAAACGGAACAATCTGATTCGTACAGTTATCTTCTAGGGCAACACTGCACACTTTGCAGACGTGGCAATAAACCAAATTTCTGACTTCGTCGGTATGTACAATCCAGAGTCTAGAGCTGCAACCAGCTGATATTTTCAGGGAAGTCAAAATGATTGTAACTTTTGCTCCACTATTTTCGGTGGGGGGCAAAATGGTTGTAATTTGTAAATAGTTGTAAATTGTTGTTGTACCTAACAACTCCACATGATTTTGAAAATTTCGGCGGAGGTAATTGCCCGGTGCGGGCCTGGTTCACTCTAAACTACTCGCAAGCATCTCTTGCTGACAGCAGCTTGATTCAGCACTAACCTATCTCGTCAAACGGTATGCTTTGCAGAAGTTGCAAAATGAAGCAAATTGGGACATATTTCAAGTATGTTTCTTTACCTCCCGTCTTCTGGTAAGCACATCTTGCTGACATTGCTCAAGTGCTGACACAAGCTTAAGGCAGTAGCGTATCTTTCGTAGTTGCTCCTTCGCAATATGCTCAAGCAGTCCACGCTATTGTAATGGTTCGAATCGCCAGAAGGACATTCTTTAACACAAATTCTAGCAGTCGATAAGATAGTAGCCACAGCGCCGTTGCTGTAACATTGCGTTAAATCTTTAGACACTGACGTCGCTGTCATTAGTGGCATACCGGCAAGCCAGACATAAGCACTTTCTAACTTGATTTGACCAGACCCGGGCAAATTTTCCACAGCGGTTCTTGTATTCGAATCACCACCGCACACGTTTCCCCACGAATCCGTTCCCCTGTAGAAACGGAACGGTGAGCATTTTTGAAAAGCGTATATCGCCACAGCCATAACAACAAACATAGCTGTCCCAAACAACCATATTCCAGAAATGTCCACAGGCTTTTTATTTTTTTCGAAAAACTTATTGCCATCAGAGAATTTATGGCCCACTTTGCACATTTTTGATAGAGTTTCAATCTCTTCACCAACTCTCCACAGCAATGCGACAAGCTTGAAGTAAGAACAAAGTTTGCTTCAAATTGTGCTCCCACATACTGTAATGAATGAAGTTTGAAGTTTTTCCTTGAATTTTGTGACGTAACAAAGGTCTTGTGCACAGGGGTTAGACTTATACTCAGGGCTACCATCGATCTGGACTGAAAAATAAGGACGACCAGAAAAAAACGACGTTTATCGGCATATTGTTTTATTTGAACGTCAATATAAGTGTAAAAATCATGTATGAGATTGTATTCATGCCCTTTATGAGCAAATAAAAGTGACTGTAACAAACTAGCAGATGAATATGTCGGCCTCATACACAGGCCCGTAACCAGGGGAAGGCGCAGGGGAGAAAATCCCCCCTAGAAAACTTTTCGCTCCTTCTGGAGAAATGTGTTGAACATCGTTTAAAACTATTGGACATAGTTCAAAAAATTCGGGCCCCTCCCAGAAAACTCTTCGCCCCTCCTGGTGTCCCAAGCTGGTTACCGGCCTGCTCATACAACCTACCAATAAAGAAGCAGAAGTTCACTTTTTACGTGGTGGATAGTGGTCCTAAACTTTTGGCCAGGAATGTAGGAATACAATTCTAAATTGTTTGCTGCTTCAAGTCGCTTTCTGAAATTATTGCTGAAAATAAAGACACAAGTCCAAAATAAGTATGTTTCTTAGAAGTAAGTACAATGAAATTTTCTAAGACAGTCCCATTTATAATAAGGACAAGTCTTGCAAATAAGGACGGTATGGTAGCCCTGCTCATACTCTACGCCAGGGTTCTCCAAACATTTTTGTCCGAGGGCCACATAAACTGTTACAAAACAGTTCGATAGTCGAACATAAACTGCCGGTGTAAAATAATGTCAAAGCATAAATATTGTTTATAATAAAGTATATTTCAGGCAGTGGCGTGCAGAGGTCTGGCGATGCCCGGGGCGACTGCTTGATTGAATTAACAAATCTAGTACTGAGCAGCGGCGTATGGTGGTCGTTGTTACTGCATATACAGTACGCCGTTTGTGACGTCACAATATGACGTCACATTCATGCTTGCAAACCAAAGTTTTGACCAAGTTTGATGACGCAACAGGCATATTATTCTACAGTCTACATGCACTCCTCTCCCGTTGTTTCACAATGTGTCACTGTGATGAACACAAATTATCAGCGCTCCAAGTTAGGAGACCGGAGCAAAACACAGCACTCAACGCTATGACAGATCAGTTCATAACTGCAAAAATATCCGGCAACGCAGCAAAACAGGGGAATAGAACAGTACACTCTCAGTACTACGTCAGCGTAGTCCACAACTGCAAAAATACAAGGCTGCGCGAACAAGGTCGTAAAGAAGGGGGAACAATTCCCTCGGCCCCCAAAAGTCCCAACAATGTTACAAATACTTTCTTTAATAGGCTACAGTACATTTGCTTCCAAAAGACTTCAGGTTCGAACATGGAGGCGCCAAACTTGCTTCTTGCCCCGGCCGCTATCTACCCTCGTAACGCCCCTGCACCAGTCCCGTCTCCACGGCGGGGCTTTGGTGGGATTATCCCCCAATCAAAGCCCAAGCCCCCCCTAAATTGAAACGTGAAACACTATAAATAGGTGGAGCTTTGGTTAACTTTATAATGCCAAGCCTTCCCACACAAACGCAAAGCCCCCCGACTGAAAACTTTTTGGCGACGGTTCTGCCCTGCACACTCAGCAAAACTTTCTGTTATAAATCAGCCCCATTTCATCAACGCGGTATTCCCTCCCAGAAACTAGCCGTAAAGACTGCTACTGTGTCAACAGGATGTGCTTCACATCAAGGCACAAACTTGCAGATGGTGTTTCACTGAAGCAATTAATCGCCGACTACACGCGCTGCTGTCTCGAACGCAATCCCTTATAATTCGGTCTGGAACGCACTGGTCTGCTGAAAACGTGTTCTGTTATGAAGTAGTGTGTTACAAACAGCGGAGTAACTGCCGGGGGTCAAGGGAACGATCCACACTCCCTGGCAAGATAAATTTAAAACTGGGTCCCCTTCAGTTGACATTTTGATAATTAGTATTCTTTAATTTGTTGTTTTTTGCGTTTTTTTCGCTTTTTCATCTAGTACGGACATCAGCGACATCCAGAGATTCACTATCATTTCCTAACCTTTTTCTGAGTTTTGGCTAGTGGGCCCCCTTCCGCTAAAGTTTTCCCCCCCTGGCTAAAATCTCTAGTTACGCCACTGCTTATAAACGTGGTCTACTATAAACTCATCTGTTATGAACGTGATCTGTTTTGAAAGGGGGCCGTGATAACCGTGCAGCACAACAGCAAGAATTCTCCGTCTGACCGTCGAGCTCATTCTTCGTCTGACCGTCGAGCTGAACGGTCGTGCGCTCATGGAGCGCTGAAATGCACTGTACTTCTGGAGTTCAACACGTTTCAGAGACAGTTGACATTACTGTTTTATACTGCTTGTCTATTTAGCTAC
>JGI24158J21664_10002060_pt1 | contig 23872 bp, 20 predicted proteins | sample Ectturendosymbi3_FD_21664 | JGI IMG/M metagenome (IMG submission 21664) | reverse complement strand
ATAAACGAATTCAACTGTATAGATCAGATTTACAAGAGGTTTCAGGCCCCATTCGGATTAAACTAAAAAAGTTACTTTCAGGGCAAATTGTTATTTTCAGGAAAAAATTTTTCCGCCCCCCAGTAAAATGCCTTCCCGTACGCGTATGGGTCCACCGTACACATCTTTGACGTAATCACCCAATGCTGTTTCATGGGCACCATTTGGTTTTTCAGCGAAAATTACTTGAAAAAAATTACCATCGGTCCCATGAAGCTGTGCTTTTTCAGGTTCGTAAAATTTGCTACCTGCTATTTGCTGTGAAGTCGATAAGGCCATGATCAAAATAAATGGAATTTAATGAACAGGGTAGGTTAGCTGGGTTTGGAAACGAAACGTGCTATTTATGTTTTTTGTTCTTTCTGAAAAATCATTAAAAATATGTTTCAGATAAAACTGCGACAGCACAAGAAGAGGAAGACAAAATGACTTGTTTTGGGAATAAAAAATTTTTTGAAAAAAGGCAAATTATCTATATTTCTACATGAAATTAATGAAAACAAATCTTATTCTTTCGTGAGGTGACGTTTCCACATAAACTACACTTTATTGAAATGGGGAATGGATAATATCATCAATGCGTGTTGATGGAAAGAGCTACAAAAGATCAGATGCAGATCGAAAAATCCCAGTTGCATGGTGGGATTATACGAACAAAATCTGCTTCCAGGCGAGGTGCTCTGAGAGCGGTTACAAATGTGCTTTTTTCATCGTAATTCTTGACATATTGATCAGTTGTTGCGTTTTGTGAATGTTTTTGTACCAATTTGGTTTTATTTCAATCGTAGAGGATACGCCCGCCGGTAAAAGGCAAGCTGAGCGTTACACAACAAAGAAAAAAAATTATATTATGTTTAAATCAAGGTGAAGAAAAACATGGTTGGGTGAGGTGACTTTTAACATAATACAAATAAAGCTACAGTATACGTACAGTTCTCGCAGCTTGGTGAGGTTAGTCGCACTGATCGGATAAGCAGTCAGGTTGTTGAAGTCCATGTTTCTGACAAAAAATATGTCTCATTTAAGGGAGATTTCTTTGCACCAGCATCCTCCGTCTTTATACGTGAACGTCTTCGGTTTGAGTTACTCGTTACATACACGCGTGTGCAGGGGCGGATCCAAGGGGGGGCGATTGGTGCGATCGACCCCCCACCAACATCTACGAAAGCAACTTTTTTCACCATGATTTTGAAGAATTGGGAAAACAGCATTTGAGATGTAAGGCCATTTTGCCGTCAATTGTTTTGTCACAGCAGTTTGTGACAAAACACTAAACCTACTGGCTGCATCCGCGCTTGCGCGTGTGGAGGAGATCTGTGGAGCAGGCGATCCGAGCAACAGCTTGCATGTATATGGAATGCAAGATGCACAAACACCATTTAATCTCAAAATAGAGATAAACATAAGTTAAATGCGAAAAGTTGTGAATAAGATGCTTCCACGTTTTCTTAATCTTAACAAAAAAGTTTTTTTGCTGAATGGCTGAGACTTAAATTTACGATTATATCACGTTAAGTGTTTGAAAAATACCTTTGTATTCTAGAGACGGTTTGGGGAAAGTTTGTATGTGCGGACGAGTCACATCGTTTTTATTGTATAGTTTGAGGCAAACTTTCTCTTCTCTAGCTTTAGTCTTTCAACGTTTCACCCGTAAGCGTTGCTTGCAGGTTGTAGGACCGACGATGCGTAGTTTTGCGTGAAATCGGTTTCCTATTAAAATGTGCTAATTTATTCAAACTCTTCACCTGTGTGGAGACTAGTTATTTGAATGTAGATTGTGCAAGTATGAATCATCACAAAAAGATGAAAGCAGAAACCTTCGACTGGTACCTTGAAAGCTTACAGCAAATTGAGAGCTTTTAACAGTGTGCAAGTATAAATCGATTTCCCTCAAGAGGGCGCAGTAGTGTCGCTGGACGCAAATATGGCACAACCATCATTTCACTCACATAACTGAAAAGGCCTTAAGACTGACGACTGGCAACTATAGGTTAATTGATAAACATCACAATCAAACTTTCTTTGCGTTCATCCCGCTCTGCAACACATCAACGCTTGAATTTTAGCTGATTGCTCCGAGTTATGTGGTCGGAGTTTGTCATCCACTTGTCACAACATCCGCAATAAGCAAAATATTAACAGTATTCAACGCGCTCAGCAAGGCCAATGCTGCAGCCAGCGATATGCCTCCCCACTTGATGGATTTGTGCTTTTTGCCAAACAACTAATTGCGAATTCATCAGAAAACATTTTCACAGCCAGAAACAACTGGAACCAGAATTTCTATCAAACTTGCAGCAACACTAGGACTGGCTCAACGTAATTGCAATGGTACTTGTTGAAATGCAGTTCCGCAAAAAGTTCGCAAGGATTGCTACAGCAAAACGACACGGAGTATTGCAAAATCTGTTGCTGCCATTGTCAACTCAACATTTTTTTGAAGAATCTACCACCTAAGCAGCGTCTTGCATCGACTTTAGCTTTGCTCGCAAACGTCGTTTGGCGTTTCAGTCAGTAAGCAGAAGCTTTATGACTAAAAAAATTTTGGTTGCTGGATATTCTGGCCCAGTAACGTCATTCCAAAACATCGCGGGAAATTGTTCAACCACGATGGCAGTCACAATGTTAGGTTGCAAAGACAGTACTTTTAGTTCTGGAACAAGTCCTTTAAGCTGTGCGCAGGCTTGCCACATCGCCCGTGCATTCGAGTGTTTCATGAGTTTAGAAAAGGGCCTTGATACAACAACAGCTGCGCAAAAACACACGGTTTGTTCATAAGATTGTGCAATACCACTTTAACGAGGAGCTCGAAGTACCGCTTTGCGACGTCGTGTGTGCCAAATCCATCTTAGGTAATAAGTTCGTGAGAGCGCGCTTCGAAATTGGATGAGCCCATTACGTCCAAGCGGTCGTGTGACGGAGGTGACCTCTTGATGAAACGCTACCATTGGTCAGATGCGTTTTAAACCTTGACCGACGCACACTTTAAGCAACCGGGGCGCTTCCTAAGGAAAGCAAAGCTCTGAAATGTGTAAGGCTTGAAATCGCCCGACACCTCGCATTTACGTAAGTGTCGAGATCTTCGTTGGAGAAAGTCATCGGAACCAACTGATAACGTTTCCGCGCTCGGCTGCAAAGGGAGCAAGTCAAGCCGCTCTGCTAAAGCATGCAAGCAACTACTGTATTTTCAACGAGAACATGACGTTGCTAGGCGACACGTCAGTTCCTGCGGCGATAAATCACTCGGCGAAAAATAAAATACCACTCGCGGCGACAGGCGCGAGACCCCGCGGAGAAAGCTTCTCCCTGCAAACGACGGGAAGGAAGGGTGAGAAACAGGGCTGTCAAAATTTAAGCAAAAGCGTGTTTCCTGGGAGGCAAAAAGATCCAAAACTGCCGAAGCAGTTATTGGTTGCTTTGTTAGAAAAACCAAACAAACATCGCGTCAAACCCTTTCACTTCCTTTCTTGTTCAGGTGTTCCACGCAATTCCTGTACGATGAGCACTCGCCCAAAACTGCCTCTATCACCTTTCAGCAAAAGCTGGTTTTGGTTTAAACATCTCTATTTTCAAAGCTTTGCCTTTTGTATTCAAAGACATAAAACAACAACCGGACTGCTGTCACGACTGTTAAAACCAGGAATGGCCTAACCTATCGGTGCCCCGTGACGTCGCCGTTTAGACACGCGTTTGGGGTCAATGTAGAAAAATTTGGTCACAGTGGACAGCAAAACAGAAAGAGAAAAAAGAGAATAAAGCTGTCGAGCAAGCGAGAAAATCAAAAACCGATGGAGACGAGGCGCCACGCCTTGAAACTTGCCAGAGGCCGTCCTCAAGCAAGGCCTCAAGCCGCCGCCAGCGGGGTATCCCAGCTGCAAATTCAACCCTGGAGGAATCGGACGACACGAAACCAACTGCTTTGTTTTTACAAGGCAAACGCGTCGCGACGTAATCGGCACGGGCGAGACCGATTTCTTTTACGCTAGAGCGACCGTAAACGATAACGATTTCCGCCTCGGGTCCGCTCAGCATGTCAGGCCTCGATATTCATTTACAGCGGTTAATGTTCCGCGATAAATTGTTCGCTGCTGTTGTCAAAGCTCTATTCTTTTACGCTGCTCTGTGGTTGTGTCTGCAAAAACAAACAGCAGGAACAAAGGCTTGCTTCGGCGATAGGTTCGCACGCTCCTGATTTTGAAATGGCTGATATAACCCGGGCATCCAAATTAGCGACCTGCAGTGAAAACGACGTCCCTCATGCTTCAAACCGCTGTTATTCTTTATTGAAACTACTCTAGAATTGTTGTTGATGTGGGAGGGATGAAAATTCGATGAAACCGTGCCATATATTTCAGTTCCATAAATATTTCAGGAAAAAAATGCGCTTAATTTAAACACTACTGGGATTATTTATTTTTATAAAGTCTGTGCAAGCAAGCAACTTGCACAACACGCCTCACCATGAACTACTATACACGTGTGCAATCAACTCAATACACACGATTAGCACGAGAGACACCGTAACGCAGCGCAGAAAAGATTTAAACACAAATGATAAATTTTATCTACTGAAAGGTGAACGCAAGCCAACGTAAAATGAGTGCTTTTATACTCTCCATCAAAACAGACCTTCGCGGGTTTTGTTTTCAGTTCTGGCAGGTAACCTTTGTTTCCGGTAACCAATTTAACGTCAGACAAGGAACACGCCCAAACAGAGCCAATCGTCAAGTGGAACTGTGTTATTTTTGGTTTGTAAAAGCAAGGAGTCCGCTTTGACTTGCCACTATTGGCGATCGTGTGTCATATAAATATACTGGAACCGGTCGCGATAATGAGCAAGAAAAAACTACACTGCTGCTTAGAGAATGATCGTTCATATAACGTTGTTAATTAAAATCGTGACTTGATGTATGCTTGCGTGTTCTTTCGATTTCAGGGTAAAATTAATGTTTGTGTCAAAAAATTTCCGAAATATCTCTGTTACATTTCACTTCACAGGCCTAAATGAATTGCTCTGCCAACCCCAGCTCGCATTTTAATTGCTTCCAACATTAGCGGTCGAATAGATCCATTGGTGGTGAGAAATATAATCAGCGCAATTCTAGGTTTAACATTTCCGTGAGAGCAAATTATTTGAGGCACACTATTTTCCTGAGATACTCGTGAAAAAGAACATTGTAAAAAATGATAAAGCTATGCAATGAGCCTGAGTTGATTAACTGAACGTTCTTTGCAAAATAAGTTGAGTTAAAAGCCATGAAGAAGCAATGTTTTATGAACAACAGATGAGCGAAATCTTGATTACACTTCTCAATTTATACTACTGTAAAAATGGTGATCGCTGAAAAAAGGTTTCCATCATTCGCAAAATAAACCAAAATCATTTTTGACAACTACCGGTACAAACTGTGCCCACGCAGAAGAGGGACAAGAACAGTCAAGATGGAAGAGCAAAACTCACAAGCAGCGGCAATGCAGCAGATTGCTAAATCCGTGGTCGCCGATGGTTGCAATCCTGTTCTCGCGCAAAATCCTGTAAAAATCAGAACAACTTGAGAAAAGCGCTGGTATCAAAAGGCAAGTACTCTACCAGGTTTTACCAGTGGTGAAACTTTTATAGTTGTGTCGTGCCAAACTGCGGAAATGAAGACATCACTGAGAAGGTTGTTTTAATTATCATAACTGGAAACTTCAGCAAAACTGTAAAAAATTCAAAATCCAGTTCATTCCCAATCTTGACAAAAATCTTTAGTGGAAAGCATATCTGACTTCAACGTAAGTTCTTTGTCTAGATTTCCGAAATGGCTCGTTTATCTGATGGTCACATTCTGCTCACCAATTACAGCTTTTGGGAACGATGGAGCAGTAGGAAGGCATGTGAAAATCGAGGGCAACAGGTATGATGAACTAAGTTGCTTAGTTATACAGCATGCGTCATTTTTTGGGACGGCATTTTTCTATTCACTGACGCGTAGTTACGTTATCAAACAAACATTTTAAGCTTTTAACGCTGAAACGCACATATGTTAGAATGGCTGTCCCTTGCACATACATGTCCTCGACACTTTTTAGCTTAAAAAACAATAGTTTGAGGTTTGAACATTCTGACTTTCAGAGACATGTGACATTCTGTGAAAAATTACTGAAGTTCGTAACCGACATAACACGAATTACACATGTTTTGTTTGATATAGTTTTTTTCTGCCGCCGTTGGTCTCTCAGTGAAAAGCCGGGAAGTGAAATCTCACAAACCTCAAGTGTTCCGACGCTTCTAGAAGGCTCGTCAGCTTTCAGCTTTAAATGCGGCGAGCGTTTGACAAGCGACAACTCTTGTGACAAGGTCAAATATTTTAAAGCATAGAAAATGGGCAACGAAACAGAGACATCCACTAAGCATGCGATTGCCGTATGAGAATAACTGGTTACCATTCCAACAAATGTTTGAGGGATGTTTGAAAACATTTGACAAAACAGTGTCATAACAGCTCTAATACATTTTCGGTTACGGTTAAAACTCCACATATTTTTGTTTTCAGCCGATAAACATCTTTTATCGAAATGAGGCCTTTGAAAAAGACTGTTGGCATCAGGAGCTTCAGTCGAAAAGAATATTTTTTTTTATCTTCTCTTGTTCAATCCGGACAAAGTTAGCAAGCGAGTAGCTATGAATTTCCGTAAGTCAGACACAAGCGCCGGCAAGATGCGTCTTGATGGCCGCGGGCTGACTGATGACTTTTTGCTGCAACACAGTTGGGCGTTTCCGTTGTTTCCACCATTTGCAATCAGTCCTAGTTCAGACGAAACCGGGAAATGCTTCAGCGTTAGGTGCTTTAATCTGTTTTTTTTCTTCGCTGAGACATTTCAGTCACTTGTCCGAAATAGCTCACAAACTTTCTGTCATTTTCGGACATCGTTTATGACTGAAAAAGGCATTAAGACAGAATTGACTTGATTTTTTCGGTCATTTAAAAAAAATTCGGGCAATGACCGAAAAACAACAGGCTCTAACAATGTTTTCTTTTGTGAACTTTTGAAAAGAAAATTCTGTACGAACAAAAAATGTGAGCTTGTGGTGTCAATCTCGAGATAAAGGTGATAAAAGTGTAAAAAATGCTTACAGAGCCACCAGCAAAAGAGGCGGTCGCACGATCGAAACATTACAAAGCACAGCCTTTGTACGTACAAGATTTGCAATTTCTTTAAATTGACGAAGGCGTAGTCTGGAATTTCGTAGATGTAGTTCACGGAAAGATCCCTGCAAAAGCGAAGCATTTTAATGAAAATATCACAAATTTCCGAAAACGCGGTTGTCATTCCTCAAAAATAGATGAAATGCATGACCTACAGCAGCCACGGAAACGCAGATGGACAGATGCATGTATATTTGCTAAAGACACCGCATCGAAAATATTCGACGCGTACGTCCCGATTAAGTTTTCTCGTGAATTTTTAAAAATTATCTGTAAAAATATATTACTCATCAATGATAAAGCGTTTCATGTTTTAAGTTACTTTATTACGTTGGAAAAAACAAATGCAATAGCCTTTGGTAGGTAATTGTGATGGGATACACGAAATATAAAAGCAGGTGCTACATGTTTGTGTGGAAAAAAACGGACAGCACAAAATCCTCGAACTGCACTTTTTTTGAAAACATGAAAAAGATGGTGTTTGGAGGTTTCTAAATAACGCGAAAATGACGTTGCGGCAAACCGGAGTACCAAGTTAAGTAGATTTATCGAAAAAAAAGAAAAGACGTACATTTTTTTCCAGAGTCATGTCACGGGAATCCTGTTTTCTGAACACGTGATTATGCGCCTGACTTGTCGTTAATCTGCTGAGCGGTTTGAATTTGTTTCCACTACAGAACGTTTCAAAAATATCAAATCAAATAAATATGTTTTGCTTTCATGCAGTAAATCGTGATGTGAAGAATATTCGCTTTGCCCGAAACCTGAGGTCGTGACAAGCTTTCAATATGGGGTGACTAAAGATCTCAAGACTTTGTCAGCAAGCGGTACAAGCGTTTCGGTTATTCATATTTCAGCGTCTGGTAGCTCTAAGGAAGCGCTGATATCGGGAAAATAATTTCTTCATTTCATTTGCTTTGTAACTGACCTTAAGAGAATCAAATGTCGCTGGCACAAGCGACAGCATACCTAGTCAATGAAGCGCTTCTCGAACAATTAGAAAGTTGATATACTTAAGTACTCCAAACTGTAGAAATAAAAAACACATTTAGGTTTCAGTTTGACATGATCAGGTCACTCTGAACAACTTTCAAGTAGCACGGTTTTCGTCAAAATCTTCAGTATTTTGAATTTCGAAAGCGATTTTGTTTATGTTTTTCTTTGCACGCTTACCCTTGTCAACGTCTGAAATGTTTTTGTTGTAAGCGTAATCAAGACGATGTTTGATCTGGTTTCAGAGATGTCTGTCGCCTTCACCTTTGCTCACGTTTGCAAAAGAGTACAGGGATAAAATTGCTGCGTTGCCAACGTGCATGTGTAAAAAAATATAATAGAAATCTAATTATCTACTTTGATCAAATGAATAGACCATAGGCAAGTGCAGTTAGTTACATAGCACCCTTGAGCACTTTTTGTATAACTTCTGTCAAACGACGTTGAGCACTTTGCTCAACCTACGCGCACGTTGCGATATATGTTTTCGATACAATCGTGAGTATCATGGAAACACAAACGTAGCAAATGTTTGGAACGTATTTTGTTTTCGAAGAAAAGCGGAAAAGAAACATCAATAAATACGCTTATGTAGGCCCCTTTTCAAACAAGAACATGTTTAAAAAGAACAGAAGGCGACAGTTGAGCGGTTGCATCCGAGTGCATTGCAGTGTCCATTGTTGCAACTTTAATCACTTCAGCGTTTAAAGCAGGTTTTCAAGGCATCAGGCCTGATGAATTCTGCAAGATCTCAGCGAACACAACGAACACAGATGAAGAACTTCCCAGGTGCTGGAAACACCAGCGACCACCGCGCTTATAGCATCGCAATGCGTCTTAAGACCTTCAGCTCCGTTTGAAAGCAGCTGCGTCCAGTTGTTAGTTCACCATCTCATAAGCTACGCTTGCGACGCAGCTTGCTTTTCGATAACGTTGAGCACCAGAACCTGCGCACATCGCCGGGAACCTATCCCTCGAAGGAATGTGAGTTCAACCTCGATTGACCTTTCGATGTTAAGACGTGAGTGTATTGGAAAGTAATGTCAATCTCACACACTTATGTTTTGAATAAAAGTAACGCAAACCCTCATGAAAAGTCTAGTATGGCAAGCCAATTGACTGCGTCACGACTCACCGAGCGTAAAATATCACAGCGTTCACAGAAGAACACTCGTTAAGACGAGAAGGGCAACCTCAAAATGACTGCAAGGTTTTTCACGGAGAGATTTGTACGTAACAAGCCCGTTCAGGGTCAAATACCACAGGCAAAAACTATCTGTTACAGCGACCTCCCGATAACAAGCTTCTTCACCAAATCGGCCGCAGGTATTCGGAATTGCTTTCAGTTGCGCGAAGTTTTCCGAAAACAGGAAATAGCGCGATTCCTGCCGTTGGTGGCGTGTAGGAAATGGAGTACTACGCGGTGCGTGACAATAAGCTGACGGCTGAGGAGCGCGTCAGCGAACCGCAGGTGGCATTTTGCTGACAAACGTCGGCTTACTTCTTTCCGCACCCATTGAAAGACAATGTTCGATTTACCAGAACATGGCGGCGTCTCGAAAATGAACGCAGGGAACTGACGCAACCACGCGAAAATTTGACCCTTCCAGAACCAGTGTAACGCGTTGTCTGCTAGGGATGTGATAAGGCTGGCCGTGTAAGTGATTTCAGGTCTTTTCGGGTTAAAATAACCACATGTTTCATCACTCCTGAGGTTGACCGCCGAACGTGCTGCATTCCGAGAATGCGTGTGGGCCACTATCCATCGAAGGCACCGGTCAAAGAGTAAAGGTCAAGGTGGCGAACCTGTGTTGTATACACATTCATGTGCTAGTCCCACAAACGCGGTCTTGGTCTCGCGTAGACACCCAAACAATATTTTTGCATGGTTTGTTGACAGAAAAACCAAAAAGCTTGGGTTTTTCGTTAGTCGCGCGAGGTAGTGCTTAAATATTTCTGGATGTTGGAGAATTAGAACAAAAAGCGCTTCAACGCGACGTAACCGACCGTCGGTCAACCTTAAAAAAGATAAACTAATCCGCTTTTGAAAACCGCAAAAACAGCCTCGGCGGCCGGATGGCAGACCGGGTTTCAACTCGTAACGTTTAGAACAAAATCAAACACCCGATCTGTTTGTTTTTCTATTAACTTTATTACAGCCGGACTGCGCTCGACTTTGCTTGCAGCGCTATATGCTGCAAGTTAATCGTGTTAGCACAGTATGGTTACAGGAAACTTTGGCGCGATTTTTGTGTTGTCTAATGTTAACACCTCACCTAAATCTGTAGGCGTATGTGAAGAGCAGATTTTCTGCTTTTGAACGTTAAGAAAGTTCACCAACTCTCATCCAAACTGAGGAAGTAATTTGCCATTCACTCGCTGTTCGAACTAACAACAAAATGCACGCTTTCAAAACTGTTGTTTTGAGAAAGTACCCTTTCCCTGTTGGAAAAGATGCACTCGATTAGCGCTCATTGAAAGGATCCAAGTTACTTTCTTGATTACTGCTGAACATAGACTTTGGATTGCTGGAATCTACTAAACAGATTCACATCAAAAGCAATACCAACTTACACGATTAACGGCCTGTGTAAGGTAGGCAGCTGGTATGCATGCGTTGCATGGACCGTGCAGCAGCGCAATCTAATTAAAATCGATTGCGACCCGTACTTCATCTACGGGACAACACAACTTAGAAGGCTGTAATACCTTGGTATGCTCGACGGTGAGCTGTAATAAGGTTTAAACCGGGCTATAGTCCAGCTGTTGATAACCTCATTTCTTTCTAATTACACGACGTAGCAAAACAAACTCGCGAGGTCTTGAACCGAGTCAAGTGGTTCAGGTCAACGATCGCCTGGTGGCGCTGATTCCTCTTCATGTTGAAACACGGCTCCTTTTCGCTAGCCGTGATATTATAAATCATCATCAACCTGTTTTTTAGCAGAGCAGACTCAGTTTTGAGGTTTTTTTTTGCACCAAGGATTACCCAAAATTCTGTGATCGATATTGTCAACTTAAGAGGAACTTGCACCAAAAAACTGGCTTGGCCCAACTTTGCTGATTGCATTTCCAACACATCATTATGTATGCTTCGGCGGACATAGATATTCTAATAAAAGAACAGAATTGCGGTCCAATCCGAAATTCCACTTAAACAGCGGTTGCACAAATTATATACCGTTTTAAACTGGAGGAGTTTCAGAAACGATAACACACACGAAAGAAGGTCTTTTCTTACTGAACTTCAAAAATCGCTGAGGTACTTCAACTGCACCTAAACTTTTTTGAATTTGCAAATGTACCGTAATTACAACATTTGGCGAACATTTCAAACAAATAGCGTAGTAAGCGTTTCAAAGTTCTCTTTCATTATGGTCACCGGCCAAATGTGGAAAGTCACTAAACATCAACTTACAAGTATTCCAGATTGTACACTTGTTTTAAGGCTTTGACGGGAATTTGCGCCAAGCGGTTGTCAGCCAGTTTCAAGGTGTGCAGGTTATGCAGGTTGTTGAAGGAGCCGTACATTAACCGGTTGATCAAATTCGACGCAAGGTTTCTGCGGAAATAGTAAAATTTACAGCTTTAAGTTGCAGAGAAAATTATATGTAAAGATATAGTAGCAAGCTTCGTAAAATGCACCCAGGTTGCCTGAGACAGACTGCTTTACACATGCGAGCTCAATCGGTCTTAGCTATGCGCAAACGCGAGTTGCCCGTGCGTTGTGCGACGCACGATTTGGTGATTTCGCTAATAACGTTGTTTGTATCATCTCCGCGATGGAAATATTAGTAACGATTTTGCAACTTGCTGCCTAGCCTGTGTGAAGTAAAGCTTCCAATGTGCATCAAACGCTACCGTCTTTTGAATTACTGTACATGCGAATGGCGCTCAATAAGTATTAGATGAGTAATGAACTCTGATCGAAAGGTCAAACCGCAATCGAACCGTTTGAACCAATTGGAAATAAAATTCGACGAGTGCTTCGTAACAGAAACATATCTGAAAGCAAAAATCGAACCTGGGTTAAATGGTTCATGACACGAGACTGCAACCCGGTTTACGCCTTCGAAAATTGCACCGTTGAAAACATAAGCAGTACCACTGGTCAAGAATCGCATTGTGTCGTTTGGCATGCCTATTTCTGTGATTGGAATATAGGCAGTTGAAGACGTCATTCAACACATAATTTTTACAAACTGGATTTGATATTTTATCCAACTCACGGAGCTTTCACGACGTTTTGGACCAATTTTTGTCTAGAAGGTTTAATTAAATTTTACTTGCATACTCACAAATAAATGGAAAATTAAGTGTATCTTTTCAACGCGACGCCAAGAGAATGTGGTAACGCGCAACGTAGCGGCTCGGTAACGACTGAATACTAGCTCCTGGTTTGGAGTGCATCGTTTACTGGCATTTAAGCTCTCTATCAAAAACATGTAATCTACTTTGCCCTTACAGTTTAATTAAAAGCGGTGAAGTGAATCAGGAACGCCGGCGCCGCAAGAAAGCAGAGCGGCATCCGGAAGCACGGCGTTACGCACAAACTATCCACCACGACGAGTGAGATCGACCTGCTCGGAGCCTTTCCGTGAACAATAACAGATGTGCAAGGTTAGCTTTAAAATCTTACTTAGAGCACTTTCTAAGGTGAAATGTCGTTTTCCTAAGTTTAAAAATGGTGTAATATTGATTATTTTAACTTTCTTTCAATGTTCAGAAAAACTAAAAAGCAAATTGGAAGATTGATAAATTTGTGGAAGTACGTCCGGTTCATGGAAATAAACCCTTATAAGCGTCGACCAAGCAAGCGAAATCTTTTTCCCAAGAATGATTGAAAAATATATTGCCTTCATGAACAAAGGTTCGTTTTTTAATGGAAAAAAATGCTGCGACTGCTGTATACAAACTAACAATTTACAAAATGTTTTCACTGTACAGTTTAGATATCGGTATGAATCTGCTGCTGCTTTCATCCACATACCCAAGCCAAGTACTAACTATGTGCTACCTGGCGATAGAAAGCAGCGTAGAGGAACTTGTCTAATCTGCACCGGAACAAATCAGAATATCTACAAAACGCGCAATCGCCAGGATATAGACCTCATACTACTGAGTTGCGCAAGGCCATAGGGGAAAAGCCGCCGGTTGCTGCAATAAAGTTAAATTTTGTAAACCAGCAGCCGCAGTTCTAGCTAAACAAGCCAAGGCGAGTCGCTCACAGTTAACAGTGCTACACCTAGGCTACTTAGCCTAGCAGCAATTTATTAGTGTCCCATATCTTTTTTAACACATAAATGTAGTTTTCGTTGGAAAGTAAGAAGGTATATGCTATTTCGTAGGATGAAAGTGCGTACACAACAAAAGAATGAAGAACAAAACGCGAAAACTTACAGTTCTTGTAGATTAGTTAAGTAAGTGAATGCGTTTGGATCGATCTTTGGCAAACGGTTGATATTTAACGATCTGAAAAACAAAGATTAATAGAGTTTATTGGCATAGTTGGGTCTCGCAAGACACTGTAAAGCGGTTTTTGGCTACATAATTGTTTTATTTTGATTGGGACGTCACAGCATTCCCCTCGAAAAATGCATTCTTCGTCGACAATACCAACTGTTGAATGTTCCAGGCAACTTTCTAGTTTCACTTCACCATTGTCCACAGAAAAATGGAAATCGTGCAGTCAGTTTCTATTCATCGGACGAATTTTATATGAAAGACCAAAACTGTCAACAAGCTCTTGTTGATCTGATTGAAACGTGTGGTGTAGGTAAGAACTTGAAACGTATCAGTAGAAACCTCGTTTGACGAACAATGTGTCAGTTGCACCTACTTTGCTACTTTTGGAAATTTCTAGAAAATAAGATCAGCCTTTTTCAAATGCTACTTCTGGAAAATTAAGATATTATGTTTATTTATGGTTTTGTTCGTTCCTTTTTTAGTCAAACACCCGAGAATGGAGCACCAGAACACAATAATTTTATAAAAGCTATGTCCGTTATCCAGATTTAGAATGATCTGCAATTCAAACACTGTTGCATCACGCAAAATAATGTATCTTGTGAGTTTATGTCGGAAAAATTTATATTGTTACAGCTGAATTTTCAAGAAGAAACGGGATATTTTTCACTACGCACTCAGCCACAGTTCAACCACTTCTAGCGCATCGAAAACCGATTGCTCCTTCAGAGGCAGAAAGGCCGGTTCTGAAACATACGTTGATTCTCCTGAGTCTTGACCTCAACAAGGGACGGATCAGGGGGGGGACGATTGGGGCGATCGCCCCCCCTAAAACCTACGAAAGTAACTTTATTCACCATGATTTTTTACAATTAGGCCAACAGCATTCGCGATATTAGACTATTTTGCTGTCCATTGTTTTGTTACAACAGCGTTGTGAAGTAAACTTCATCTCTCTTATAGTAGTGAACTCGTAATGAGACTTGACAACCAAATATCACTGAAATCGTCCCTCCTAACCTTACTGGCTGGATCCGCCCTTGACCTCAACATCGGCAAGTCTAAAGTACAGTCAACAGGCGAAGGTACATCGCAAACTTCCCAAAACCCTGGAGCAAACAGAGAACCCACGACATTCGTGGAGGAACAGGTTGGTTAGGATTCCCAAGCCTGTGGAACGCGCAGCAATAACAGTGCACATAAACCATCCATGTGGTACAAGGGTCCTCCAAGTCCGTACTCGGATTTGTGTGCATGGTCTTCGATCCGCTATCCGGTTAGGATGCAAAAACGACCATATGACAGAAGTAAATATCGCATTCCAGTGAGTGGCCTCCCTGACCGTTCGTTCATTCTTGTGTTCAGTTGGCGTTTAGTCAGCAAATAAACTGAAATGCGACCGATTGAACAATTTTTGAGATCAGGTGGTACGAGGTCATCAAAGCACTGGAAGCCACTGAGGTAAAATGCCGGGAGTTCACCGTCGTTTGTTAGAGGAAACATTAAACCGCCGGACTGAACACATTTTTGCTAGACACACAAGACGGGAATACAAGCTGCGTGGCCAGTGACAAGAGCGGTGCAGTCGATTGGCATCAGACAATTAACTGTACAATTGTCGTTGCGCTGTTTGGGTGTGTTTTTCACACAGTGACGCTTTTGTCGCATAAGGGCCAGATGCGCAGACAGGGAGCGTTGTCACAACACCGACCAAAAGCAAAAATTGCTATCCACAGGTAGCTCAAAAGGCAAGCGAAACAGACAAAACAAAACCAGTTTAGGCGATTTCATTTCGCGCACGAAGCGCTAACTTGCAGACAACGTATGCACTACGGGTTTCATCTGTTCATATCAGCTGATCAGTTTATTTCAAGCTTTCGCTGTCCGCATGTTTACCTTTCCCCGAAATCCCTCTGACAGGCATCGAGTTCTGCTTCTTTATTAACAGACAGCAGTGCGCCACGTGCCATCATAGGTTTCAAGCAGCAAAGAATCAGTTTTCAACGATTAGTGTTTACCTGAGCGCAACAAGCCAAGATTTCAAAAAGAACATGCAAGGCAAACAACGAAATGAACAGATTGAACTGTCACGGACCGAACAACTCGTAACATACCACAAGTCTATCCTCGTTTATCAACTGCTTAACTAAAACGGATCATGCAGCAAATGATGCAGAAAACCAAAGCAAGCCAGTGCAAGCTTGCTGGCGCTTGTTACTGGCAAATCAACGAGGTTTGTTGCAAACAAGAAATTCTTCTGACAATCTTTGGTTTTTAAGTTCTGACTGGAACACGAAAGGTTTGGACCTCTATTCATTAAAAGCTTAACAAAATACTGCGCCGTGACGAATGGCCGCAGTAACGCAGTGCGTACAAATAACTATTTGTTTTTTCTAAGTCCTATTTGAACCAGTTCAACTTTCAAAAATTCAAGACATCTCCCACGGTCAAAAAAGTTGTTTTTGAGAAAACTTTTGAGAAGGTCACCGATGATGGCATTTGAAAAGAATTGATTGTCACGTTAGGATCAACAGTCAGGTAGGGATGACAACTATTGTTAAGAAAGAGTTTTGGAAGCTATTTGAACGGTAAGCATATTTGTAACGCAATTCAAAAGTTTTAAATAATATCACGAGATATTTCGCCCAAATTTTTTGCAAATTTATTTGAAGCCGCCAGTAATAGATGCGCAGGTCTAAGTATTCATGTTTTGAAACTTATACCCCACAGAAAATTAGACCAAAGTCTTAAATAATATCTTTCACCAAAGTTGTGAAGCACGTGCTTACAAAATTTGAATTTGAACAAAATTGGTTCCTTTGCGCAGTGTAAGTTAACTTGCGACAAAATTAGTTGAATATTGCATCAAAATTATTGACTGCTTTCAATCTCTCTCTTTTTCAAGACAAGACCACCATAAATACTCTGCGAAAACATGAAAGTCTATATTTGTTTACAAATGCAAGTTTTTCTAAAACCGTATGGTTTCAGTGCTTAATGTATAAGCAAACATAATACTATCAAACTTTTAGTACAGCACAGAAGTGCAAATCACCAAAAAATAATTTTACTGGGTGAATTTAAAAGTTGGGAGTAGTGAATATAGAAAATACTTGGTTTCTGAAACATTGTTACAACGAAATAGCAAAGTTATTTTCTTGCACTTGGTTGTTTTCTCAATGAAAACATCCTGCTTAAAAACCTGCGACAGGTGATTGGTGAGTTGCTTCGTCAACAGAGGATTCAAGCTTCATGTAAGCAACCAACCCTACAGGCAATGGAAACAAACTTTGTGGTCCACGCAATCAATTACAAGGAGCAGAGCAGGCCTGGAGGACCTCAGCATGCATCCTCAAGAGAGCCCCTTGAGTGACTAAGCGTAGTGCGCACGAAAACGGGTCATCAAACCAAGACAGAAACCCTGTCTTCCTGAGTGCAGAGCAAGACAGTGGCGAACAGCTCTGACCGATGACCACCGATCAGTCTTCGTCTGATAGTTTCAGGGGGCGTGTAGGGATGCATTACGTCAGACCCGTCACTCAATGCAGCCGATGATGGGCAATGACAATTGCTCTTCCATGTGGTCACGCAACAAGCGAAAGCACCAGCAGCGACTTACGCAAGTGGACAGCTGCCACCGACTCCAGACATTGACCGAAAACCTATCGACCGCGCTTTGGTTGCCGAAAAGCGCAAGAATTTTCACGTCGAACACTTGTCGAAAACGCAATGAATTTGTAGTTTCGCAACAATTGACAAAAAAGACTCGAGGCAGCAGTTCGGACGCGGTTCGGCGACGGCGACACAGGAGAAGTAAATCATGGCGATCGTGCTGCCGCCACAACAGCAACACAGCCAAGACCGCTTGACTCTCCGACCCCTGACGGAAATTGTTCATTGAGATCCGAGCTCCCAGGACGGATCTGGGGTCAAGAGGCTGAACGCAGATGAGTTTGTCTCGGTCCAAGTCGCAAGCCTGCACAGGTGGCCTAGGATTTACAGAATAGGAATGCTGAACAATGCTTTTGGTAATCAGGGACGAAAAACATTCAGGGTATTTCGATTTCTTTGCTTTCATTCCAATAACCAGACTAATTTTAAAAATATACCAGAGGTCTTAGGTCCACCTGGAAATAAACGACCATTTGTTTCGAGCAGAAATCTTATTGCTTGTATGCAGATGCTTAAAGTTCGAACCCATTAAGTGACAAACTTTTTTATTCAGCTTTATGGTAGTATGAATTCTATTCATACGTGAAGAAAGCATGCCATTAATAAACTTTAGATCAAGCGACATCCTCAGGAAAAAGAGGGAAAAGCAGAAGCACAACAAAAACTAAAGTTGCAATTGCGAAGAAAACCTTTCAAAAATGTCAAAGCATGTACTGAGCAACAGAGAGTTTGGCACGTTTCCAACCGTCCACAACTGGAAAAAAGTTGGTTGAAGTTAACGACATAAAACCTCTTGCCTTTTTACAGCTTTCGACATGCTGAACAGCCGTGACATTCCGCTTGAATAAATTTTGCGCCTAAGGGGCAGAGTTGCATATTTCCACAGTCTTGAAAGTGACTTCTCTTTTCACCCCAGACCTGGTTTTCATACTGTATTTCGATGGGGTGTCAAATGGTGAGCGTCTACTTGCAATCCTACTTGGAAGAAGTTAGTGTCTTGTGTTTGCAAAACATGGGCCACTAACTCAGGGTAGGCGCATCGTTATCAGTGGAAAAAGTTTATAACATTTTAAGGTTGCTTTTGTGAAACATTTTTGTCGCAAAAAAAGCAATACACTTACTTACTTTTACATCTAAAATCGGAAAGTGAACGCAGTCAGATTGTGATTTCATAAGCACAGTAGCAGTAGTGAATATACTTTAAGTCGAATTCCTTCAAAATGGTTCATTGGAATGTTCGTCCTGCTTGGCGGACGCGGGATTCTCTTTACTTCTCTTGTGACATTCACAAAGTGCCATTTTTTGCTTAGGGCATACATAGACCTTCTGGTGTTCACAAGGTGCCATTACTGCCATGTGTGGTTAGCCGAGTAAGTCAGCTACACTGAAACCTGTCACAGCATTTGTTAGAATCAAATATGTCAATCGCGGAAACCGAACCCGGATCAAATTTATGACGCAATTCCCTTCTGCAGGACTCCGTACATTCTGGCGCCACGGCACTCGTTCCCAGGTGAGCGATTGCGATCCAATGCAGGCATTTCTCCTGAACCTCACGCAATTTCACAATTTAACCAATTATGAGAGCGCGCGTACAGCGACGTCAAACGCACGAACCAGGCTGATTCACTTCGGAAGCCAGTCGGGAATGGGAAGAAACGGGGAGGGTGGGATCCACAGTTTTAAATTAAAGCTTCAAACCTCTCAAAACGAGAGATTTGTGGATTGCAGTAAAATGCAGGGAACTATAAACGAGTTTAAAACAGACTTAAAAAATGTCCTAACCTATTTTTAAAGAGACCTTTTCCTTGTAATTTCCTATTTGTAAATAATATAGTTTAGCAAAACTACTTTTGCTTTCAGGATTTTAGCTACTCTCAATCTTTGCCATGAGGCTAAATTTTCTGTTATGTGCAATCCATATTGTTCAAACACAACTGTTATAACGAAAAGTGTAGCGCATGAAGCATGTAAGTAAATTTGACATATCTTACATGCACAACTCGTTCTTTCAACACGGCAGTGCGTGACACTTGACTAAATTGGTTTACTTACAGAACTTTGAGAAGGCTGAGTCCTTTGAACGCCAGCGGATGAAGTGAAGAAATTTGGTTGCTTGATAGTTTTCTGAAACAAAAATTAAAGATACGGTCATCTGATGCTGCACAGCCAGGACTGAAGTCAGGCCTTTATCAACTGCTTTGCAATTGTTTTTTTCATTTTTGGGAAGGTGCAACTCGTTAGAGTGGAATTCTGACGAAAGCATGCGGCTTAGCAGATCTAGTGCATTATCTCATTTCATTTGTTTCAAACTTTCTTAAAGTTTGCTCACAGTTGCAAGTCACCTGAGAAAGCGCAAATCGCTACTTTTTTATTATCCAGTATTGCTGCATCCACAGTTGATGCAGTTCTCCAAACGTTTCACGCCCTCCACAAACAAACGGGTCCTTTTGCCCCCTTTTACCTTACTTCTACCGTTCTAGGAAATACTGCAGTCGAGGACAGGGATCTTCATGATTTACCCGTGAAAACTGTCATTTGGCATCATCATGACTTAAAACGACTCTCGTTCCTAGCGAAAGTCGGTACATGTACCATTTGTACATTGCATCAGGTTTGAATGTTTACCAACATGTCTTTCCCGGTTAGGTTTCATTGATCACGTGGTTTGTCGCAATATGTAGCAAGCCAAAAACTTTCGAAAGAACTACCTGTTTCCTAAGACTTGCCTGAATATAAGCTTTTTATACAGTGCATCAGTGTTTTTCAACATTTCTGCTGCAGCGGAACCTTCCGCAAATGTTTGCGTTGCTCATGGAAGTCTACGCAATGATCCAAGTGTCTATCCTACTTTCTGTAATAAACCTTTGAAACACTGGTGTTGCTACAACTGCATAGAACTGCGGTTGCGAATTTCATCCCAGGTAATTTCGGTCTGTTTCGACAAAACCTCTGGCAGCCACTCGGAACCCCGGTTGAAAAACACTGCAGTACATTGATATCTCCAATCAACTGACTTCTGTTACAATCGCCCTGAGCGAAGGTTTTTTACCCTATTACAAACGACTGCATCGAAACTAAACAAAATTTAGAGTCATTTCGCATAATGACTCGACCAAGCAATCAACATCACGGGACAACTTTGTTGACTAGTTAGTCGGATCAGCCATGCTCAAGCGTAGTGAGTGAAGATGTGCAGTTGCTGGAACGACCGTCTCTATTCAAGTCCCACTTAAAACGTATTGCATAAGATAAGAATGGCAGAGTAGCAAAGGCAAACGGTACATCAGTGATCCGCTCAATATATAACAATTCACACGGGCGACTGTGCTTGATGCTACAGTAGTTTAGTCACACCTTACAGTCTTAAAGGTTTCTAGCGGCAACAGCAGAAGGAATAAACCAAAGGCCTAAAATTTTTTATTCCTTTGTCGATCTGTCACCAAGGTTATCCCTGAGTACGTGGTTCAGCTCTCCTGGGTGGCAAGTAAATTTCAAAGCAATTGAACGAGTAACATGAATCACTGCAAGGTTTTCAGAAAACGTAATAATGTTGGAAGAGGCTAAACCACATGCGATGAAACAAATGTCCACCTCGAGGCTTAGTTCCCCTCTATATGCAAATCTCAAGGGAGCCTTTCATTTACGGATTTGATTCTACACGCCTTGCGCTCCGTGTTTGCGTAAGCTAAGCGAAACAGTGATTGAATGGATAGAAGAGCAACGCAAACAAAAGGGATAATTAAATCACTAGGTTTCTCTGCTGTTGTTTTACGAAGAAAACGAACAACCTCAAAAATTTTGACATTTTCATCAAAATGATCCAAGCAACGTTTTGAAAGAAATTGGCAGCACGAGATCGCTGCAACGCAGAAAAATTTGAAGGGTTAAATGTGATCCACTATAACCGGAAAAAATAATGGAACCAGATGTTTAAATCAATTGCCTTCCTAGTTCCTACAGCTGTCGACTTTACAGGTCAGCCAGTTGTTCCGCAATGATCCATTTCAGACTCCGTCCGCAGCGTTGACACCTCAATGTATCGTTTATTGTGATTGTCATAAAAGGCATGTCTGTCTAAATTAGAGACGAGTACTGTAAAATGCTAAACAAAGAATTAAAAACAACTCTTCAGAGAAATTGTCCGCTCAAGATTACTGCAACAAAATATAATTAGAAGAACTAAATGTGGTAGCCCATGCCCTGAAGCAGTGATGGAACCACAGGCTTGGGATGTCTCATTTCAACGTAATTCTATCCAGACCGTTGATCAACATCCACAGAGAATCGGCACAAGTTCTTTCATCTTTTCACAATAAGATCATCATATAGTCAACTTCCAAATCACTTCTACGTGCCCCGTCAGCTGTTGCTCACTAACGTAGGTGCAAGACAGCAAGCCAAATTTTCTCTTGAAAATTTCAAAGATTGGCCAATTTCACTCCTGTCACAAGAATGCGTCATTATAGAACTCTTATCTAAGCAATAAAGTTTCTTGACCAAAATGCCCTGCGTCCAAAATTTTAGGCAACCAAATTTCTAGACATAAGACACCAAATTTCTTGGCATAAGGGTTTATAAAAACTCATGACATGACTTCTGTGCGAAGCCAATTAGGTTTGTTCAAATTCTTGACTCGAGTTGATTAAAAATTGTTGTTATTATGACTCATATTTAACTACAAGCGCTTCGAGGTCCCAGTTGAGTGAGACATAAATGGGTTAGAAAACTTAAAACTGGTGCCTATCGCTGCCAACAAGCTGAACGGCAATCTCAAGAAGTACACTAAATTCACATCCGAATGTCTGTTAAAATGCTGGCTTCAGAAGCCAATTAGTTCGAGTTCGATACGTCAAAATACGAGTTTTGCAACTAGATGAAAAAAACTGGTTTCCCTTGACCCAGGTAGAAAAAACATGAATGTTTCTGGTTTATTGAGACTTCCAGCTTGAAGTAAACAAAAAATAGTCTTTCAGCAAGTACAGCCGTCTCGTTAAATTCGTGAATTGAAAACCTTTACTTCAAAGCACCTTTTCATAATATCTATGAGCTTGCTACGAAACATTTCGTTCGTTCCCATCAGCGATGCGGCTACGCTAACCGGGTTAACATCACGCAGAAGAACTACAAAGCAGATAACGAATATCCATTGTCATGTATATGTAACCTACATGGTACATTTTCTTCACAACCAAGGTGACTTCTGTATCGGTTAATCAAGAAAGAGGGGAAACCATCTAATCTGCACGTCATAACAACAATTACTGCTCATTACAACTTTCATTTACTATTTTTGGTAGAGTTGAACAAGTTTTGTTAATGCCCACACTTACAATCTTGAGCATTGTTTCTGTGAATGATCTTTTTAGGCTTTGTCTGGTTGAGGGTGAGTGAAGGGCAGTCTGGAGCCTAAAATATGGTTCGTTTTCGGGTCGGCCGTTTTTGTCCACGAACTGCCACTCCGAATTCCTCAATGACAGTTGAGTGAAGTCTGAGCTAGTTGGATCGATGGCGGAAACCGTGACACTGAAGCTGTAAACATTCATATCAATGTAATTATTCAGCTTTGTTCGCAGAAAAATCTCTCCGACGTTTATGTTGCTCGTTGCCAAGCAGTTGCCGCTGGAATGATTTTTGAATGACAAACTCCCACATGAAGCTGCGTTTTTTCAGGTGTGAAAAGCTCCAAGAAGCGGAAACTTTAAAAACTATCAGGCGTTTCTGCCAGTAGAAGCATCTGTCGGCCGATCGTCGGATGAAAGGTGAAGCTCTTGCATTGTGAAATCGTTTCAAGTTTTTCTGCTGCCAAGTTAAAATTTACTTTCTAGGCTTTTAGCTGGCCTTCGTTTATGACGGTCCTGTACTGCTGGAGGCGATGATGGATTAGAGAAAGCCAACTGGCGCCCTTACTTGAAACCCGCGAATCTGCTGCTTTGCACAAAACAATCGGCTACAGTAGGAGATCAAAAAGCAGACGATGTTTGCTTTTGCCCAAATCTGCTTACCTGCCTAGAGTAGACGCTGATCAGTTTTAATTGACACGACATGAATGACCAAGGTCGCTCATTAAGGCAACGTGAATGTTAGCTGAGCTGGTTAATGTCAAGTCTGTGTGCCTAACAGATGGCTGCTGCTCGAATGTCTCACTTCAAGTTGCTTTGATCAAACACGAAGCTTTCCTCCAACAAGTGTCCGGACGAGAACCGCTGCAGATAACGCCGAGGCCTCGTTGTCAAAGAGACTTCCCACAAAATCTACTGTGAGCGCAGACAGGAACAAGCGAGTAAATCCGGGGGGGCTACGAATTGCGACTTAGATGCAATCTTTCATCCCAGCAACAAACTTAAAATATTAACGCAAATTTCAGTTTCACATAACTCACAATTCATCGAGGAATCTTAGGTCGTTGAACGCTTTTCGAGGTATTTCACTGATGTTGTTAACGCTGAGATCCCTGAAATAAAGTAAAAATCGCGTCAGTCAATGTTACCAACTTGCGAAAAGGCATTCAT
>JGI24158J21664_10002057_pt1 | contig 23877 bp, 15 predicted proteins | sample Ectturendosymbi3_FD_21664 | JGI IMG/M metagenome (IMG submission 21664) | reverse complement strand
CTATCATAGGTGTAGGAGCAGGTAAATTTTTGGGGGTGCACAGGATTCTTGCCCGATTTACCCAAAATTGCCCGAAAAGTTTTTGTCCGACTTTTACCTGCAGATTTCCTCCCACAAACATCATGAAGACCTTTTCTGATGTAACCATCAAAAAATGTCTTCGTGTGTTTTCTGCAAACGTTGGGCACCATTTTTTCAAGTACAACAGCGTTGGGCACCATTTTTGCCCGGATATTCAGGACTTTTTCAGGGATTTTGTCCGGATTTTTGACAAATCAAAACTTTTGGGCGTGCGGTTGCACCTGCACCTCCACCTCCTACACCACTGCTTTCTATAATCATCAAAGCTAGGATCCACAATCTGTCCTGACTCACTGAGGCTCAGAGGTATGAAAGAATCAGTTTCTCTCAGCTTGAAGTAGATACCGCCATGGTCAGCATTATTTGGAAAACAATTCGAAGATTTGGAAATACGTTTTCATCATCATATTCAACTATGAATATCAGGATCTCTTCAGGACGCGAAAATTTTACGTTGCACGACTTGATACTGCATTTTGCAATGTAGAATCTCCTCGTATAATTGCTTGCCCTCTACGTCTGAACTGTACGAAACTCCTTTGTTCTCAAACATAGATTTTAGTTTATCACAGTCAGGATTGCAACAAAGGGTTTGGACATCGAACAGAAAGCCAAATTTGGGAAAATAAGTAGCTCTAAACAAGATTAACAAACACGCCCGCAACCAGGAGGGTCGCAGGGGGGCTTCGCCCCCCATAAAACTTTTTCGCTCCTACTGGAAAATGTGTTGGGAATAGTTTAAAACTATCCGACAATATTTAAAAAATTTGGGCCCCTCTCAGAAAACTTTTTGCCCCACCTGGTGTCCCAAGCTGGTTACAGGCCTGCTAACAAATCTCTTCTTTCATGAATTACCATTCTTGCGCTGCGCAGTTGTTACGGTAACGATACTAAGTGCTGATGTCTCGAGGACTAAGAAGGTTCTCTTCCTTAGTCTTTGGACTGGCGCATTGTGTTTAGCTTAGTTGGACACTAGCGGCCATCGAAGAAATTTCATAAAGTCCTAGTGGGCTGCAGCAGTATAATTTATAAATATGAAAAGCTCAACAGCATATATTTGCGTAAAAGTCAGATTCTCCAAGCCAGTGACTTGAGTTCGTCCCAACCAAATTCTGACTAATATCTCCTTGCCTGAAGCGCAGCAGCACGGACTTATTTAGCCTTTCTCATATGCGTGAAAAGGAAGAGGTCTTGTAGGTTTGGCAAGCGAGTGTTCTTGTTTTGTCAGAATGTCTGACGGTCGTGTTGTGTCACAATATCACATTGTCACTATAGAATAGTTGATGGCACTGGCGCAACCAGTGCTCTCACTTTTAGGAGTTTTGTCCCTGGAGTGGAACTTTTGACCCTTTTCAGGCATTTTTGAAAAAGTTTGAAAATGTGTAAAATGAACTAATTTAGTTTATTTTGCAAATCATATTTGGTTCTATTTTTAACATTTTTCATGGCAATCCGATTTTATGTTGCAACACCACATATTTAGGGATTTTTTGGTACTGTTCTAGGGATTTTTAGGGATTTTTTGGTACTATTCGGGTTGAGTTTGCACAGCATTTTTAGGGTAATACGTGGTTGCTGCGACCATGATTTGTTTTTGGTGATTTTTATAATTTGTTGTTTGTTTGTTCGGATTACGTTTTAGCTGCACACTGGACTAACATTTTGTTAGTTGACCTTAAGTGCGCCTTTATGCAGTTTTATGAATTTGTATATATATTTTCGTTTATTTAAAGATATACAATCTTTTGAGATTTGGTGTTAATTGGATTTTTTCATGGTGCAGCAATATCATTCTTATTTATTTCTGTTTGGGGGGAGACAGCACAAGACCAGCGCGAGCTGTGATATTTTGCGATAAAGTACGAAAGACGCGAATTGCAAGGCACGAAGAGAGAGTTCAGCAGTAAGGATCTGCTGTTTGACGACGGTGTCCATTTGTAATTGTTCAGCTCCCATTTCCGGTTCGTCGTGTCTACTGTGAGCGGACATGTCCATGGTGTACAATCGTATCATCTGCGGTGACTGCGACCCTGAGTTCTGGTTTGTAGATGTGAGGCGGAAGAACTTTTGTTTTTTGTGCGCGTGCGCCTCTCATGTTCCAGCCGGTGGGCCATGTTGTTTATGTGCGCACGCTGGTGTATTTCCAGTTCCTCCACGTTCTTCGGGAATGGGAGCCGTTTTTGTCGTCGTATGGTGCCTTGTAAACTGCGGGAAGAAAACTCACGCGGCAGTAATTTGTTCGTCTCGCGTTGGTATGCCCCTACACCGAGATTGCCACACATGGTGGCTGCCCTTGAGTGCAAGATTGCAGGTGTTTCTTGCAACTTGCGTTTGGGTCCGACCCGTTATGCCAAGGGCTGCTAGAGTAGTTGAGTTGCCCCTGGCGTAGCTTCCCATGGAGCCAATTATATAGGTGTGAAAACTGACCCGCTTTCCAGTTGAGCAGGCCGGGCTCCGGCTCCGCAGCTCTGCTTAAAACACCGGACCTCGCTACAAGGGGTTTGTGGAGCTACTACCCACAAAGAGTAGTAACTGCACCACCATATATTTAGGGATTTTTTGGTACTATTTTGGGATCTTTGGAGTTGCATTTGTGAGAGCCCTGGGCGCAATAGGCCCGACGTAATGCAATGCAGGAGATAAGGGCGCTGTGTTGGTGCAGCTTTGTAGTTATGGTCGTATGGGGCGCAAGATGGAGGTCCACGAACTGTAAACAAGATTTATTTCTGCCAAGCATTTTTGCGCCTGCCATATCCTAGATACGCCATTGCATATGAGTGATCCACAAATACTATGAGATTGTTCATCACCGCAGTAGATAGATGTAAATGCCCTATAAATAAGTCACTGTCAGTAAATTTTGATCATTACATTTAAAAAAGAAATGGGCTCTTAAGCCCTCAATGCCATCTGTTGGTTATGATCCTGCGTACTTCTTAAATTGCTCTTTGGCTATGTGTAATCATTATTCTAGACCAGGTGGTTCCACACTTTCTCTGGCCATGTAACCTTTCAGCATTTCGATAGATGAGCATGTAGGCTACACTAAAACTTCTTATGACAAAAAGGCCGAGGAAAATAACGAAAATATTTCTACCAATAAGAATATAATGATTTTGAAAAAATATTCACTGATGTTTGTATAAATATTTCAAAATGAATAATATGTAAACATATTTTCCCTTCTGTTGTTAACCTTAAATGTACCCCTTCATATAGACAAATGTACCCCTAGGGAAGGCCTGCGCAACTCAGAAAGCTCGAAGGGCCAAATTGATCAACATAAATTTGCCGCGGGCCGCAAAGGTTTATTCCATTGTAGTTTGGAAGAAATTGTGAAAGGACAGGTAATTATCCGAAGTTGTAAGCCACAAAAATGGTGAAAACAAATCGATCACAATCCACTCCCTAGGAAAACCAGTCTCGCGTTGTTTTAAGCGCCAGGCACGAAAATACTGTAGTTTTCCTGTGAAACAAATTGCGATCGACCCACCTTGGCGATCCCCAGCTGTTGCTTCCTCTTCGTCGCTGGAGCCAGTCGCTAATATCAACTTCGTGGCCGCACTAGATCTCCGGGCAGGTGTTGAGCAGCCATTCGATTGTCTCATCATTCAGAATCGTCAGGCGGTGCAGTCCACGGGGAGGTCGATGGATTGAACATTGGAGGACAACATGGTCGACGCCGACGGTTTGTTATTCTGCGCCACACTCACAGGCCGCAGAAGAGGTCATACCTCATTTTTCCAAGCAGGAGCGGAATCTCCGACACCGATGCGGAGACGGTTAAGCCTAACCCACGCTGTTCCTCGCAGGGCCATTCTCGGAGGATTGGTGCCAGTTTAGTAGATAAAAGTACGGAGTGGTGGTGTTGTGCGACCACTCCACATTCCATCGGTGATCCGCCCAGAGCGCCGCACGTATGCTGTTGTCAGTTGAACAGATGAGTTGTTGTGCGGCGGATACAAATGGGTGTATCAATTTGAGGCGCCGTGCATTCCCACTCAGTGGACAGGTGAGCATGAGCAGTGGAGCAAATGTCCAGGCGCCATGTCAAGGCGTGCTGTAAACAGTGTGGCTCCTTTGCGACCAAGCTCAGCAGGATGGTTGCCTACGAGGATAGGAAGATTGTTCGCTCGTGTATGACGCAGGCATCCAGTCACAATTCGCAAGGTGTCGTTTATGGTAAGGTCATTGTGGCGGGTGTGAGCACTGAGACACAAGACAGGATCGCAGTACTCTGTTGTTGAGTGGGCTAGGGTGGCTGTTTGCAACGTTGTTGCTCCAGCACCCCAGCCAGAGCCAGCGAACTGCCTAAAGAGTGCAACCCGTGATGCCAACTTTTTGCGCAGTGAATCGAGGTGTCGGGGATACCTGAGCGACCTGTTCGATGCTTCTCCGAGGTATTTGGGTTTGGAGCAGAAGGGCAGGTTTTCGGTGCTGTGGTTGTCATTTACCACAGTTTAGCTTCCTTGTTGTTGAGATGGAAGAATGCCGACACCGTTTTCGTAGTGCTGATTTTTAGCGTCCAGGTCTGGAGGTACTCACGGTTGCCATGTCCTTGTTCAGCACCCCTTCCGCTGCTTGCCAGTCTCCATCAGAGTGGATGATTGCTAAGCAGCGTGCATGATTGCTAGCACATGCATACTTTGTGCAGACGGTGTTTGGCAGGTCAGAAATATAGATGTTGAAGAGAAGGGGTGCCAGCAGGACGGATCGGTGTGGGACGCCGTTCTTGAGGCGTCGTTTGTGTTTTACATCTATGGAAAAATAGAAACGTGCAATTTCTAATCATCGCAGAAGTATGAAAGCAGGCAGATTCCTCAGAGGGTTGCCACGAGGCTAGAGTTGGTTCTGTTGTTAATTATCCTAAGTCGGACTTTTGCAACATTTTCTGAAATCGAGAATGCTCTCGCGGGCGACAAAACAATTCGGGGCAGTGTCCCCCCCCCCAATTTTTTGTGTCCTAACAAATGATTCAAACTCGTAGAAATGCTGACGTAGAAATGCTTCAGCATGTGCATAGATCACTGCAGCACTGGCATGTCTATAGATCACTGCAGCACTCAGCATAAAATGCAGCTAGCCCGTATTCCGTACTTAGTGTGTGGCGCAAGCAAGCTACAGTTATCCCACCCTCTAAACAAGCTAAACTACATCCCACCCTCTGAACAAGTGAAAAAAGTCAGTTTCATCTCAATTCAGAGAGGACGTCATTCATAACAAAACACATCAGAATTCACAAAGAAAGTAAGAGTTTGAATTTGAAAGCATCTTACGTTGAAATCACTGATACCATTTACAGCAAATTCAGCCACCGGTTTTCGGAGTTTGATATGTCTTTCATCAAACCTTTGCGTGTTCTTTCACCAGCATCGAATTGCTTTTTCGACAAGGAAAAAGTTACAACCTCTTTACTCTTTAGTCAATTCAACTACTCGATGCTGAAATTACTATTGCGAAAAGCATTGTCTCATCAAATCTTCTTGATGCGTTTTTAAATTAAAGCACCCGTAGGAATTTGGACGAGTTTTGAAATGGTTTTGGAAGTATAAAGTAGCTTTTACCACCATGTACTTGCTGCTAAGCGCGGGCTTAACTGTAGGAGTTTCGACAGCCACATGCAAAGCAAGCTTCTCCGGCGTGGTGAGGATACTCACCCCTTATCGCAGGTGCATGACACACGACCGTACAGGGGCGTAACGAGGTTAGACAGCGCCCTGGGCACGTTTGGTGCCACCATGGTGGAATTTGAGGTCTTCAGGAAGCAAATGTACTGTATTGAAGAAAGTACTTGTGACCTTGTTTTGACTTTTAGGCGCCCCCGCAGTCATTCGGCGCTCCCAGTAGTGATTCGGCGCCCGGGGAATTCTGCCCCCTTGCCCGGGGAATTCTGCCCCCCTTTAAAATGAGTTTGAAGCTGTTGCAAAATGGCTATTTTTAGGATGCGTTCCCACACCTGTTGTTTAGCACTACATACTTGACATGGTTCGACTTCCAGCTGTTAATGGGAACGATTGATTGATTGTTTCAGTGACCAATAGAATGTATGTATTTATTATATATTATCTCGTGCATTGTGGTGACTCTTGTGAGAAATTAGACGGAGTTTCTTTTGTACCAGTGTCTTCACTTTAAATACTGATACGAATGAAATTGGTTCAGTTTTGTTGTTTATGACAAAATATTGTTATGTTTTTCAAAAAAGTTAACAGTGAATTAGACAAACATCGAACAAAATTTTTACTGAATAAAATGCGACAAACAGGCATCAAGCACTGGCGCGTAGTCAGAAAAATATCTTGAAGCCAGCCCCGTAACCAGCTTGGGATACCAGGGTGGGCGAAGAGTTTTCTGAGAGGGTCCAAATTTTTAAACTATGTCCAACACATTTTCCAGGGATCGCGAAATAAATTTTGGGGGGTCTTCGCACCCCCGTAGTTACGGGCCTGCTTGAAGCGTAGGCGATATATTTCATGTTGTTTTTCTTTGTTGTTTTCGGAGAAAAGCGCATAACTAAACAAATGCTCTTAGTTTTGTGTGGAAAATTTTTTTGGAAAAGGTGATCGTTTTTGAAAATTTGAGAAAGGCGCTGGAGTCTTCCTCCCCTGCTTGGTTACCCATGGCACGTATCATACCAGTACAAACACAAATCTTATGAGATCAGACTGAAAACAGACAACTGGCAATGTGCTGCCCAGTTAATCGGTGAAAATTAATAAAATAATTTGTTTTAAATATACAATAAAACACAAATATTGCTCTCCTAAAAATGTATTGTGCCCAACCCCAAACCTTAAAACCTGGCCAAGGGCCTGGGACCGTATGTTGTGCAGGCCTGCCCTAGGGGTACATGTACCCCAGTTTGGTAACCCCTGTTATAGACAAAAGTACCTGTCAGTAAATAAAGTTGCTTATACTCCATATGCTGGTTTGCACTGCGGTAAATATCTACTAATGAACAACTTCCTCTTTAATTCTATAAGATTTGTATGTGCTTTTACCATCCGGGCTGTATGCATATTCTTCCTTGTTGTATTGCTTATTTATAGGCCTAATTTACAAATACATTTCATGTAAGTTAGATGCACACGTTCCATTGTATGTCGCTAAAACGTAAGGTACGTATAAGCTTCATATTAGTACGAATAAGCCAAGTGCCATAACAAGCGAACCGAACAAACACCGGAAGTATCAGTGAATACGTACTTGCGTAAATGCACTCACATTGCGAAATGTATAACATAGAAACAAATCTATAAACCATACTTTGTTACACATAAATGTACGTATGATTAAACCTGATCAGTTGAGCTGGTTTTGATAAATACAGGCAGTTGTAGTTGGAACGCAGAAAACAGATGGAGGGATATCAAGAGGGCTCATTCAACAACCGAAAGCACATCTGATAATTGCTCCTTTTCCAGTATGTTTCACACAGTAGTTGGTCTCATGACTGCAGTTTGAACGGTCCATGCCGGGTCGTTCAGTTTCTTACCACTATTTTTTAGAAAGTTCAGGTTAGCGGCGTCAAAGTGGGAACGTTTCATATTTTTTACGTCTATTAACACCCTGCTAAGTTCGTGTTGGTGAATTACAGTATGTTTTGGAATGCAGATAGGAAAAAAGCCTATAGCCCAGAGGCGTAAAACTTAGTTGTCATAGCAGGCCACATTCTCTACGCAAAAATACACTACGGCTTGTTCAGTGCAGTTAAAAATTGTTTACTCTCATTCATCTACGATCAAAATTGGGTGATGAATAAAGCCTTACATTACACATCGACATTGTTAGTAGTTGCGTGACGTTGTTCTTGCTCAAGCGAATTTTCGATGAGTCGTATGCACTACGTGGGTTCTGCAACTGCACATTTCAGGCCGCAGGATTGACAAACCTGCTATAGCCTTTGTCAGCTTATACAAATGGGTAAGTAGTTAATGGCCCGTACCTTCACAGCTCCAGCCCTGAAAGAAGAGTCTCAAAAATTATTAAGAAGAGACAGCCAACCATGAAGAATAGATAACTAAAATGACCCGTTAAAGTTTTCTCACAACAACGTCTGTTTACTCTTTTTGCTCCTGAAATATCTTTGTGTTGCGGAGAATGCAAACGCATGTTTTTAATTTGCAAAAATGCCTTAGAAAACATTTGTAGTAACGGGTATCGCCAGGTTGTAAAAGAGGGCCTTAGCTTTTAGTCTACTTGCCAAACTTCCCCAAAAACTTCTGATTTTGCAACAAAGGCCCCAATAACCGAAAATCGTTGGAAACCACTGATTTATAGGAAGCATTGCTAATGCTTGCAAATACATCTTACGATAAAAAATTATATTTTCAAAATCGATTAGCCCTACAAACACTAAAAGCAAAAACCGTATGTCTCTTGTCAAGATTTGCCACAAAACAAGTGCCACAGTGATCACCTTGCTTATACGTACAGCCGCATCTGCCAAGACTAAAAACCAAAACAACACCAAAAAAGACAAAATAAATTGTCGATGCTTGTTTTCTACAACATGCAGCGCTCGCTGTCAGCTGATCTTGGAGGTGAGCGACATCACTTACCACATCTAACGAATTTACAGTAACGACATAAATTGGCAAGAAATTGTAAGAATATAAGAGCAGATACAACGGCCACGACACGGCATAACTAGTCAATAAATTATGTCGACAAAGTAGTCCACTTGACAGTAAATTGACAATTTCAAGTGGACTAAGTTAAGAAAAGGGCAGAAACGTTGATATGCATAAAACTTGGTAAAACAACACCTTGTTCCATTTCGGAAGATTACAAAAAATCTGCTATACTTGTGAAGAAAGAACGAACTTTCAATATGGATCTTTTAACTCTACAGATGATGTCTGACTGTTGACTAATCTTTCCATAACCAAAACAAGATTGTTATTTGCTCATAGCCGTATGAAGCTGGCTACAGGGAGGGCAAGTGCCATCTCAAAGCGAAAAAATTTGACAAATTGAGAACAAATTGGCCAAAAGTATTTGTAAAAAATTTGGTCAAAATTTTATTGAGTCTTAGTAGGTTTCCCAAAAGCTGCTGAGTGGTTTAATATTTGCGAAAATTTGTCAGAAAGTTGGATTGCTACTTTCTTGTACCAGAGAGTTAACCGTTATCAGAATATGTTTCCCCAATAATCTTGACATAGTGGTAATTTTCGAAGTGCATATTTGTTTCGTTATCGTAGCGTAAAGGTATCTATATTGTTTCTCAACTTTAAAACATGCAGGCTTTTTTCTTAAGAGTGTCGCGGCATGCTTTAGTAACCAAACCAACGCTTCCTTAGAGCTTATGTATGTGGCAGAGCCATGTTGGAGCAAATGGTGCATACTTTGTAGGTTAGAAAAATAAACGGATTACTCCACGTTTATCAAAATTTCTGACGACTGACTATACCGGAAAAGCTTCAGGTTTTGGAAAAAATCTTAGGCATAGTAATGACATGTATTCAACGTCTGTTTTTATAAAACAAATGGTTGCACCCGAGCTTGCCAGAGATTTTTTGTTTAAGGCTTGACTTTCTTGGAATCAAACTGGCGCGCAGAGGGGCACCACCGGTTTATGATTTTTTGCAATTACTATCGCTTTTTGTTTTTAAACAGGCAGCAGTGATAGTTAGAAATATCCTTCTGTAACGCTCCGAGGTATACGGAGACTCGCTAAACGGACTAGAATCGCTATGCTTTGACGTTGTTTACCTTTGCAGCAAACTAAAGCGTTTCACGCTGGGAAAGAAAACCATTGTTGGTTGTCTCTAAATATGCTACGGACACTTTTCACAATCAGTGAGGAAGGGGCTGTTGTTAGAATATAGGACAAAAAGCAAATTTTAGAATAAATGGAAAATGCCGTTATCACTTATACTTTAAAAATAATGTGTAATGACCAAGCATCGTGTATAGTATACGGAAAAAGTTTCAGTCATCGTTATATATAACTACGATCGCATTGGCCCTTCCAGGCTCTGGAGACGGGGGAGGCGTTTCTCGCACAATCGTCTCTGCGGACCTTCCCGTCTCAACTTGCATCAACCATTGAAGAATGCGTTTCTGTTTCAGATCTTCGTCGCAAAGATCATCGTCACGAATTCTTAAAACGCTAATGTCAATGTTATTATAATCATTATCATCATCCTCNCTGGCACAGTCTTTCGCCAGCGTCGTAACTCCATTAATAAGGTCACCGACGACAAAGTGCCTATTTGTTTCGTTTTTCGAAATTTCTTTCTCGTGTTCCAACTTGCTGATAACTTTGTTGTTAGCGGAGCCCAGCGGAGGTATAACGAAAAGTGATTGCGATTGCGGTTTAATTTCATTGGATTTATTAAATGTTTTTTCACCCGTTTGTGGAACAGTATCCATGAGACTTTCGTCTTCTGTCCTGTTCCTCGTAACGTCGTCGGAGACCGGGCGATTATCTTGGTTTCGAGACGTGTCCAACTGTTCGTGCGAGATTCTTTCGGTGACTTCGTTACCTTCATCGGGGCCCGTTTCCCGTGTATCTCCGTTCTGTGATAAGCACGACGTTGCCTGATTCTCCTTGGCATTTATGGCTACATGGCTGTCTGGAAAATTTTCTTCGATCTTTTGTAACAAGTCTCGACGCCCGGTCGGAGTAGACTGCGGCTTGACTGAATGGACTGAAGAGTTTGACTTAGCGGAAGAAGTTCTCCGGTCACCACTGAACCTGTAAGAAAAACATATAAGCAACGCGTGATCTGGCGAAAATAAATTGGAATCAGAACTGCGTACTGCGTAACGTTGTTCTCATTCCATGTGCGACAAAAATCAAGACGACCTTCCCATCATCTGAGGTGCCCGATGTCAGAACAGTGAAATGCTACAGCTTAAAAGTCTCTGATCAGGCAAGTATGGACCACTACAAGCCACAAATNTTTTCCCGCACAAANGCACAAAGATTCACCATTCGAACAACGTTTGAAACATTGGATATCTTTGACTGGCTAGTGGACACCTACAAACGGTACCTTCGCAAATTCATCTAAAAACAACTTGCAGCATACTGTACTTTAAGAACTTCTGATTGTTTGGATACATTAGCTACATGCGACAGATACGCACCCAAAGGATTGGCTATGACCCATCCTTACCCTGGTTATCCTATACATTTTATGCTGTCACAACTCGTCATTACAAATCGCACCTTCACGCAAACATGGTACCTTTAGTGGAAAACTTGCAAAAACATTTTGAAATCCATCTACTATGCTTTTAAACTTTTAAATAAAAGTTACACCACTGGATTTTGCGAAAAACATTGTAAATGCAGAATTCTAAAGAACAAAGTTTCACCATGGATACACGTAGCTTTATTGTCACAGTTTGCCAATTAACGTTCTATGGTGTACAGCAACACTCTGTGTGGATTCTCCAGCTGAAACAGAGAAAACACACTGAATAGTGCATATTAAAAAAAGAAAGTGGGAAAAGCAGCGTTACCGATAGTTTTCTTTTTAGATTTTTCCTAACAAAACCAGAAACCATATTTTTGCCATTATCATCGATTGCATTAGGTACGAAGGCCAAGTTTTATAAATTTTACAGCAGTTTAGAATGTATTTTCCTATCCATTATACATTTTTATTTTTAATTTTTCAATTGTCTGAGGATTCTCGGATACAATAATTTTGTTTTTTACGTCGAGCTGTGGTCAATACAATTGAACGAGAATGAGCTGTAGGCAGAACGAGTTGTGACAGAATTTAGCTTATAGGAAAAGCAATGAAAGGATGAGGTATGTTGCCGCCGAAGTGTGTAGGCCTTACAAAAATTACACACGGGCTAATGAACATCGGTAATGAACAACTATATTTTATGAGACAATCGTCACTGCATTTCAATTAATCACTTATTGCTGGACATGCAAAAAAGTGCGCTAATTGCATGTTTTCTTTTATTTATCATTACGCAACATTTTTGTAAATGAGACCAAAATTTCTACAGCGAATTTTCCGAGGGGAGACCAAGTTACAGAGATTCGTTACCGAGAGACAAATGACTAAAAATTGCTCATTCTCAATCGAATTTAAAAATTCAAGAGGGCCCGCTAACACAGGAGTGTCATTGGGAGGTTTCCTTTGGCAGGGAAGTTTTTTTTATCCATTCTGATAAATGTGTACCTTTCGCCCCAGTGCTATGCTTGAAACAATGATACTGATAAGTATATTAAAAGAACGTATAATCAATAGTAACGAGAGCTGAGGTAACAGTTTAGAACAATCGCGCAATTTTCTTTGTGAGCTTGAAGATTATGAGATGACTGTCATGTTTTCCAGCAAAAACATTTTATTGGTGCATGAAATTTTTAGAGCCGCAATATGTTATCAACTATAAAACTTAAGTCAAAAGAAAAATTATAGGCAAAAATTGCACATTTTTATTAACAGTTTGCAATCTCTTTAAAAATATTGATGTCATAACGTCTTCGATCTGACAACAGCAGCAAGTTTGTCAAGCAGATCGCTCAGTTATACTGTCAGTCAATTGTTCCACAGGAGGCAAACGCCACGGACGATTTCAATAGCTGCGTGCAGTTAAAAAGATTTTCTGATGTGGTGGGTTTAACTGAAATCTGCGGGTTTAGGCCACAATCAGCCATTACTGAGGGGCCAGAAACAATGGCGTAGCCATCCCAAATTTTTGGGGGGTCCAAATCTTTCGACTTTAAGCGAGCAAAAGTATGTTGTTTTAGACACCACCTTTCAAATCACAAACTGATAAGAAACACGCCAGAGGCGTAAGGATGGGGGAAAGGGGGGCATAAAATTCCCCGGGCGCCGAATCACTATGGGGTGCCAAACCACTGCGGGGAGCCCCGAAAAGTCCCAACAATGTTGCAAGTACTTTCTTCAATACAGTACATTTGCTTCCGAACGACCGTATATGTTCGAACATGGGGGCGCCAGACTTGTTTCTTTCCCCGGGCGCCATCTAACCTTGTTACGCTCCTGGGCATAGCCCCCTTGGCCCCCCTGGCTATGTCTAATGTCAGAAGCATGCAAGTTTCCAACTACTGTCGCTTGATATTTAATCATGGACGAACGTAAGTACCTGAACAAGATACATTTATATGAACGCAGAAGTACGTACGAACGGTGCACGAGAGCGAGACAGAGTTTCGTTTATGGTAATGCGGAGGTTGCGTACACCTCAGCGGCACACACTTGGCCCTCCGTGAACTTGTTCCGATAAGAAGACAGACCGAGACGATGGGAATTCACGGATGTTTGCACCTTTGTTATCAGAACGGAATTGGAAGACTTTTCCAGTCTTGGTGAGACCCACCCAGCACAGAGTCGAATTTCGGTCATACCAGCACCGAAGCGAACGCACTAGCCACTAGGCCACGGGCAGGCGAATTTAAGGGATTTACAAAATAACATTTTATTGCAGTTCAAAACAAATGTGGACAATTTTGAAGACTTCAAAATTAATTCACCATTGCATTTTGGGTGAATCTCTCCAAGTGCTATTTGTATAAATTAAATCTCTACCGTTCGGTTGTGTGCTAAAATGCACGAAATCTCACTACGTTTAGGACGAGTAATTTCTTGACTTGCAGCATCACAAATGACACAGATTTTTGCGAATAATTGATGCGTCTGTGTCTGATGCCACGGTACACTGCATAAGTAGAGCCATAAAACAAATAGAGTTTGTCACCAGTGGTGTGTTTAAGGGGAGGCGAGCGAGGCACTTGCCTCGGGTCCCCTCTTTTTGGGGACCCCCTTTGACGTGTTACGCGCATAAATTTTCCTTAATTTTGGTGAAGAACTTATTATCCACTCATATAATGTGCTGCAAAGCAGATCATAAGCAANTTCTCTGCTTTCAAAGGGCCCCCTACAGAAACTGTAATGTGCACGTACTTTGCTTTCAAAAGGGCCCCAATAGCAACTGCAGCTTGAAGGTGATCTGCTTTCAAAGGGGCCCCCAACAGCCATTGAAATGTGTAAGTACTCTGCTTTTAAACTTCATTGAAAGGGACCTTTATGAAACTGTAGTGTGCAAGTACCTTGCTTTCAAAGGGGCCCCCAACAGCAACTGTATTGTGTAAGTAGCTTGCTTTCACAGGGGCCCCAACAGCAATTGTAATGTGTAAGTACCTTGATATCAAAAGGGCCCCAACAGCAAATGTAATGTAAAATTCTTTGCTTTCAAAGAGGCCTCCAACAGCAACTTTAATGTTTAAGTACCATGCTTTCAAAGGGGCCCCCAACAACATTTGTAATGCGCAAGTACCATATTTTTCGGACCATAAGGCGCACTTAAAATTTTTTAATTTTCTCAAAAATCGAAAGTGCGCCTTATAATGCGGTGCGCCTAATGTACGAATCTGGTTGTGCTTCCTCATCTTGAACCAATTTTATGTGGTAAACGGTGCTATTTATTTAATTGCTCGTTACGATTTTTTGTGAACAGACCATCGTGTTGCGTAATAAACCAACAACAGTTGCAATGAGCGACGTCCGAAAGTAGATAGCACGTACCACATATATTACTCTGCGGGGCTCCAGACTACATTGCCGCACACCGAATCAAACATGCACACAACTTTTATTTTATTCTATTCGTGTCTAGCGAACTAAGCATGTGTGACAAATTAAACTCCCTCCTATGTAATGACAGATTAAACTCCCAGTGACGACTCATTCACTCGGATGACTTCAGCGACTCGGGCACTCGGGAGTTATTTTGAAAGAGTTGAATACAGTTTGACTAATCTAAGTTTTGCTTCATTTAATGCGCCTTATAATCCGGTACGCCTTATGTATGAAAAAACAGCTAGCATTCAATTGTTCATACTGCGCCTTATAATCTGGTGCGCCTTATGGTCCCGAAAATACGGCACCTTGCTTTCAAAGGGCCCCTAACAGCAACTTTAATGTGTAAGTATATTGCTTTCAAAGGGGCCAACAACAACAGCAACTGTAATGTGCAAGTACTATGCTTTCAAAGGGGACCCCAGCAGCAACTGTAATGCAAAATTCGTTGCTTTCAAAAAGGCTGCCAACAGCAATTGCAATGTGTAAGTAGGATATTATGCTTTCAATAGGCCCTCAACAGCAATTGTAATGTGTAAGTACCTTGCTCTCGAAGGGGCCCCACCAACAATTGCAATGTGTAAGTAGGTCTACTGTGCTTTCAAAGGGCTCCTAACAGCAATTGTAATGTGTAAGTACTTTGCTCTCAAAGTGGCCCCAACACCAACTGTAATGTGTAAGTAGGCCTACTGTGCTTTCAAAGGGCCCCCAACAGCAATTGTAATGTGTAAGTACTATACTTTCAAAGGGGTGCCACCACCATCTCCAATATGCAAATAAAGAAAAGCTTCAAACCAACTCCTATACCAGCGGTTCTTAACCTTTTCTCCATCACGCCCCACCTAAAGTAATTTTCCTTTGGCTCACGCCCCCCTTTAAATAAGTTGTAAAACAAATGTATCTCTTAGTGAATATGTTCAATTTTAAGGTTTTGTAACAAACACTAAGTCCAGGGTTTGTTCAGGCATTTTAGGAACCTGATTTGGATCCCTAGAATTAAAAATCGGGTCCCTAGAATCAGAGAAACCGGGACCCTACAGGTCCATACCGGGTATTTAACATTTCCCTCAGCAAAAACCCTGCTAAATGCGTTGAGTACAAACACACACAGTCTACACAATCCAGATTGGTAAAAACAGACACAACAGAACTATTCATAGCGAGTTTGGAGGTAGAACAACAGAGTTACAGAGACTTTCCTAACACTATTGTTCACTATCCCGTAACACTTGGTACAACACTACATTCAGAGTAGGACACTGAGTCCAACCCTGGTCAAGGCCAGGTAAAGTAAGGAAGTATTGTGGCATGCACACACCCTCAAACAAAAAAACACTGCAACGTCCGAGCACTCGGTCACAAAGTAAAATGCGGTTGCAGTGTTCAAACAATGAGGACGAATATAAACAATTTGACTGCATCCAGGCACGAAACCACACGTTAGAATTTCTGCATCATTCAAGAAAATGGTACATATTTTTTCACAATAAGCCCTCAAGATAGGAATGTTGGATTGAACCTGATGTCTACTAACACTACTAACACTCGCTAATTTACCCCACTTAGGCAACCACTGGGTTAGACCATTCAAACGTGAAAAAAAATAGCACGGTTAATCGCACAAACCGGATATTTCAATCAGGGTTTTTTAAGGCGTTTTAGGGACCCGATTTGGGTCCCTAGAATTGAAAGTCGCGTCCCTAGAATCAGAGAAATCAGGTCCCTACAGGTCTATACCGGGTACCTAATATTTTTCTTAAAAAAAACTGTTTCAGTGGAAATGTTATTTTAATTTTTAGGTTTAAAACATTTCTCCGCTCCGCTTTAACGTGAGTAAAAGACACGGTTCCAAGATTAAGCAGCTGAGTATCGCCATTGGGATGGCCAGAAAGCAGAGTTACTTTTTCTTTGGCCGAGAAGTCGACGTCGTATGGTGGTCTGTAGCTGCCAAGCCGCAATTAAAAACATATTCTCACATTTAACAAGAGCGTGGCTCAAGTGCAGTTGAATCTTCATAAATATACATTGTCGCATCACAGAAGAACATGGCGGAAGTACTGTAGAAAATTAGTACCATGCAGGTGTACGACCACATTGCAGAAAGCTCGTCTAATTACAGAAAGCCAAAGCGGCATCACACGCTGCGTGGAGCTCTGTCAAACGCGACAATGGCACAGATGTTATTGTTAAAGGGACTTGGCATGCCGACTAAACAGTCCCCCTAGTTGCGCCCCTGGATGTTTGCATGCAGACTCGAATTCGGCCTGCAAAATTTCAAGATACTTAACCCCGATTTCCATCTCTGCCGGAACTAAACCACATAACACATAGCGGCGTAAAATTAGCACTGGAGTAACGTTTAAAAGGGACATATTCCCGTTCAAACATTTTCTGTTGTAGAGCATGTAAGGGTTCGCGCCCCCCTAGAAATTTCTTGACGCCCCCCGGTTAAGAACCACTGTTCTATACCTAACAAATTGTGGGTTAAAATTTCTTCCAAAAGGTTCTGAAAATACTATACCAAATAAGAGGAAATATGTATAGTTTACAAAGTAATTTTGTATCATTGCTGTTGTGTTACAAAGACTGCTAATAAGCAAGGCTACATTCGTTCTTCTTATCAGGTAGCAGAAATGGCATTTTTTGGATATTGTGAGTACTAATTTTTTTCTACAGATATTTCAGGTATTTTAGTTGGTTTGAATTTAGCCCATGCTTGAAGTCAGAGGTTATTTGAAGCTTGACTTGTAAGTGGTTGGTTTAAGGTAGATATGCTAGGTGATGTTAAAGTATTTTTGCCAGCTCTTAGCCAGTATGACTTGAACCGTTTTTTCTTAGCACAGATATAATCAATTGTGTAGGCTACTTATTAGAAATGCTTGCGATAAGGTGTATGACGGATTATTTCCTACTTTCGCACATTTTTCAATCAACTAGTGTCAATGCAAGATGAGGGCAGCCTTGACTCATCCAGCCTCAAAGCTTTCCAAAANAAGTCTCAGGTTGGATGCTTTTGTATGCTATGTTCTTGTAATTCAAAGGATGAAATTTAAAACAAATTTAGTGTTTTGAATCTTCTTGATCGTTGTTTATGGTTTCACGCATTCCCGTAAAGACATGAATGTGAACGAATTCAGGATACCAACTACCAAGCATTTTATCAAAGGGGGAAAGGGGGAAACTTTCAAAGGGGTAAAAGTTGTAGTTTATTGATGGTGTATGCAGGGAAATGGGGAGTGAAAATAAAGAAGTGGAGTGATGCAAACTTGTTATTGCTTAACTTTTAATGTGTTGCCAGCATTGTCTTCTCACCTTTCAGTATTTTCAAATTTTGTATGAACACCCTTTTGCACTTTCTCTTGCTGCTATGTCAGTCATGCCGTACTCTCAGGAACGTATCCTTCGGTGGTCGTATCTTAGGCTTGATCAAAATTGCTTATCACGGTTGGCTGAGTATGATGACGTCATCAGAGGCGCCCCTTTTTAGTCTTGCCTCGGCCCCCCAACCTTAAACCCACCACTTTTGGGCACAAACTCGTTTAAGAACGCAAGCGGTCAGTTTTTCTAACCTACCAAGCTCATCTCCAGTGTGGCCAGAGTCCGGTGTCAAGTGAAATTTCTGACTTGCGAAACTTCTGATTTCACACCATGTACGCATGCACAGAGTAATATGCTACATACCAAATACGCTTAGAAAACTGTTTTTTTTGGGCTTAGGAATTCGTGTTTAGGTAAGTGTGTCGGGTTAGGGTTTGTGTTAGGGTGAGAAAAAGAAAAATAATTGAGGTCAACGACTAAGTCCGTAAATTTTCGATGGTTAAAGTTTTTCCGGTGCTATAGCTTGTTGTGGGTACCTGACATCTAACCAGAATGTTTTCATTACACAACACACACCAAAAAATTAATTGCCAGACTTTATTTCTTTATTCTGAGAAGTGAAATAACTGAAAAGAATAATAGGTCAGAAATTTCGCAGAGGTCAGAAATTTCGCTTGACACCGGCTCCCAAACCCAATTGTGTTTAGTTTTCCAAATGAAAACGGTGATCACCTTTTCATTACTTGTTGAATGAGGCTCTCCCTCCGCTTTTTGTTTCCTCCCATCAATCAAAACCTGTTGGCATTCCCGCTGTTGCCCCGTGGGAACGGCGTTCCCACACTTTTTTTGGGTGTGAGAACGCGTTCCCAAATTTTTTTCATAGTAACCTGACATGAAGATGTGTATTTTACTTAGATTTCCTGTTCGTCGCTCCCAGACAAGTTTTTTTTCATAGTAACCTGACATGAAGATGTGCGTAGCTCCCAGACAAGTTGTAGGTGTGGAAAATACTGTGATTTTGTTCTTGTAGTGAAATGAAAGTGGATACTTCATCAAATACTGATGTAAAAGTGAGTTTGAAGTGCTGCTGAAAATGGCAATTTTTTGGGTGCGTTCCCACACTTCTTCTTTAGCACTACACCCCTGGGTAAAATTCCTGTGTGACTTGACTACTCAGGCATTAAATTACTAGTGGGTTTACNGTGTGGTTGTTCACTCTTCAAACGTTACTGGACCTGATTTGTAAACTAACGTTTTGTTTACAGCCTACAGCTAGCNAACCGTCTCGTGGCGTGACTAAAATTTGATGTGCAATCAAGGTGTCGAACTATGTTAGCGATTTATTTTAAACAGTTCTTTAAAGACCATTGTCGAGGAGTGGCAGGGTAGGTACGTGTCGTGGCCAGTACTGGAACAACGTATTCTCCGTAGCTGGTCCCACCAGACTGATTGTTTGAAATCTTTTTGGCTCAAATTTAGCAAAAATTAGATTATTTTCAAAATAGGCCTTTCTACATATTTTCACATTTTTTACAATGTCTTAAAATGAATTTAACTGAAACACACTCAGATAATACCACATCTCTGCATACTTAAATTTCGTTTTGGATCTTCGCGAATCAAAATCGTTGCTTTCAATAGAATTATCAGCAGACTCCAATTACGGGGATTTTTCCGGTGTGCGTAAAAGCACAGTTTATGAAAAGTCAAGATTCTCTGTTCAGTGTTCACAAGAATACAAACTTGATGTGGTTGTGGCAGTTAGCCATTAAGTCAAATTTCCAGCCTGCTACTCAAATCGTCTACATTGTAGACACAAGAGATGATGAAAGATAAGGGCTATTGTTACCTGCTTTCAATTTTTCACCACAGTTTTTGCTTGGGATATTTTAGAGCAAGTCACACACGAATAGGTAGTGCACAGATGACATAGGTTTTTCACTTAATTACCAGTATTTTAATACTAGCTTTGTTTCTTCTTTGTGAAAGTTTTGAGGATTTTAGCATCGGCAAGATTCAAGCATTTCATTGTGAAAGTATATTATTTCATGTTGAATGAAAAATTTGAAGGGTTTCGCAAACTAGGCAGAATGCTTCTAGTTTTGCATTGCCTCCAGTTGCTCAGCGTGGTTATGTTCTTAAACATACGGGTGAAAATGTAAATATACGTACCTCCTCTCTTTTTTACTAGAATTCCCTGACTTCAGTTCTTGGAAAGCTTTGTAAAATTCAGGACTACTGTATTTATCCAATCCATTACCAAGGAGGTTGTTAGAAGGAAGGGAAAAGCGTCGGCTGACGTTAAAGTGATTTCCATCCGCGGGCTTGTCGGAGCTGTTCCCACTACAAGGAGAGTGCACTCCGGTGGATCGGATTTTTCTGTGAGCACGTCCATGGCCTTTTTGTTCAAGACGGTCCTGCCTTGGTTTTAAACAGAGGGCTGCTTTTTTGCTGTTAAACAATTCATGCGAGAGTTCTTCACCCCTCTGCCGATATTGCTGCCGTTGTGCAGAACTGGATGTGTTGGACCGAGATTGCGTTGAAGGAGGTTGACCTTTCGCAGATCCAAAAACAAATATGTTTTGCTGATCGTGGGGACTGGATCCACCACCAGCATACTGACTCGAGCCAGATTGGTTCGGAGACTTGGCGTTCGCATGAAACTGCTCTCTACAGTCAAGTGACTGATCATCGCCATAGCTTAACGTCTTTTTATAGTTGTCTCTGATTTCAGGAGATGCTTTGGGTGGAGAGGGAGAGTTTTGCTTTGTTGTCCCCCCACAGAGGCTGGCTTGTGTATTCAACTTTTCTGAAGCACTGTAGTTTCGTTTACGATAGATGTTACGAAAATTAGAGCTGTCCACCGTTGGCGTATTTGCTAATTTATTAGCTTTTTCTTCTAGTGGAGGAAAAATTGTTTGTTGATGATCACTTCCACCAAAAGTTTCATAATCCAAACTCCGTCCTGGCACTCGCAAGCTGGACGCAATATCTTCCATCCCAGGTCTCAGAACCTGACCAAAAACAAAGTTAAAAAAGTCACTCTACTGAAACGGCTATGAGGTCTAGCGTAGCATTGAAATCAGAACAAAGCTTTAGTGAAGGACTTCTGTCGTGTACATTTCTGCCTATTCTCACACTACCGTGACTTAGTCACTTATCTTGTATTTTTCAGTGGTAATGACATTGTGCATATCGAGTACTTTGTTCCACACTGCGATTACAGCCGTATGACCCTTATCGAAGTCACTCGCAAGGGCGTACACAAGGAAGGTTTTGGGGTTAAACCCCCCCTTGCCCCCTTGAGCTTGATATTTTACAACAACTTTATAGCCTGCGCAAAGGAGATTAATTGTTCACATACTTTTTGCTTGTTAATTTGTCGATTTAATGCAAATACCACGGAACGGAATTAATTTGCTTACAGAATTCAAGGAACATGGCAAATGGGACAAAAAGTAGTAATTAGGATTTGGTGGGAAATTCTGGGTTATCGCCTGCATCCAGAAACCATCTCACCACTGTTTGCAGACCTTTCGTCCACTACGCATGTTTAAGATTGTGTTCCGCGATAGTTCACTTCATCGGAAACAATTGTCTTTGTTTTGTCTGCTGTGGCTGCGCAACGCATGTGCTGACCGCATTAGTTACATTACCAATTTCTGTAGCATGATAAAACTATTGCACGAGGTCAAAAACAGCAGTTGTCAAAATAGAAGCATTCAGGCATTTGATAATGTCTCAGCAGGGAGAAAGGAAAACTAAAAATTTGCTGGACTTCTATACATAACAAAAAATCGAAAGTTTACTTGCGTACTTTATGCGCATTCTCAATTCTTGTGTAGTTTAGCAAGATTCGATCTTGCAAACCGTGGTGTGCGTCAGACAGTTCAGCCACACACTTTCTGTGCTCCACTGCTCGTTTTCGCCAAGACATTGGCGCAGCCTTATTTTGCGGTTGTAAATTGCTCTGACGTAGTGATGAATGTGTTTTGCCCCACTGTTTTAACGCGCAGCCTGATATTTTTGCAGTTATGAACTGCTGTGTCGAAGCGTTGTGTGTATTTTCCTCCGATTTCCTAACCTGGAGCGCTGATAGTTATATTCAGTACAATGACACATGAATTAAGTGAAGTGCGTGTAGACGAATATGCGTATTATGTCAACAAACTTCGCCAAAACGTTGGTTTGGAAACATAAGTATGACGTCAAATTGTGACGTCACAAACAGCTCACACCAAATAAAAATGACCACATATGCCACTGAATGAACCTCCCCATGAAAATTTTCTGCGTACGTCACTGGTCACTAAATTATACATTCAAGGCTGTAATGGGACGTTTCTCAAATTTGTGAACATAGCTCAGTTAAAGGATGTGGCAGATCTGAGAGAAACACACCTATGTATTTGTATCCTTGATGTTAGTTGATTTACAAGGAAGCACAAAATTCTGAGCACGTTGGTTAAATGCATCGTTTTATTATTTCCTTGCTATGAATTATTTTGAAACAAAAACAAGGGATTCAGGCGAAAGCAGAAGGAGTACTATATTAAAAATCTTTTTGATTTTTGCCAGGGACGGGTGACGCTCCACAACTAGAAGGAAATGGACTTACCCAGACGGAAAATTCACTTTCAAAACAGAGACAGGAACGCTAATACAGAGAATGATGATACATATAGAGGCAGATGTTCATAGTGTCATCATTTAATTATACCTCTGTTGCCAAGTGGACCGAGGAAGGGGATGCCTGTGCAGACTTGACTATAAGAATGCTGAAGTCATGAAGTCAGAATAGCCTCAAGAGACACTGTTTACATGAGCAGCGAAATATGATACATCGGTATTGGTCAAGCAAATTTTTTCTTTTTAACAATTTCTTCACAGGAAAAAGGCAAACAAACCTGGTGGCAAAATATTTGGAGATTTATAGGGAAACATATCCCATTTGAATAATGCGTATCCATCTCAATAGGTCATTTTTTCTGATGTTGTATGTCGTTCCTGCAAACTGTATCTACTTTTGAAGTTATGTTTTATTCCCAAAATTTTTCCGATTTATTAAGCTTTACAGAACCTCTATGGAATTCGATTAATACATTTTCGTGACTTAGTTCAACCTCATTTATGTCAAAACGTACTTTTAAACGCACTTTTTAAAAAAGTTTTTAGCATTATTGTCAAAGAAGGCTTTTTTTAAAAAAAACTACATAATTGAAAAAAACGGGTGCCTTTCTATGACCGCTGCTGGTCGGAACTTAACAGATTTATTTGTTCATTTATTGTAATAAAACTGCATTTTCTCTATAAACAACAAATTAACGGGACTGGAGCAATAAATGCAAGAAATTAACACGCTCATTGTATTCATTGAAATCAGGCACCAACATCTGCATGGTGTGCAGATGTAGAAATAATTTGTCGGATATTGACGAGTGGCGATTTGACTGGTAGGTTTGAAGTCCTGCCCCCATCTGTTTTCTCATTGCCTTTTCCACTGTGAATCCAAAATGAAGATAATTGCTTGTTTCATTACTTTTTTCCCTCCTACTTTGGTCGGCTTATTTATCCCGTCCATTTGGAACACTGGGGTCGATATTGATTGATTACCTCCACAGGTATAGCTTGTTATTGTGTAGCAGGGGCGCAACCAGCTCTTCATATCGGGGGAGGGGGCAATTTTTATGAAATTTCATTCGATGACGTCATCGTGCTTATTCAACTGTGATACAACTTTTTCGCAAACGGTCACAGATAAAGTTCTCTTCGCAACATTTCCGAAAATGAGAACTTTTCAGTTTTAATCAAGATGCAGACCGTACAATCAGGACCAATGGTCCTCAACCTTTTCGTTGAAAGAAGTCAAATCCAGACTTACGACTTTGTTAGAGAGTCG
>JGI24158J21664_10002055_pt1 | contig 23880 bp, 26 predicted proteins | sample Ectturendosymbi3_FD_21664 | JGI IMG/M metagenome (IMG submission 21664) | reverse complement strand
AAAGATTTTTGTTTTTATTATATGTTTAAAACAAATTTTTCTTGGCACAACACAGTTTGCAGGGGCGCTGCCCCTGAATGCCCCCGTGACAACGGGTCTGCTGTAAAGTAAGTTGCATCGTTGCTCTAAATACATGTGCAATGGTACTGTACACTACATGGACTGTGAGCGGTGGATTCCCGTCCCACTACGGCGCAACTATAAAATGAGAGCAAAGTCGAAAAGTTTGCAACCTTAGTTACCTGAACGTACTGTGACGCAGCCGTGAGTCAAACCACATGCCAGCGCTGATTGCTGGAGATAGAAGTTCCGCCTTAGCTAAGGTTCGTACCTGTTCGCTTTTGCGAACCTTTGTGATCTCGAGATTTCGCAACTGTTTGCGACCGCTGGCTTCAACATTTTGTAAATCGTTACTACTGGCATTTGCTGACATTTGGTAATTAGTTTTAATTACTAAACAGCATTCCGGCCACAAATTGGCGTCCCCAAAGTGCTGCGCCTGGAGGCAGATGTCCCCCCTAGTTACGTCATTGGTAATACAACGAGACAGTGACTGCTCACAACGGTAAGCCACGCAGTTTTATACTGTATGAAAAGAAGCATGAGTAAATCTGCAGCAATGCTTCCACAAGTTTGAAAAAATGTCAGTGGGACCAATGTGTCTGATTGACTAGCTTAATCAAACTACTCTTATGCAGGCTTCGTTTCACACAGTATAAAACTAAGTGGCATGCCAGAATACGACTATCCAGGCTTGTAGTAATACGTCATAATCATTAAAGCGTAGTTGACTGACAAGTGTTTGTAGGTATGCTAAAAATCCTAATTTGTGGTTTCGTTAAAGATCATAACAACGATTCATTGTGAAGACGTACCCTGCTTGGAAAATTTGCAGATGGCCTATTGTGTAAATTATCGTCATATACTTGGCTATTGCTGCCAACGAAGTGCATTTTCTGGGAGTGTTGCCGTAACATGAGGAATTTTCTTTGTGGTGTAGAAAAAGGAAATCGTTTTGTGAACGTCCATTTGTATTGCATCGTCAGCAACCTCAAAAAGGATAAGCAAATTTCGACGTCCCCCCCTTGGAAAAATTGCTTTGGGTTCTGAGCTGTATCAGTTTATGGTAGCCTGCCTCCTACTTGCGCTGTCTTCAGTGGTTTACAGTAAAATGCCTCTTGTCTGAGACTGATCAAAAGCTTAACCAGTGATGTGCTTGAAAGCGACATGCCCCCATCAATCTATGACCCGTTTCCAACAATCTGGAAAATATAGCGCTTCCCACGTTGAATCGAGGTTTTCTGTTCCTACACTTTACCATCTCTGGAAAGCAGCAGCACGACTTGCAGAGCACGGCTTCCCGCGATCGACGAAAGTTTTTTATTGTTACATGCACGCGAGAGTCGGGAAGTGAGTCATTGAAAAGGCACGATATAAAAATACCGCAAAAGATGGCACAATTTCATAAAACGTCGCCTGGAATTGTAAACGATCGGCAGATTTTGAAATCTGGCTGAGTTTTGGTGAACTTCGCAAAGCTGTGGTGGTGAAACAAGGCTCTGTCGACGCCAACATAATCGAGAAAAAACTCGGTTGCTGCAGCGTTTACTGCTGCCATGACGAAACAAGTAAGAAAAATAAATACAAAACTGGGGACTAACCGCTATGACTATCAAGATATTTACACAATCTGTAAGCTTCACAGGCCAACTAGACCAACGTCCTCCACAAAGCTAGGTAAAAGTAGCAACTGCTTGAATGTGGGCACAAGTCGCTAATTAACATTTCAAACATTAAAACGACCGAAACCAAATCGACGCCCAGGCTTAACTTACAGATAACTTACACCACGAAAATCCGAAAACGCGATGAGCGCTCCAGTTCTAAGACCTTTTTGCCACCTTAGATAAAAAACTTCTCTAGAAGATTGACAGTAGTTTTATCGCCAAAAATTCGACCGGACAACCATTTTTATAGCACACTTGAACTGTCAACTGCAGGTTTCCTACCCATAAACAGACAAAAGTTCGTTTTTTTCTGTGCAGTGATAAATCCAAGAGGCAAGTAACTACTTTGCCAGTGATCGGAACAACCGGCCAGCCGGAACATGTCTACCAGTTCTTTTTCGACTGGTACTCAGCATCAATCCTGCAGCAAGCAGCACTTCGTCGATATTAAGCACGCGTCAAGGTTTTCGTTTGGTTACATCAAGCACTTACAGCTAACTACTCTATAAACCTGGCGGCGCACCTGCTGAAAACAACTCGCAGGTAGGGCACTTCCGCCCTAAACAGGGTTTCGCGTATGGTGAACAACCCAAGCTCTGCATGCCGCGACCTGGCCGCGTCGGGCGGTCTTGTCTTTTCTTATGTGACAATTGCGGTCCTTTAAATGACTACAGAGTAGGAGAGAAATTTAAGATAAGCACAGCGGCGGCGTGTTTGAAAAAAGGCTTGCTGTGCTGGTCAAGCAGATGGGAAATTTTTCTGCTGAAATTACCGAAAAGCAATTAACACGCGCCGTAAGTTTGACGCCCGCATTGCACAAGTGAGGAAACGCGGACATTTTTGAAAAGCGGTGGAAGGACGTTCCCCGCGTTCCTCCAGGGATAGACTTCTTAAAGTTTCAATTGATGCAAGCGCTTCGGCGCCTGCAGCTGTTGAGTCGTTCTATCAACTGGGCACTGCACCCTGGCGACGCCTCGACAACGAGACCCACGGCCATTAGAGAAGCTACGCCAAGTACCACGACACTTTTTTGGTATATAAAGGTGCCAATTAAACGCACTGAGCGCAAGATGAATCTTGAATGCCAGCCTCGCAAGCACCGCGGTCGCTTGTTGGTGTGTCCGCTGAAATCGTTGCGACGCAAAGTGTAAACCGAGGGGGTGGCGAGTTTTTCAACAGCGAGTGGGGCAAGCGAGAAACTCGTGGCGGAAAGCAAAAGTAAAAGTCATGCGAATGAACGAAAGCCGAAAGCAGAAGTAGCGATGCAAAAACAAGAAATGAAGTTACAAGAAACGCTGTATTTTTCTCTCAGCTTTCCGTACACGCATATCTTATTGATAGGAAAGGGTGTTTGACAACACTCTGCCAGATTTGTGAAGCAAAGTCATGGTACTTTTGCTGAGGGTTCCTCTGGCTATCTTTAAAACCGCAGATTTATTTTGTCTAAGGCAAGAAGTAAAGTAGCTGACGACCGAAAAATTGGAAACTTCTGGAAAAGTTCGGAAAAGTCAGGAAACAAAGCTAAACAGCGGCAAGAAGTTGAATCGCAGACACGCGCACAAAAAACAACGCAAAACACTTAACAGCTGCAAGCTCTCGCAGGTAGCTTTGATTTCTCCATTGTAGGATGATACCTGTGGAGCCATGCAAGCAGGACGCAACAATGCAGCAGTCAAAGCCAGTCCTTTCGGTCGCCTGCAACAGCTTCTTTAAGCTGTTTAGCCAAGGCTTAAGAGTGAAGACCGTCGGACGGACGAATCTAAGCAACGTGAGATCGGCGGGGACGTTTTTGCTTTCGTGAACGTGGAAGGTTTTCGCGCGCCTGCTTCACGTCGACAAGCGACGGGTTTTGTGAAGTCGGACGCCGCCATGGCGACTTGCAAGCTTGGCACGGATCCGGCTCCGGCGCTCGGTGATATGTGTGACGATCCGTTGCTTTTTCCGCGACCGTATGATGTTGACTAGCGGGGAGATGCCGTAATTGTGGCGAAGTGAGGCGATAAGCCCGGCTGTTTTGAAAAGAAGAACAAAACCCCAATTAAAACTCGATGAAGCAAGATAAGGCGAAAGCACGTGGGTAGCAGGAGAACAGGCACAAAGTTAAAATCAACACCAACTTCAGCTTTCAAGAAAGGCTTAGGTGGGCGTTTAAAACGAGAAGCAGTAATCAAAGTTCGCGTCAATCAGCGACTCCTGCCAATTCCGCGGTAAGGATTTTGTTCGCAGCCTTTCCGCCACCGCGGCGCTGTTTAAAACCGCCGAACTAACCCAGCGTGAAAAAATGATTCCTTATCAATCAGTCATCTCACCTTTCTGGCAAGTTGGCCCCAGCCAACCATCCCTGCACGTACACGCGCCGGTCACCGTGTCACAGCTGCCGCCATGTTCACATTGGCAATCTAGGCCGCATCCAGGACCGTATTTTCCAGTGCTGCAAACTAGAATAGAAAAGAATGATTAACCACGAGGTCGTCGGACGCGTGCACAGTCTGATAAAGCTCAACCGAAAATACCGAAAAGGGTTTTGAGCTGGACAAACAAGCCTCGACATGGCACGGAGAAAGTAGCCGTGCACGTTCCGGCGTGAGTCATCAGCTTGTTTAGGAAAGGTTAAACGGTATTTTGCACGGAAGATATAATAACAAGATCAGCATTAACCGACGCGGTTTTGTAGAAACCTATGACAACGAGAGTTGAAGAGCTATTGTGAGGGGTAATTGCGGAGAGTGTTTGGTGCCCATTGTTTTATTAGTGGTAGTGAAGTATCTCAATGGAAAGATCCAAATAAAACAAAGAGAGGATTCTTATAATTTTAAGCAGGTAGAAGATTCTTATTATTTTTAGCTGTGAACGTTTTTGCGTTGATTATCAAATTATCACAGAAGTCAAAAATGATACTTCCACAAGCAGAGGACAAACGGCACTAGCAAACGGATACTCGCATTACAACCAGTCAAATTGCATTTGGTCTCGGTTGGTCCAAACGAAAAGAACAGAAAAGGTATTACGGAAAATGTCTAGGGCATAAAAGGTTCACATTTTGCGTTACCAGCGCGTACCTTGCTGACAATTATCTCCACCATAACCGGGAGGGCATAGGCACTTTCCTGTCTTGGGGTCACACTTGTCGCTTCTCGAGCCGCAATCGCACGTCTGCAGACAGTTTGCTCCAAATCTGCCACTTGGACAACCTGCGACAAACAGGTTGTTTGAAGGTGGCACGCGAACTGAACTGAGGCAAGCAGATCCGAGTAAAAGTTACGATTATTCAATCTGTGCGATTTGGAATTAAAGACGAAGTTTTTAAACACGGCTGCCGACATATAGAGCTCAACTTAAAATGGCTGCTGCTTGAGTCTTTAATATTTAATGCAGATGTTTTGTTCTGCTGGTAAAGAAGTTGCAGTCATACAGAACTGCCTGCATTTCCACGCTAAAATCAATCAAAAAGCGATTTTCAACCATCGATTTGACAATTGCGTACAATAATCATGAAGTAAATTATATGCAATCGCTGCAGCAACTATAAACCTAGTCTCAATTGCCGCTGCAGAAGAATATCTGCCAACGTGACAAACCTTTCGCAACACGTTATGGTACAAAGCTCTACTTCCAACTGAAGAGAAATTTACAATTACTTTTCTAATAAAAATGCTTTTTAAAGGACTCTGTAACAACGAAACCGAAGGCTGCATTCGCCAGTAACCGTGACAATTTCAGTTGCTCCGTTGCTTTGCCATGATTTAAAAAACGTTTCAAATGCCAGGCAACGCAAACACGTTCACCGTTCACTCACCATTCTCGCACTGCGGTCCGTACCACCCAGGAGCGCAATGGCATCTTCCGCTAGATGGCTCACACTCCAACGAGTTCTGGCAATCGCACTTGCGAGCGCACTTGTCTCCGTAAAAGCCTGTCGGGCAGACTGAACGCACAAAGATAGTGTTACAAAACTGCACGACATCGCGCCGATGATTTGGAAGCAGAACATACTGTACGTTACGCGCAACTTTGCAGGAAGCTGAACGCCTGCTTAACCTACAAGTATGTTGTAAATTGCAAGAAGACTCAACTGAGTGTCACGCAATCTCCGCAGAAAAAGTACCGGGACTCTTAGTTTAAAGCAAAAATTCAGTTTTTTTAAAACGTTGCAGTTGAAGGACATTTGTGGTCCAACAAACAACTTACCAGACCCGCATGAGATTCCATAGTAACCCGGAGGACAGTGACACCATCCGTTGAAGCGGTCGCATGTGCCGTTGTGATTACAAGTGCACTCCAGCTCGCAGTTCGGTCCCCATCTGTGCGATGGGCATTCTGCAAACGAAAAAGACAAGCGTTGCTTGAAGGACGCAGCAATCAAGTCAGCGGGCCTGAATCTTCCGCTTTTACAGCGATTTTCCGACGCCCCTTCCGTTGCTGCATAACTCACGAAAGACAAAAGACTACTGTATGTTGTCTGATCTCATTCAGGGGCACAACATTGTGACGTCAGTAAGTGCAACGCTATGACGTTGACTTCCCTTTTAGCCAGCAAGCACAAGGCAACTTGAGCGGCCCTTTGACACAAAGCAGGCTTCAGTGTCGAAAACCACAATGACGGCAACAAACCGCACGGCTAAAATTAGCGTCTCGTGTATGAAATTGAAGCGAGATTGTTGTTGCCGAACCCTCGCCAGGGTCAAGCGAAAAAATCAACTCTTATTCGCTCGCAACGCACACTGTTTGCCAGTGCTGCTGCTCGATCGATTAAACTTGAGAGTGTTTTTCGGGCAATCAACATAACGTCACACAAGCTAGCGTTTCGCGTGGCAAAGCAATATTTTTCACTTGATCACACCGAGCATCAGAACAAACAAACCTTCATCGCAGTTGGTCCCTGTCCAACCAAGCCCGCAACTGCACCGGCCCGTGACGGAATCGCAAACGCCATTGTTTTCGCACGTGCACTGGTTCGCGCAGTCCACACCCCAAGTGTTGGACGGACACACTGCAACAAAAACACAGCCCTGTGCTGGGAACGGTCGGTACAGCGAGCGTCTGGCCGCGCTTGCAAAGTTCACTGATTGTGGCACGCCGGCAAAAAAGCATTCGCAGCTTGGCGTACGAATGAGGTTTTCGCATTAACACAAAAACTGATCAAATATTCCTTTGGCTTTTGTCGCAGTTTCAACATAGCTGTTAAAATTTTATGTATTTTCTCATTCGCGTTCCAGCATTCAATATGAATCCAGTGACAAATTACCTGACTCGCAGTTGCTTCCTGTTCTTCCGGCAGGGCAGCCATCTCTGGTCACACAGTCGCCCGACACCGGGTGGCACGCGCCGTTGGCGCTGCAGTCGCACGGCGTCTGGCAGCCCATACCGTAAAAGCCGAACGGACAATCTGAAGGTAGAAGAGCGGTGCTCAGTATTTTTTTGATTAACACAAGACCTTATATCAAACTTCTCTGCCGTCGCTCAGGGACGGATCCAGCCAGTAAGGTTAGGGGGACGAATATATGGTAGTCAAGTCTCACCTTGCTACTGTGAGAGGGATGAAGTGTACTTCACAACACTGCTGTTGACAAAACAATGGACACTAAAATGGCCTTATATAGCGCTTGCTGTTTTCCTAATTGTGCAAAATCACGGTGAATAAAGTTACTTTTATCGGTTTAAGGGAGGGGGAGGCGATCGTCCCAACCACCCCCCAATAGATCCCCCCTGCCATCACCGTTGAAAAACACTTGCAGCTCAGCGCAAACGTATCTGAATCCTGCTGGGCCGGAGCTCAATTGTAACTTCGATCAAACGCATAACAAACAATTGTGATGTCGTTTGGGCAACTGGTGCAGTCGGACATACTCCGCCAAAAACGAAAAAACGGTTTCGCTAACATTTTCCGCGGGCTGTTGTCTAAACGCATAAACCTGCATGCGCCGTAACTTGACATCGGCACACGATATTACGACCGATAAGCGTTCCGGAATGCTCGTATTCGGAGAGGTCGTATAGTGTCGCTGCGGAAAGGGCAACCAGATCGCTCACATTCCTTGTCGCGTAAATATTTCTAAGATTACGAAACTGTGCAATTTGAAACACAGACGCGAATCGACCAAAGTTCCGAAAGGCGGCATACTGTCAGATCGCAACACGTGAAATGCCGACACAGAACGTTTCGCCGAGGTGAGCCAAATAAAACCATTCATTGTAGGCCACGTGCATCAGACCATAATTAATATTATTACGACCGAAGCAGCTTATTGTGAAAGAGCCAGTTTCCAACGCAAGAAGCTTGTTAAGCAAGTTGCTGATTGATATCTGAGGGCGGCGGTTTGACATTTTATGTTAAAACGTGTCACCATCCGTTAAAAAAGCGGCGTTTGCACCATACTCAGTCTTAAAGTCCTGCCTTACCCTCGGCGCACGTTGGTCCGGTATACCCAGCCCGGCACTGGCAGCTTCCTTTGGTTGGGTGGCAGTCGCCGTTGTTTTCGCACGAACAGCTGAGCCCGCAGTTGGCTCCGTACGTTCCACTGGGGCACCCTGAAAAAAGAAAAGTCTTGTTAGCGGTTGAAGTTGTGCGCAGTCGTGTTTGTGGTGAATAGCGCACGACAATTTCACAAATAAATTTTAAGTATCACAACGTAAGAGCATCGTCGTTCACACACTGTAAACATTTTATGAACAGGCTGACATTTCCAGTGACAGTCGAGGGCGTCAAGCAAATAATCACCTGCATTTAGAGATTTCCACAAATTGGAAGATCGAAATTCTCTCTATACATTCAAGTGGAAACGTGCAAAATAACAAAAAATCGATGCAAAATTTAAAAAGGGGATATGGAAAGGTTTTCTGCGCAACCATAAGGAAAGAGTGCGAGTTTTCCGTCGTCAGTTTCGTGTACAACACTACTGTTTGTTGAAAGCAGCTAGATGGAAACGAATGTAATTGTTCGAGTAATCGACTACCGCGCACCAAGAAGCATCACGTAAACACTTTCAACGATACAAGACCCGATCTTTCAAGTTGCCGAACGCACCAGTCGGCCTGGACTTTCACTAATTGGCACGGGTGGTGAAAATCCGCTTGGGCCGCAACTGTGGAAAGTCCGAAATTAGCTTTAAGAAAATTTTGTTTGGTTCTGCCCTGTCAACTCCGTTCCATTTGGTTGTTTGAGAAACACATGTGAGCGTAACATGAATTCTTTAAAATGAAAAAAAACGATGAAAATAAAACGACAGGTCCGAGCCAAGTTTTTCAACGATATAAATATGAACGTTCCTCGACGTACTTTCAGTGCAGTCTGAGCCTCGGAAACCAGGCGCGCAGGTGCACTGTCCGTCTCTGGGATCGCATTGCGAGTTGGCGCCACATGCACAGATTCCTTCGCAGTTGTCTCCATATTTTCCGGACGGACAGACTGACAAAGCGGACGAAATTGATCAGTTCAGTTTAAGTGAAATACCATATCAGTCAAATGGAATAGGGAGCAGCATTTTCCTCTTATTATGAGGCATTCATGGCAAACAAATACACACATAGGTCAATGCATTAAATCAGAGGTCTTTTCTTGCAACATTCATATCAGATTGTCGAGCTATCGGCGGTATCAGCGGGTAATTAATCAGCATCGCCAGTGTCAGTTCATCTAGGAACAACCTATATCTGATCGGAGAAAGCCTGGAACTACGATTCCATAACGCCAAGTCTGATGAAACCAATCCCGGATAACTTGGCAAAAGTTTCAATTTCGCTGCAAACATTTGTTTTAAGCAAAATGCAAAAACTTTTGTCAAACAATGGTTACCGAAAAAAGTTTAACTCAAAAACATGGCGTTTGGCTGGAAAAACTTTCGCTATCTAGAAACAGGTTGCACCAGGAATTTCGCAACCCAAGACCAGTGAAAAAACGCGCTGGGCCAACTGCAACTGCGCATTTACATTTCTCTGAACCAGAACATTTTATCACAGTTAATTTCCCTCATAAAATCCCATGCGTTTCCGATTTTATCTCGTCTCATCTCTGCTTCTGACAAACTTTTTATGGCACTTTCGGGGTAACGTTGACATATCTTAAACGTTACAACCTTTAAACTTATCTTCACGGTCGTTTTCGAATGCAGAATTTTCAAAAAATCAGCTTTCGAACGCTTGTTGACTTACCATGTTGGCAACCGGAGCCGGTCAAACCAGGAGGACAGGAGCATTCGCCGGTCACGTGATGGCACGGTTCGCCTGGCGCGCAAGCACACTGCTGCTGACAATTCTCGCCGAAATAGCCTGCGCGTGACAGCAATTATTGGTCGCTGATCGGCGTACACAAACGATGCATGTCACATGCGCTTCGCATACCTGCCAAACAAGGCTTGTTGCAACTGCTTCCCCTCCATCCAGGCAGACACAGACAACTTCCGGTCACGTGGTCGCAGCCGTTGGAGTTTTCGCAGTTGCACTTCTCGGTACACTGATCTCCGAAGTAGCCCGGGTCGCACGCTGTAAACGTAAAAGTAATATTCCGTGTGACACTTTGAACTTTTAACAGACACACAAAGTTTGCCGCAATTTTGTGATTGACACGTTAAACGTCAAATCGCAAGAAGAAGAAGAGTCTCACACAAAACGCAAGGTTCACCAAATCAAACATTAATCCCGAAATCGAAAAAGGTGATTGCGAATCACGCCAAATGAGCTTTAACGACACACACGCGCAAGCCGTTGTTAATCTTAAAACGCACTCGAGTTCGAAGAATGCCGTGGGTTTCGAGAGGAACCTTGCGTTCGTACTCTTCAATGACGAAAAAAACTTTAAGCTCACGGTGGCAACTGCCACTGCACTTTGCAGGGCCCAAAAAAGGCAGATAGGTCAAGTATGAAAACTTCAATATGAGTAGTAAGACAGCATCTACGATGCTGTGTGAAAGATCGAGTCCCAATTTAATGAAAAACAACTCACCTTCACTGCAATCCGATCCAACCCAGCCTGGTCTGCACTGGCACTCGCCCGTGGCGGGATCGCAAGACCCTCCGTTGTGACAAGAACAGAAAGCACCGCATCCTTCACCGTAAGTTCCCACCGAACATTCTGTTGAGCGCGAAATTTGCATGTACTGGTCATCAGCATCGACAACTTCTATTGCTGGTTTTTAAGCGATCCCGAAAGCTGGCTTTTGTGGCTTCAGTATTTACGATGTACGATTGTGCATACGACGTCAAAGCGAGTACGAACGGCAGAAGTTAAGTGAGAATGTCAATAAATGAGCAGTCTTTTGAAAACCAGTTGACACAAAGGACAAAAAATCACAACATGGTTGCCTAAAGATCCGCCTACTTTGCACTCCAGCGGCATATTTTACTTAACACGAGATAACGCAAAAAGCGTCGGCTTACCGAGCTCGCATCCAATGCCCATCCAGCCTGGTTCGCATGCACACCGGCCCGTGACGGGGTCACAACCTCTTGAGTTCCGGCACGTGCACGTCTGCTGGCAGTTTGCTCCAAAGTGGCCTGGACTGCACGCTGCAAAGACATCAGGCGGCGGTAATACAACAGTTGACACAAAAACAAGCATCATGGCGGAAGATGACCTCACTATCCCTTAAAGTCATTCACAGCAAATTACTTCCCATTCAAAACCAATGACCATCTCTAGCATTCCGGAGTTATGAGGTAATTTGGCAGTTGGAGGTATTCCACCAAATAAGTGGCAGCGAATTTCCGGGATCTTGGGCTTTTAAGGGCTGTAGTTTTGCCCAAATCTCAAAATTCCGCCAGATTGCATCCTTTGCATTTAATTGTTATTTACTAGCCTGTAGTTATTTTTCCACACCGTTTTCCTTTTCGGCAGCACATCTTTCAGCAATCAGCATGGGCTAAAAACAAACCTTAATGTTTCCAGCTGATTCAGACACAACGTCCTTAAATTAGTCCTACAATAGTTTGTTTATTCCGTTAGTCTGTAAAGCGACGTCTTCTTCCAAATTGGAATTCGCACACTGTGTGCTGCGAGTCCCATCCCATTTGAGGCAGCTGCGCGATGCCGGAAACTAAACGCAATTTGCGTCAACTGGGGCTTAAGCCAAATGGTTTGAAGCAATTGTTTGCTTTTTGTTGACGAACCAACTCACCTCGGTCGCATCGGGGTCCTGTGAAACCAAGTCCGCAAATACAACGACCGGTCACGTGGTCGCACTTGGCTCCATTGGCACAATCACAACGGTTCGTGCAGTTGGCGCCCCACGAATTCTTGTCGCATCCTGCGTTGTGACGTGTACTCATGTTACTATTACGTTCGTTGGTAAGCCAAGCGGTGGGGATTTGCACGTGATTATCAACAACGATAGAGACTGTTGATTTTGTCGGGAAAAATAGCCGGTAAGAAGATTGTTTGTGACAACGTTTCTTTATTTGCCAGACATCAAGTGAACCGGGCGCTCAACAATTGAATCAAACGCTTTGTGAAAACGATGTGCCGTCAAAATGGAGTAAGTAAAGCTTGCGAGGCGAATGTGCCTCCCTTACACATCAATGTTCATCAGAACAAGCAAGCTTCTAAAAAGTTTCATTCTACTTGGTATGCGCACGTCAATGTACAAAGCGAGTTTTAGTCGAAAAATCTTTTCGGTCAGAATTTTAACTGCACTATTTTCAAGCAACTCACGTTGGTTGCAATTGTCCCCCACCCATCCAGGGGGGCACGAACAGTCCCCGGTCACGTGGTCGCACTGGGCACCGTTGCCGCAACTGCAGGTATTGGCGCAGTCCAGTCCGTAATAACCATCAGGGCAAGCTGAAACACAGTAGATGGACCTTGTATTTGCCTTGTTATTGTCGATGATTAATGCATTGCAACTCGCTCGCACCGCACAACGTGATCGAACATTCACTAGGTAGCAGAATGATTACATCATGTGTTTTTCAAAAACAAACAAAAAAACTCGTCATTCACAAACTGAAATGAGTGTTTTCAGCTAGAGACAGGCTCAACGTTGGTCAAACGCACTGAAATCGCGGTCGTTTTCAAAACGCCGCTTGACTGCGTGAGGCTGCGCTGCGCAAAATCCAGCATTGCAAGTGTTGCTTACGTCTGTCACAGAAGGTGTTCCTCCATCCGGCGGTGCACGTGCAGGCGCCGCTGACGTGATCGCACTGCGCGCCGTTGGCGCACAAACACTCCGTCTGGCACTGCGGCCCGTAGGTCCCGAGGGGACAAGCTGGATAAATTTAAAACGCAAACGGTGTGTTTGAAAAACATGTGCACCAGCGGCGAAACGTGCATACAGCAAACACGTTATCGCCCCAGCGGTGGCTTCAAAAGCGCGAGGGTCACCTCAGCTGAAGCAAAAACAGAACTTCCGTCACCACGTCGTTCATGTTTCCGAGTCAAAAGCTACCTACTCTTCAAGGTTTTATCTTCTGGTACCGTATGAAACATCGTAAAGGGCCAAGTGTGATATCATAAAAGATCTCGTGTGACATCATAAAAGGCCTATCGTGCGACATTTAAAGATAGGCGAAGAAAATGATACGACGAGCGGCATAATCGAATGCTTTGCATCAACAACAGAGAAAAGCCTTTTGAACTTTGTTACTGGGATGCTTATCGTGCAGAATGTCCAGAACGATTTGCGGCGCAAACAGCCGGTCACTCACCTTGGCTGCAGCGCCGTCCTCGCCAACCTGGCGCACAGTTGCATTCGCCGGTGACGGGGTCACACGGCTCCCCGTTTTCGCAGTCACATCGTTTGGCGCAATTCTGTCCCCAATAGCCAAGACCGCATGCTGCACACAAGTATGAAGGTGAGAAAATGAGAACAGCAACTCTTCTCAGAAACAACTGTTAGTTTTGAAAAGCAACTACTTTATACTAATACTGACGTTATAAACCCAAAAAGTCCGTCATTTTTTGCGCAATCAGATTAAGATTTTTGTTAGACTTTACCGACGCTTACAGCGCAGAATTAAAATAACCTTGCTGCCACAACAACAAAAAGGCGAAATACTTTTTTGGCAATTTCTTCCAGCGTAGCCAGGGTTGCAGCGGCACGAGCCATCCGTCGAGTCGCACACGCCGTTGCCGCAGTTGCATCTGTTCCTGCACTGTCTCCCGTAACGACCCAGCGGGCAACCTGAGCCAACAGGAAGGTGAAACTTTGCAAATGCGACACGTGTTAGCGAGCCACAAAACTGGAACTCTCTGAAAGTCCTGAGTGCGATAAAATTGTATATCTTGTTACATCTCGACAGTCCACACGCAAACAGTCAGGGAACGCATTTTGGAATTTCCATACAACCAGGTCGAGACCAAAAGCCCTCTATTTTCCGGTCAAGCTCAAAGACCACCGGTCGCCAAAGTCACGATCAGAGCAGCACCAACCACCCCCCATCAGGAGACACACTGGACAAGAGCCCGGAAGACAACAAGCAGGTAAGCGTCCGAACAAACTGGCAAAAAAAACGATTACATTTCTGGCAATACTTTTTGTAAGCTTTCACGGAGTTTTCGAAAAATGACAGCGACATTGCTTACAGTTTTTCGTAAAGGAACGCATCACATCGGAGCGGCCTTGATCTGACGCATCGTTACTTACGATCGGCGCACAGAGTTCCGACGAATCCCGCGGCGCACTCGCACACTCCGGTTTCTTTGTTGCACTTGCCGTTGTTCAAGCACTGACAGGTCTGCGCGCAATCCTGTCCCCACAATTCACCGGGGCACTCTGAAAAAATGAGAAAAGCAGCGGTTGCGAACACGTCAGCCACAACGACATTTCAGCTGAAAGCACCAATCAGTGTTTCTTTCAGCGTCTGAAGCTTTTTTCGTTTCGTCTAGCTTAGCGTCAGCCGAAATGAGCGCTGAGCGGAGGACGGTTCAGTTGCGGCAATGAGCAACACCCCTCTGTAATCGTTGTGGCTGCTTTTTATTCATACAGCTCAACACAAAGGATACAGAGCATAAGTGACTGCGGCACCGCAGCTTTGGCCGCAAGTTTTTCTCGACCGTAACGTTTTAAGAATTTACAGGCGCAACAGCGAGAACATAAGCAATCAAGATTCACCAGGCTACTGATATGTTCGTTTTCGGGTGGGGAGGGAATGATGATATGTTCGTTTTCGGGTGGGGAGGGAATGATGTAGATTGCTGCTGTACCGAACAACTAAATATGTTTTTCAAAATTTCGGAAGGGGGCAATTACCCGGTTGCTCCCGCACCAGGCGTTCAATGTCACCAGTGAACGCTCGCAAGCGAAAAAGAAAACAGTTTACCTTTCAACGCAGAGGCGGACACGATAGTCGACTCACCTTCTTCGCAAGTGGGTCCGGTTTTGCCTGGGCCGCACAAGCACTGGCCAGTGACGCGATCACACAAACTGCCACGGGCGCACGTGCAAGTTTCCAGGCAACTCACACCCCAAGTTCCAGCCACACATTCTGGAACAAAAAATATCATCGCGCTTTTCACCTGTTGTTAGTAACATGAGACACAGAAGGAAAAACCTGGACCACTTGAGGGCGCGAACGCTATTTTGCCGCGTTTACAAAATGCGGCACTTGCCGCCATGAAGCACGTCATCAACGCGTATAGGATATAGAAACTTTTTTTCTGAACTTCTGCAGTGGAGCTGTGAATCGTTTTGGAGCTTTGGCAGTGTGGGGTGACATTGATACTCTGAAACGACCAGAACACTGTCGCGAAAGAGTTCACTTTCTAGTAACTTATGTTACTGGGATCGTTCGGGAAACAGCATAAACGTTTCATCTCCTACAATACACGACAATTCGCTAGGGCACGAACTAAGCACCATTGCATGCCCAAACTTGTATACACGGTCTGCCAATAAATTTTCTTCACAGAAGATTCTGACAGTAAATGTAGAGTCAAACTACTAAATTCTTCTTCAAGGCATTGGTACCAAACGCAGACGCATTATGCAGAATTGAAGGCACCCGCGTGTGGAGCACAAGTGAAATGTGCCCAATCAGAGATTTGCGAAAGGATTTAAACAGCAACACGAGGACGTGCTCTAGGCAGCNGTTGCTGAAACAGTTTTCGCTTTAAATAGAAACTATCAACGCTTTTTACACAGGCAACTACCTTGATCGCAGTTCTGGCCGCGGTATCCAGCGGGACAGTCACGCTGGCAAGCGCCTGTGATTGGATCGCACTCGATTCCGTCCGCACACCTGCACTGCTTCTCGCAAGCCAAGCCGTACGTGCCTTGAGCGCAGACTGTAAAAATCGTCAAAGACACCTACTCAAGGTGCTATTCGGAAACACGATATTTATCAAAAACGACGTCGCGTCTCCTACCGGAGTCGCAGGTAGCGCCAGCGTAGCCCGCTTTGCAAGTGCACGTGCCGTCGACTTTGTTACATTCCTTGGTGTGTCGCTTGTTGCATTTGCACTCGTTCTGGCATCCCACTCCGTACGCCCAGCGCGGGCATTCTTGAAAAAGGCAAAAAAGCTTAGTCATGTCGCTGCCCAGCAGACAGAAGACAGGTCGTCAAAAGTAATGCACGCTGCGTGAGCTCAAAGCCAACCGACCACTTAAGCCAACATCAAGAAGATAAAGAAGTAATAATTATCATGTCAATTGAAACGGTCACACGTTCTGAGTGCATTGCTACAAAACTTACAAGCTTCAGCACTTTATTCGCTGAGCTGTGCGAAGTCAAAGAGCATTAAATCAACACGTTTGGTGTTTGACAGCGTGGGATACAAAGGTCACCAGGTCAGCAACGAGCACAAAATACGGTGACAGTGCGCTCACCTTTGTGGCAACGGCGCCCATAGCGGCCTGGATCGCAAAAGCAGATTCCGAAGCTGCGGTGACACCTGGCACCTCTGCAGTGGCAAACGCGATTGCAGTTTCTTCCGAAAAAGCCTTTTTTGCAACCTGTAATAGAAGCACAACTGACATTGCGACTGGAGGCAAGAAAAGATTACAGAATACAGCGCTAATGGTCCACAGCTATCGACCCAGCATTGAGTTCTGTAGATTTACTTTGGTTTGGTTAAAAAACAAAAATTTATGTGAATGTTTAGGTAGTATTTTCACCGCAAGTTAAGGTCAATGACGAAGTAGTCAAGTAGAAAATCGCCAGTGCCTTTCATAAAATTTCCAGGAAGTTCTGATGGGTATTAAATTTGAAGATATTTGATTAAATTCGGGCAAACGAGGGATACACACCAGACATGAAAGAATATGTGTTTGCTGAGAAACCGAAACCAGCAAAATGCAACAACAAAGCAAATTGGATGGAGTTTTTAAAGCTATGCGTTGCTTGCCTTTCAGCTGATAGATTTGCAAAACTCGGAATTTCGAACAATAGCAGAAGCGAACGAAGATTAAGTCGAATGCACTGAAGAAGCGACGCTACTATCCGTTTTCACGAGCAGGTGGCATGCTGAGCGTGAGTGTTCCCGAATTAAGCGACCGGACTGGAAATCCCAGTTTCCCAGTCGGCGTTCTCACACATCTCGCTCCATGGCCACGGCTCCGCCGCGACGCCCACGCGGTTTTTATCTGAGATCTCCGGGGACTCGACATCGACACATGAGCATCTTCTCGGGCGTCGATTGGCAGGTGGACATACAACGTCAACCTTCCCAGGCCAGACTTCAAAGCCGCGTCCTGCGGCGCGTGAAGCGCAGACGAACAAAGGGGTGCAAGATCCGCCGCATCACCGTCCGGGAATGCGGAGCGACGTCAGGATCAACATGTTGTGCCTGCCACTAACCAATGTCCTCTTAGCGTATTAAGTGCCGCCTTCTCGTTTCCGATCTGCGCGCCGTGCGGTTGCCTTCGTCGCGCGGTTCGAACCGCTGCGCGACGGGCTCCTTTCGTTTGCGCGACGCGTCAAAAAACAAGCAAAAGTTTCAGATAATGATCGCGTCTGCGTTTGAAACATAACCCCCCTCTAGAAAATGGCCGATTTGGAAAAACAACAAAACTCTCAATACGCCGAACACAAAAAAATTCAACAAATAATTACCAACGCAACAAAAAAGCCTAGCGGAACAAGAACAAGATTTTTGGCGGAAGGACAACGGTTTCACGAAATGCTTTTCTCTGACTTTTTACTTTATTTTCTTATCTTTTCGAAACTTAATCGTCCTTCACACCTTGTAGCTTCGATCGAAGGAAAAACGATTTCTCAAAAAAACAATAGTACCGTCTTCGCAGTACAAGCCTCTGACGCCGGGAGGACATCGGCAGTTCCCAGTCATCGGGTCGCATTCTCCATCGTTTTGACACAAGCAATTCTGCGAGCAATCCTGGCCGAAAGTTCCAGCCGGGCACGCTGCCAGAAGAAAAATAATTAGAGCTTAGAGAGTGAAGGGCTGTCTTGACCCGGCTGAACTCGATCCCCCTCCACCTATGAATCAACGGCTTGTGACTAAGTGACGGGTCATTAAAACGATGACTGACAAAACCTTTAAGTCTCGTTCGACAGCACCGCGAACACAGCACTCAGTTTAAGTGGGATTAATGTCCTTGTTTTTCTGCAAGGATCAAGAGTGGTTTCAAAACGGTGTTTAAGCTTGCCAGCAGGTTAATCTGCTACTGTAATCCGACGCTGGCAAGAGATGATGCATGCGAAAGTTTATAGAATCACCCGATCACCTGTGCGCCTTCTACGGTCAATCACGTGTGAGTCACCCGTGGGCCTACAGCGGCTAATCGGACGCACGGGCTGCCAAAAACGAACAGGTTCGAAGTTGCACGACAGCGTACGTAAGGACTTACTTTCGTTGCACAACATTCCGGTAAAGCCGGGTTCACACGTGCACCCGCTCCTTTCGCTGTTGCACGTCCCGCTCACACAGTCCGAGCACTGGTGCACGCATTCGTAGCCAAATCGGCCGGGTTCACACCTGTAAGCGGACGACAGCTCTCTCTCAGCAAAAGATTACGCGAAGTCAATGCTTGTGCGAGAAAATCGCCAGAAAATGCCGGTGCGCATCGAAATTTTCACTACGCACTTGTGCAGTTGACGGATTAAGATATATTTTGCCTGTGATCAAAGCTTGACCTGAAGCTGAAGTATTGTAAATGGGTGCGAATATTAGCAAAAGCTGTTAAAAATGCGCGACTAACGGTTCTACTTATGCAATCTTCAGTGGGTGACTTGAGCTACACCAAAAAAAAACTCACACTCATCTTGATGGAAGAAAGCGAGCACGTAAACGTAACATGATTTCGCTGAGAGGAAAATGTGGAATAAAGGTTTCCTGCATGGCAGTTTTTTCTCCTGTCTCGGAACGGTACCTACCTGGTGATGAGCGCAAAAGCACTCAGGTCTGTCTGGCCGTCGATGCGTGCAATCTCCGGACGGAAACGAATTACTGGTCTTTCCGCGACCAAGGGCACTCCAATCGTACCGTCAATCGCTGAAAGGAAGAACAATTGAAAATCTTCTTAACCAGCTCCATGCTTCGCATAAAATCAACACTTCATCGCATGTTTCAATCGGCAGTTGTACTGCAGCAGTCCCAGCACACTGGCAATTTTTTCTTCGAACATGGGATTTGACTCATTAAACGTTGAACCCCTCACCATCGAAGGTTTATTGCACGCCGTCTGCTCGGCAACGTTGGCAAAGTACAAGACGGACCAAAAATGTAGGTATAAGCTTTCTTGGTTGCGGAAATAACAGCACCAAAAAATTGAACACAACATCTTTCGCGTGTTAATACAAATGCCTTGAAAGAAACAGCGCTTTTATATAAGCACCGATGTATCGTTTTTGTCAAACGCCAGAAGAACAGATTTTGATCACAAAACATCAACCTAGCGTCTCGCTGACTCGATCAAAAAGTAACAATATGAGGCCATTTTGGCGTGCTCTGTGGCAAGAGCAGAAAAAGTGACTTGGGTTGTTAATTTGTGGAATTGCTAGCCCTTCTTGAACAACACTCCTGAACTGAATGGACATCTCTGCGCATTTATACATGCGGATCAAATGACAACCACAACACCCCGGGTTCAGTGATTCATCTTTGCACTTCTGACTCTGAGTGCAGATGCTAGCAACACTTACCGGAACAACTGCTACGGTCGTCGTTCAACTTGAAACCTCCAACACAAGCGCATTCAAATGAGCCTTCGCTATTCACGCATCGCTGCTCACAACCTCCGTTGTTGTCCAGGCACTCGTTCACGTCTGTAGATTTCACAATGATCGAACTTGATTGGGACGGAACAGGCGGCTTATTTATGGGGGGGTAACAACGCAAATGTTCGACCGGGAAATTACACGGCAAACTTGCCTCGGAAATAAATATTTTGTGTTTCTTTTTGTGCAGGATGGCCGCCATTGCAAGTGGTGTCTGAATATGCCGATAAAAACACCACAAGAAAATGTCAGCGTAGCTGAATTCAGAACATGATTGAAATCACTGCCTCATCGTCAATTTTTTCTCAATAACAGTTTATCTTTCAATTGTGGGAAGCTTTTTGAAGATCCTATTACGGAGGAGCGAAGAACCACAATGCGCACCAGTTGCAACTCTACTTTATTTCGCAATACTATATTCTGGAGCGCAACTTCATGGCAAAAAAAAAACATTCTAAATTTGGATATGCCTGCTGAATGACTTACGTTCTCAAGTTGCCTGAGTTTCAAAACTAGGGAACAAAAATAGTACCTGGCTACTTAAACTAAAGCACAAATGGTTTTCACTGACAATCGTATCAGTCTGATCCTCAACGTTATATTGTGCTAAAAACTGATTGAGAAACGTACAGTAGGATATGGAACATTGCACCAACTCACCGTCACACCCACATCCGTCAATGTGCATGCTGAAACCGTTGCGGCAAGTGCACTCATAGCCTCCTGGTGTGTTGCTGCAACCTTGTTCGCAACAGTTCGTACCATCACTGCATTCGTTCACGTCTGTAATTGCGTCAGCACAGCATTAGAACAAGGACAAGTATTGTGGCAGCCTGTTACGCCCAAGCTGTTAGGTGCACGGCATACCGAAAGTGCTTCAAGGAATTGCAAAAAGGGTGCTGTAAGTACGCAAGCGCAAGAAGGTTTCAGTAAGAGCTGCAGATACATTTTGTAAGTTTGTGCAGGCAATCGCACTGCACAAATATATTATAAAACCTGGCAGAACATCGTATGAACGCACAATCATGTGCAACTGCAAAGTGTCTGCAACGTTGCTAGAAAGATGAATTTACATCAGAAGAGTTGCATTTTAGCGGCGTGTTGAAAAGAGGCACATGTTCAAAATTTTACCAGTGCAGCTCTTGCCATCCGCCTCCAGCTGGTAACCCAAGTTGCAGGTGCAAGTGATATCACCTCGGTCTTCATTGCAGACATGCATGCAGCCGCCGTTCATGGCCGAACAAGACTTGATTACTTCCATTTCGATTCCTGTGAGAGAAAAATTTGTTTTAAAAGCAAAATGAGCTCTCGTATTTCCAATCAGGTCTGTCCAAAGTTAAGTGAATATGGTGAAAGAACCGGTTTGTTGACTGGTTGCAGGTTAGCAACAAGCTGTAAAACTCGTAATTTGTTTCATCAGAGACAGGAGTCATTACAAACAAAATATTCGCTAAAGAAACTCTTCGTAAGCAGACAAAATATGAAAAGTCAGCATAAAATCCGTTTACGCGTAAACGGTTCGTCGTTGGTCGAAAGAAGAAACAGCAAAACGAAAGGCGCACTCGTTTACGATGACGTAAGGTCTCTCAAATATATACCTTTGCCTTTGTTCGGCGGCAACACATTTGGCACTCCAAGCGTATTTTTGCATTCTGTACAGCGCACCACTTTCTTGGTCAGCAGTTGAAGTACTTGTTTTATCACCAGTGAATCTTAAATCAGACGATTGTTTGCTTTCTTGCTACCACCAAGGCTCGAAGCAATAAACTTCGTTGGGGCTGGAGTTGTTGAAGGCAGGAGAAACGCTACCAGGGTTCAGCGTTGCATGTTTACTTTAAATCCACGAGGGTTGAAACAATAGATCGAGTATTACAAGCGACGGTAACAGATTTACGGGCTTGCCCGCCCGCATGAAGTCTGTGCCTCTAATTGAAATCCTACCGCGGTATCTTGTTTGCGCGATGCAACCGCATTACGAACACCGACGTAATCCAGATCCCACACGAGCATCATTGACCTGTACGGGAATGGCTACAGGCGTATGAGGGTGTAAACAAAAATTTGAACCTAAAGTTTCGATAGTGAAAACTTCGTTGAGATATTCTTTTTCAAAGTTTTGGTTCTAGAAAACACAACAAGTTTAGATACCTGGCAACTGCGCTACCTTAAATATTTTCGCAACGTCTCGTAAAAATCTGAGACCTTCAAATGCACGAAGCTGTAAAAATTTAAGAACTTTTAGATTTAAGAACTTTTCCTACGAAAGAAAACTACTGCGAAGAAAAGAGCAACCATGGTATTAAGTTCGAATGTTGTTTCACTCACTACAGACTGAATGAATCATGCCAGAACAACTTCTTTTATGATATTTGAACAAGTTCGCCGACCCTTTGCGCTATACTTATAAATCCGAAGCACTCGGTGACGAGTTACCGGAAACGTTTGTCCTCAATAGCGAGATAAACAAGGTCAAGTTAGGTTCACCAAAACCAGCCTTAACGCAAGGCCCATGTTGTTTGTTACGCGTTCAACTGCAACCGGATTTGTCCCGCGCCTCCACCTGATCGCTGGCGTGTGCGGCCAAGTCGGGGTCACGTGAAAACACCCTCTTCAAGAAATCGACCCAAATGGCCGGATCCTCAACTTCAGGACGCTGCACTCGGCACGTGACTTGACTGGAGTGTTTTTAACCACGCAGCAGATGTGACGATGCAAAATACGTCACCAACGAGACAAATCTGAACCTGTTTGACTTTCTAGTTGCGTCTTATTGTTCCTGAAGTTGCCGCAAATATCGCCTGAATCAAGCAGTCTTTGGACGACAGTAAGAAAATCATGACTTCAAGTCACAGAAAATTTTCGTTTTCTCAAGTCACAGAAAAAAGAAAATCAGATATTAAAGAAACAGTGCCTACGAGCAAAAAAGAGTACAGGCATGGAATTTATGACTATCGTCGTTGCAAAACGTTTTGTCAGTAAACTGCCAGGGTTGAAGGTATTGCGATTTGCCGTTGCCACTGGTATCATGAGTAAGTTCTACGTGAAATAGCCAGCCCTTGTAGGTGAGTGGCAAAATTGATAAAAAAACAAAAAATAAAACATCATTCAATTGATGAAGGTCGAAAAAAATTATTAACACATCATAAAAAATTAAACACCGTCGAATCGACAAGAAATCGTAAAAAACAGCGATATAAAATAAACAATATGAAAAGTCGTCGAATGCACCTGAAGGAAAGTATCTCAATGCGAGCAGCTGAAAAACATCAACTTCAGCAAACAGCAATAAAAAAATTCATCGAAGTTATGGCCGTAAAACCGTTACTTTCACTACTGTTTGATGAAGAAAAAGACCAAATTAACAAAACGTGGGAGTTGAAATACGTTTTTCAACATTCTCCTTGACATCGCGAAGTACATACCCACCAGAAACCCTAACCTTTGGCTCCTTTTATTCCGTCAAAATTTCAAGTTTTTGGCTCGACGCTTCTAGGAACACGGTGTTATTATAGCCTTTCTGGCCAAAATCGTCATCGTACCGATGTATTTTAACATCTCATTTGCTGCACATTAGTTAGCATCGATAAACGGCCGAATCGCAGGCAGCTAACCTGCAGAGCTAGCTTCTCATCTGATAAGCACAACACGGTCGCTTTGTTCGCACCCGGGAACTGGAGTCTTCAAAGCGCACAGTATGCGTCAAAGCCGCACATATCAAAAAACATAATCACCGTCTGCACAACGCGAAAAGCTAAATTGTCACTTCAGCGCGCACGGACAATCGGCGCTGTCGCGTCTTGCGCCATGATCGAAAAGTACGGGCCTGACTTACTGTAACAGGTCCTCTCGTCCATGCCGAGCTCGTAGCCAGGGTTGCACACGCATGTGTAAGATCCGAGAGTATTGACGCAGCTGTGCGAACAGTTGCCCCCGTCGCGGGCGCATTCGTTGATGTCTGACAAAAGAAAAACGCCGGTGAGCTCGCCTGGCAGCTTCCGCTGCAACCGCAACGCGGAAGGTGGCGGACGTCATTCCCGGCTCCCCCCCCCCC